>Ga0080004_1086085_pt1 | contig 42954 bp, 26 predicted proteins | sample WasSprMetagenome_FD_69207 | JGI IMG/M metagenome (GOLD analysis project Ga0080004, IMG submission 69207) | Sulfidic aquatic microbial communities from Washburn Spring, Yellowstone National Park, USA - WS (SPADES assembly) (version 2) | ecosystem: Environmental > Aquatic > Thermal springs > Hot...
ACCCCACCTTCTCCGGCGGGCACGGGTAAGCCGACGTGCACTGGAAAACAGCGAACGGTACTCCGTAAGCCCTGATCCGCTCAACAGCGGCATCTATTTCACTTATCGGGCTCATCCCGCTTGAGAGAAGTATCGGGAGGCCGGTCTGCGCCATACGCTCCAACATTGGGATGTTACTCACCTCTCCAGAGGCAACCTTCCAAGCCGCCACACCAACCCGGGTCAAAAGCTCCACAGCCTCCATAGAGAAAGGCGAGCTCAGGAAGAGCAGGCCTCGGCTGTCGGCATGCTCCTTCAGCCCCCGCCACTGCTCCTCGGTGAACTCCATGCGCTTCCAGTAGTCATAGCGGGTTTCATCTTGCGGACTGAACTTCACCCGCCAAGGCTCACCCGGCGTACTCTCGGCTTCAGCGATGTGCGTTTGGAACTTAACGGCATCGGCACCGGCATTGGCCACAGCGTCGATGTACGCGTGTGCGGTGCCCAAGCTACCGTCGTGCGCCTGTGCCACCTCGGCTATGATTATGCATGGCCTTCCAGCGTACAGCCAGTTATCTCCCCGAACAGGTATGCCCAAGCGTTTTGCCATCACGAAACATCCCACTCCGTATACGCAATCTGGTGCGGAAACATCCGACACAATCCACCGAACCACTTCGCGTAACAGATCCTGGTCCACTATCGCCGATCCAACACTGTCCAAGATCTATATCACCACAGTTGGCGTGCCTTCAGCTTGGGCGCCCATGGGCATCTAGCGAAATCTATGTTTTATGGAGCACCTATCGACGAAACTTCCTTATCAACTTGTTTCCAGACTGAATCCTGGATTACAACCCCATGGCGAGGTTCCGGAAGACGACCGGTTCCGAAATAATCATGTGCAAGAACCTCAAAGGAGATGGCGTCGTTGACCGTATCAATACCCGGACCCGCCGTGCCGGTGCCCACGGTAATCACTAGCGAATACTGTCCTGGAATCAGATTGAGCTTCTCCAAAGTACATATCACTTGGCAATGACCGCGGATCGCGCCAAGGTGCCCCCGGCCATATCGGTTGCCTACGGTGAAGATCCTTTGGCCAATGCCGTTGTTCACCCCAATAGCAATGAATGGGTTTTCTAACGGTTCCGGAGGTGCCAGGGCAAGCCTTATGTTCAGTGTGCAACCAACGGTAAAGAGTGCACAGGGAGCGCCAGTCTCGTCCGTCAGCTCTACACTCTGGAGGATTGGCACACTCTTAGGCGTACGTCCTGGATGACGCCGAAGATCCTGGCATGAAGCAGGTCGAAGTCCACTGGCTAGGTAGCCGGCAATCACATCGCGGGATGGCCCTCTTCGCATAATGCTTCCCGCATCTAACCAGACTGCTAAAGGGCACAACCCCTCCACTGCCGCCATGTTATGGCTCACGAACAACACCGTGCGGCCGGCTTTGGCCACATCGCCCATCTTGCCAAGGCACTTCTTCTGGAATGCCGCATCGCCAACCGCCAGCACCTCGTCCACCAGCAGTATCTCCGGCTCCAGGTGCGCCGCCACTGCAAACGCCAGCCGCATGTACATCCCGCTGGAGTAGCGCTTCACCGGCGTGTCTATAAACTTTTCAATCTCCGCAAACTCCACAATCTCGTCGAACTTGCGGTCGATCTCCGCCTTGCTCATGCCAAGGATTGCGCCGTTCAGGTATATGTTTTCCCGGCCGGTAAGCTCCGGGTGGAAGCCCGTGCCAACCTCCAGCAGGGATGCAACGCGGCCGTGAATCTCCACACGGCCCTCGGTCGGCTCCGTTATGCGGGAGAGGATTTTCAGCAGGGTGCTTTTGCCCGCGCCGTTGCGACCGATAATCCCCACAACCTCGCCGTGCTTCACTTCGAAGGAAACGTCCTTCAGCGCCCAGATGGTGTCCTCCTCACCGCCGTTCGGACTGCCTCCGTTCCGGCGCGACCTCACCCACCGCAGGGGCGCCGTAAACGCATCGGCGATGGTATCGCGCAGGGTGTAGTACCTCTCCTGCTTTTTGCCTATGCGGTACTGCTTGCTTAAATGCTCAACGCGAATGGCTACATCGCTCACCGCTTCAAACCCTCATCCAACTTCCGCTTAAAGTATGCATAAATTCACCGCTCTTCGGAAGGCAGTTAGTGAGGGGCTCTCACCCCTCATTTTTGATAGGGGATAACATCCCCACCCTCATTCGGAACGCAGCCGATCTATCCTACTACCCGGATTCCTCACGCTTCATACAGAGTCTTTCCCCTGGTCAGAATCTCGTTTATGAAGAGATCTCCGCACTCCAACCGATCCCTCAGCTCTTCAGGGGTAAGAACCAGCACCTCGACCGGGATATAGCGCTTTGGGTCAGAAATAATGCGGCTTACGCGAACTCTCCTATCTATCGGGCGTTCGTTGGTCTCCTTAACCACCAGCAGGTCAATGTCACTATCTCTATCCGGCACCCCGTAAGCGTAGGAACCATACAAAACCACCCTAAGCGGCTGGTACTCCCTCTTCAGCTTCTCCACCACTTCGCGTATGATCCGCTCGAAGTCACTAAAAGCGTTCAATTCCTGCCTCTCGGATTGGGAGCTCATTTCCTTCGTGCAACCCAACACATACCGCGGCCTCTATCCGAGCTTGCCCTCACCCCTAGCCCCTCTCCCGTAGACGGGCGATGGGAAGCTGGCTCCCTTCTCCCCGCAGTGCAAGAAAAGCCGGGGATGAGGAACTGCACTCGGCCGATGCATCACACAACATCAGCGAAGGTTTTCTCCATCCGGCGGAAGTAGTAAGCGCCGGTTACCAGTATGAACAGCGCCGCCAACGAAGAAGCTATGATCATGGGTCCCGGGGCGGTCTTTGTGCCCAAAAGCGCCCACCGGAACCCCTCGATGACGCCCACCATCGGGTTCAGCGCATAAATCAACTTCCAGTGGCCGTGCAGAAGACTGCTTGGATACGCCACAGGTGTGGCAAACATCCAAAACTGGGTTATGAAGGGCACTATGTAGCGCACATCGCGGAACTGCACGTTCAGCGCCGAAAGCCAAAGCCCAACACCCAGCGCAGTGACCAGCGCCAGAAGTATAAGAAGCGGCAGGAAAACCACGGCCACCGTTGGGTACGTGCCGAAGTACAGCATCATCCCAAGAAGCACAGCAAATGCAATGGCAAAATCCGGCAGCGGCGAAAGCGCGCTGGATATGGGTATCACCAGCCGGGGGAAGTACACCTTGGTGATGAGGTTCGCACTGCCGACCAAGCTGTTGGACGACTGCGAAAGCGCCGACGAGAAGAAGGTCCACGGCACAAGCGCCGCATAGCTGAAGATGGGGTACGGCACGCCATCCGATGGGATCTTCGCCAGCTTGCCGAAGAACAGGCTGAACACCACCATTGTGAAGAACGGCTGTATGATGGCCCACGCGGCGCCCAGGACCGTTTGCTTGTACCGCACCTTCACATCGCGCCAAACCAGGAAGTACAGCAGCTCCCGGTAGCGCCACAGCTCGGCAAGCTGAAGCGATACCCACCCCCGCGATGGCTCGATTACTATAACAGGCGCTTCCTTTGCTTCAGAGGTCGTTTGAGCTTTCTTCTCTTCCTCTTTCTCAGCGGTCTCGGAATCAGAAACAACAGTATCCTTTTCGTCAACACTGCTCATAAGGCATCACTCATTCGGCTGTGAACCGGTTTGCTGGCGTTCGGAAGGCGGGGTGGCATCTTTGGCGGTTGGCAGTGCCTTTTGGTCACTGCCGTCGCTTTTGTAGTGCTTGTAGTAATCGGTGTAGTATTTATAGTGGTAGCCGTAGTAGTATCCACCGCCAGTCTCCGCCTTATTCAAAACAGCGCCGATGATGCGCACCTTGGCCAAATCGCACATGCGCCGAACATCGGCAAGGGCCGCCTTCGCCACGCGGGACTGCTCTACCACCAGAATCAACCCGTCGGTTTTGCTGGCCAGGGTTAGTGCATCGGACACGGGCAGAATCGGCGGCACATCGAACACCACCACGTCGGCTATGGACGAAAGCTTTGCGATTACGTCGGTCATGCGCTGAGTATCAAAAAGTATGCCCGGGCTGGGCACGGGGCATCCAGCGGTGATTACCTTAAGGTTGTTGGTTTGGGTTGCCTGGAGCACATCCTCAACATCCAAACCGTCGGCAAGCAGTTCCGCCAGCCCCGGACTGCGCTCAAGGCCGAATATATTGTGAATCTTGGGCCTGCGCAGGTCCGCATCAACCAGCACAACTTTCTGACCCGAAACGGCCATGGAAGCGGCAAGATCCGCGGCAACAAACGTTTTGCCCTCGCCGGCGCTGGCACTTGAAACGGTTATGGTGCGCGCCGGTGCATCAACGGTTGCGAATTTGAGAGATGTTCGTATGCTGTGAATTGCCTCGGAGAGGGGATGGCCGGGCTGATCCACAACCGGCAGATAGTTAGACAAGCTCCGCAGGCGCCTGGAAGCCGGTATGAAGCCGAGCGGCAGAAGCCTGGCGGTTTTTTCGATATCGTCGGTGGTGGCAACCACGGATGAGCTGAGGAACTCCCGAAGCATTGCCAAGCCAACCCCAAGCAACAGGCCAACTGCGGCGGCAAGCGGGATGGTTTTCTCCGGAACCGGCCGCACCGGCCGCGTTGGAATCTGAGCGAAGTCGATGATGTTTACGTTGCCCAACTGCTGGGCCTCGTTTATGCGCTCCTCCTGGAGGCGCTCCAGCAGAACGGTGTAGGTCCGCTGGAGAACGTCGGCCTGGCGCTGCAGCCTCGCAAGGTTCATCTGGTCCTCGGTAAGCTGGGGCGACTGCGCGCGCTTTTGGCTGGCCAGGTTACGCAGTGCAAGAGCTTTCGCTTCCGCTTCCGCAAGGGAGTTTTCGGTCATGAAAAGCTGAGAAGCAAGCAGGTTGTAGTTGGGGTCCTCCTCGGTTGTCACGGTTTTGAACGTCTTCTTGGACTGCTCGTCGATCTGGTTTTGGATGCTGTTTATTTTGTCCTGAATGGTGAGGATTCTCGGATCAGTTTCTTTGTAATCGGCGCGGAGCTTGGCAAGCTCCACCTCCAGCCTGACCTTCTCTTGACGGAGCCCTGTAAGGAACGGATCTTCAGCAGGGCGCTCCATCTGCCGGAACCGCGGATGAGCGGCAAGCTGACCCCTCAGCACGCGCACCCGGTTTCGAAGCGATGCAACCTCCATCTCGGCCTGACGAGCTTGGTCTTCGTAAGCGGCAATCTGCATGGCGCGGGTCATATCCCCGGTTTCGTTCCAGGGGATGTGCTGGCGGATCTTAAGCGGCTTCATCTGCTCCTCAACCCTTGCAAGGTCCGACCTTATCTCGTCGAGGCGTTGGCGGATGTACTCCTGGGCGCCGCGGGCCTGCCTGCGCGCCTGAAGAGTGTTCTGGTCCCTGTATGCCGTGGCGATGGCGTTGGCAAGGGCTGCCGCCATCCTTGGGGACTCATGCTCCACCGATATGGCAATTACGTCCGGCTCTTCCGGCATAACCTTCAGGCCGCGGAAAGCATCCGGAGGGACCACAATCCCCTGCTGTTCCCTGAGGTAGCGCACGGCCTCACCCAAAGTCAAGCTTGAGTAAACGAACTTAACCTGAGTCTTCAGGGATTCAGCCGCATCAACAGGAGATCCACCATAAGCCGGTTGACCCGTTATGGTGATATAGCGCCCGGATGACTGCTGAACCTGCACCCGTGCTGTGGCGCTGTAAACCCGCTTTGCGGTAAGTACGTATCCGGTAGCCCCCAGAGACAGCGCAACCGTAAGGAACAAAATCAGCCATTTGTGGCGCAGAAGCGCCTCCAGGTAAAACTTCAGGTCAATCGGCTGGTCGTCTTCGTATCCGGCGGAAGGGGCCGGCCAGCTTTGGTTTCTGTAAGCATCCACGGAAGTACCCTCTCAAAAGCACAGCATAATTTCGAGAAACTCTTTTGCCGAGCGCAAATGCTACCACAAAATCCAGCGAAGGTATGTAACCGCAGACAGCACCGAAGTAAACTCAACCCTGGTTCCGCGCCGCGGCACAAAGATGATATCTCCTTTTTGAACGGGGATATCCTGGCTCATATCCCCCTTGGTAAGCAGTTTTCGCAGGTCGGCTTTCACCACGCTGGTGGATTGGCCATCGCCAGAACGTATTATTCCTGCTTCGGCCAGGTTTGCGTCTCGGGTTGGAAGTCCGGCCTGGGTTAAAACGGAAAGCAGTTTATCACCCTGCTTTATGGAGTATACGCCGGGCTTGGCAACCTCTCCGAAGACCACCACCTTGGCTCCGGAGGGCACTGTTATGACATCCCCGTGCTGGAGCGGTATGTTGGAAGCCATATCCTCGCCGCTTGTTATCTTTTCGAGGTTGATCGGAATCTTCTTGCCTTCCCTGGTGATGTAAGCCTGCGGTGCATCCGCAAATGTGGTTAAGCCGCCGCCAATGCTTACTGCATCCAGCACCTTCTGCCCAGGCTTAAATACATAAGTGCCGGGATGTTGAAACTCTCCGGTTAGAGTAACTTCATTGCGTGCTTGCGGAACGAGAATAACATCTCCGGGTTCCAGCTCCAGGTTGTCGGACAGCTTGCCTTCTCTCAAAACCGCTTCAAGGTCGATTGCAAGCGTTTGGCCGCTTTTTCTGGTTATGCTAACACGCCGCAGGTCAGCATCCTGCGTCGGTCCGCCAACAGCGGCGACAGCATCGGCTATGCGCTCGCCTTTCTGGAACCGGTACGAGCCGGGTCTGGTAACGAAGCCCACAACGGTGACCTCATTCTTGGATTCCGGGATGAGGAGAACCGCTCCCGGAGAAAGCGCTGTGTTGAGGCTCATGTCGCCGGTATCGAGGATTTTCTTGAGGTTCACGGTGCGGTTGCCGGATTTCGGATCGAACAGCGACGCCTGGGAGAGATCCGCAAGCGGCGTGGGACCGCCGGCCAGCCAAAGTGCATCCAGGAGGCGCATCCCGGGCTGCAGCTCGTACCAGTTCGGCTTCACAACCTGCCCGAGCACATACACGCGGTTGGCCGGGTCCGGCGCAAACTGCCTAAGGTACACCGAAACCCGCGGGTTGGTCATGGTCTCCTTCAGCTTCTCGACGATTTTTGCGCGCAGTTGCTCGGTTGTAAGCCCGGCGACGTTCAAAATGCCAACCTGCGGGATTGAAACTTTTCCGTCGGCGCTGACCGTTACCTCTATCGGCTTCTCCGACTCGTTCCAAATAATAACCTGAATAACATCGCCGGATTTAATCTGATACTCCTGCTCCCCGGCCGACGCAGAAAAGACCGGTGCATGGATAAGAAGCACGGCCGCCGCAACCAACAATACGGCGGTTGCAATCAGCACCAACCGAAGCGGTTGTTCCCGCGAAAGGGTTTTAGCTCTGCACCAAGCCTTGGGGAATATTACCCCATTTGTTGTTCCATCTTCTCTCACCAAGTGTTTCATCTTACAATTCTCCATAACTTACATCCGCGCTCCGGTAAGCGCTGTTTTTCGAGGCGCGGCGCGAACACCGCATCCACAAACGCCGAAAGCGGCGGCCGCTGTATCTCAAGCTTCAGTTTACACCCCAAACGGCAGGTGCACAAAGATTAGTTGTAAGGATATTACCCCTATCATTTTTGATAGGGGTTTCGCCAATCCGTTGGCTTATTCCTGCGCCGGCCAGCTCCAACCGCGCATTTGGTAGCGCAATCTCTTTTTCCCCAGCCGGGCTTACCGCCGCCGGCCAAAAGGCTGGCACAAGGATTGCTGTTTACTTCTCTCGGAAGGGTTTGCCGAACCAGCGGGCACCAATCGAACCGACGAGCTCTTCCGATAATAATTACGACGAGGATGCACGTATGATAGCCACAGCGGTTGCAGTTAAACCTTCAACAATCAGCTTGTCTGAAGCCGCCCGGGAGCTAAACCTGCCGGAGGAAACCCTGAAGCGTTGGGTGAAAGCCGGCTTGCTCAGCACGGTTCCTTCCTACGGAACCGAAGACGCGGCTTTACTGCTGGACGACATCGCCGAACTGCAGCGCATGCTCCCTCCAGTTTAGATGCTACCGGGGCTCGCTTTCTGAGGTTGGTCTTCTGAAAATCAGCCCAAGTCCAACTGGGTTTGGAGGGCAAGCGGCCCTTTTCGAGATCCCTGGGGCCGAGGTTTGGGAAACAGCCTGTCGAAATCCGGCCCTACGGCTTCTTTAAGCCTCAGTGCAAATTTGTATAGCTTCTCCGCAAGGTGGTCGCGGTCTTCGTCGTGGGCATACTCTTCTAAAAGCCCCAAAGTGCCGTCGGTGCGGCGGTATACATTTACATAATCACCCACGCGCACGCGGTCCAAAATCCGCGCCCACCGCTTGCTCAGCGCCTGCCCGAAGGTGTTCTCGGTTACGCGCTCGCGGCGGCAGAACTGTGCAGGTTCAAGTTCGCCGCGCTGAAGTTTGGCAAGCGTATCGCGGTACAGCTCCCCAAGCTTTTCAACCTGCCCCTGAACCAGCAGGTCCACCGCCTTTGCTATGAACTCCCTCCCGAAAGGCTCATCGGCACGCGAGCGCAGGGCAGACCCCTTGAAAATCTTAGAGCCGTCGTAGCCAACCAGAACGTAATTCTTCATCTTCAGCGAAATCATGGCGGCGTAACTGCCCTCGTAGGCGAGGCGTATTCCGCTTGGAAGCTGTGCGGCGATTTCAGCCACAAACTGCTGTTCGCCTTCCCGTCCGGAGATGCCAGGCGGGGTTTGGAAGTAAACCCCATCGGTATCCATCTCTATAACCCGCCCGCCGCGCTCTTCGATTAAACGGGCCATTGTTGTCAGCACTTCCTGGCCGCCCAACGTTACCGCTTCGGCCGCATCGTAATCGTTAAAGTGGAACGGTCCCGCCAGGTAGCCGTAGAAGGAGTTGATTAGAATCTTGAAAGAGCTCTGCAGACCGTCCCAATATGCGGCATCAATACCGGTTGCGCTTTTCGCCCTGGACTTTGCCTCCAGGCGGCGCCTGGTCAGCTCCTCAAGCGCGGGCAGGAAAACATCGAGGGTATCGCTGGACGGGCGGATTCGGCGGCTAAGCATAAGGCTCGGGTACAGGCTTTCAACGTCGGCCTTGACAACGTTGCGAACCACGCCGGTAACGCGGCATTCCGTAAGACCGCCTGGATACGGGCGCGGTGGCTTGCTCAAAGGTATGGCGTGGCCGCGGCGCAGGTATTCCCTCACCAAAATCGAGTCGATCTTCTCCCCGGTCCCGGTAACCGCCGCCGATTCGTACGTATCGGGAACCATCTGGGTTACGTAGAAATCCGTGGCGCCGACTATCTGAGAGAGCTTTCGGGTTTCACGAACGTCCTGCAGGGCATAAAGCTTCACCTGCTCTTCGTTGCTTTCCATCTGCGATTGAACATCGCGCCTGTCGAGACGCACGCGGCCCTCTTCCGTGATGCCGAGCGCTTGGGCCACATCTTTAAGGCCGTAGCTCACTAGCTCCCCGCGCGCCCAATCGAACCTCTGCGTGGCGAAGAGCGTATCTATCAGATGCCTGCCGTAGATGTGGAAATGCGTAAAGGGGCGCGTGGTGCCGCCTATTGTGCAGTTGCGCTGGGCGCCAACGCGCAGGTGGCTTCCATCGCGACCGAGGGCCAGGTTTATGCGGCATCTGGCGGCGCGCTCCTGCAGGAACGGGAGGTCAAAACCGTACAGGTTGTGCCCCTCGATTACATCCGGGTCGCGCTCCTGCACAATCCTTACAAACCGCGCGATGATTTCATCCTCCGGCCCGGTGAGCACATCCTCGAACCCGCGGTTATCGCTGACGGCTATCACAAGTATCCGGGCTTCTGGATCGGTGGGAGAAAGGCCCTGCGTTTCCAGGTCTATCTGCATGCGGTGAAGCTCGTCGAACGACATCCCCTTGAAAAGCGTGATTCCCGTTGCGGTGAGATACGTTTTCACAGGGGATGGATACGCCAAGTGCTCGGCATGCATCTCCCGGATTATGCGCCTTGCCTGCTGCCAAGGCTGAAGCGCGCCGAAGAGGGCCATCTGGTTCAGGCCCTCGCCCTCAAGTTTAATCCACTCGGCGCCGGGCAGGTCGACCTTTTCGGTGGTAAGCAGCCAAAGCCTCAGCGGCCGCCTTTCCTCCTCCAGGAAAAGCCCGAACTTGCGGTACACAACGGCGCAGTTCTCACCAACTTCAACCGCAACCACGCCCTGCGTTCGGTCCGCGCCGTACAACACTATATCTGCATTAGGTGCAGGCATCAAGGTTCTCCTCTGCCGTTATTATAGTACGTGCGTTCGCGCTGAGCAAGCCCGGTTGGTATGCTCACAAAGCCTCTCCACGAGCCCCCTCATCCCCAACCCTTCTCCCATCCAGGGGAAGAAGGGAGCGCCTGGTTCCCCTCTCCCGAAACTGGAAGAGGGGTTAGGGGTAAGGGCAAGACCGCACCCGCTTTTGAAAAGCCTGGTATGCGAATTGCTACTCTCAAGCCCCTGAAGCAAAACACTTAAGTGCACAGAAAGCTGAGACGATTACTAATTGGTACTTACCTCTCTGTCTTATTATTCTTTGCTTTCCTTAACTTAGGTGTAAGCTATGGAGATGTCGGATTTTTTGGACGTTTTTCTGGCTGAAGCGTCAGAGCAAATAGAGCGCCTCGAAGAGTGCTTCCTCCGCCTGGAGGAGGAGCCGGACAACAAAGAGCTTCTGCAAGATGCTTTTCGCGCGGCACACACGCTTAAAGGCTCCGCCGGCATGATGGGTTACGTTTCCATGGCGGAGCTTACACACCACCTGGAAGACCTTCTTGGCCAGCTCAGAGACGGCAAGCTCGAGGTTTCCACACAGGTCATAGATGCTTTGCTTACGGCGCTGGATGTCCTAAAGCTCCTCAAGGAAAGCATCCAAGGCGGCACAGAAGCCAGCGACGGCCCAGTCGCCGCCGCGGTGGAGGTCATACGCGCGGTTGGATACCGCGAAGAACCTGCCCCCACCCCTCCCGCCGAGCCCCAAACTCCCCAACCCGCTGTTTCCAAGAAGGCACCGCGCGGCGGCAAGGCTTTTCGCGTCCGCGTTGAGTTCTCGGAAGACTGCCAAATGCCCTCCGTGCGCGCTTTTATGGTGCTTAGAGAGATGGACTCCGTAGGCACCGTGGTGCAAAGCATCCCCTCCAGGCAGGATATAGAAGCCGGCAGGGGCACCAAAAAGCTGGAATGCATCGTTGAAACCGATCGCGATGAATCCGCCCTTCGCGAAGCGGCCAGCAAAGTGTTCGAAGTTGACAAAATTGAGGTGGAACCGATGGAACATGCGCATGAAAGCACGCCGGCCTCAACAGATGTGCTTGCGGTTTTGAACGAGCTGGCACTGCTGATCACTCAAACGGATGCAAACGCCACCAGCGAGCTGACCAAGCTGACCGAGCGTTTGTATGCCGCCGCATCGTCGGATTTGCCGCCGATAGTAAAGGAATTCCTGGGGCAGGCGGCGGATAAACTGCGAACAGCCGGCGATGACCAAAGCGCCTTGGAGCACGCCCTAACTGACGCCGGCAAACTGATTGAGGCCGCCATGAACGCTGCCGAGGACGCCCAGCAGGAATTGACCACAAGCCAAAACCCTGTTCTGGATGCGCAACGCGCAGCCGATTACGTTTCGGCCAGCCTCGACCTGGTGCGCGAAATGGAAGAAGCAGTTCTGGCACTGCAAACCGACCCGGCTAACCAATCTCTTTTGAACAAACTGCTGGAAACCGCATCCGCCAACAGAAAGCTGGCCGCCGAGCACGGCGCCGAGTATGCGCACCTGCTGATGGAGCACACCGAAAGCCTGCTTAAGCACGCCCTCGCCAGCAAACCATCCTGCCCGGCCGACTGCACAAACTGCGCAAAGGCCCTGCTGAAATCCTGCGACATGCTCCGAACACTCCTTTCGGCTTACTCAGACTTCGCTGGCGGAGAGCCCCTGGCGAAGCCCGCCGGGTTCGATGATTTGATTTCGAAGCTGTCAGATCCGGCCTCCATATGCAGCGAAACCGACGAAGACGCCAAGCCCTGGTTCAGAGTTGGGGATATCCTGGTGTCTCAGGGGCGGAGCGACCACGAAGAGCTGGAATTAGCCGCTTTGGATCAGGGCAGCAAGCCGATAGGGGTGGCCGCCGTAAGGTCGGAAAGCGCATCCTTAAAGGACGTGGGAGATGCACTTCGCATCCAGCAGAAGCTCAAATCCGGAGATTCCACAGCCGAAGCTTTCGTACGTGTGCGCACCGACCGCCTGGACCGCTTAATCGACACCGTCGGCGAACTCGTCATCGCCCAATCTATGGTGGCGCAGGACCAAACGGTTTTGGACCCAGGCAACCACGAGCTCCTGCGAAAGGTGTCGCACACCAGCAAAATCGTGCGCGAACTGCAGGACCTTGCAATGTCCATGCGGATGGTGCCGCTGAAAATGTCTTTCCAGAAAATGGCCCGCGTGGTGCGGGACCTAGCCCAGAAAAGCGGCAAGTCCGCCAGATTGGTAACCCAAGGAGAGGATACCGAAATCGACCGCAACATGGTGGAGGTGATAAACGACCCGCTTCTCCACCTTGTGCGCAACGCAGTCGATCACGGCCTGGAAACCCCTGAAGAGCGCGAAAGGGCCGGAAAGCCGCCAACCGGAACCGTGCTTCTATCGGCTTACCACGCCGGAGGCAACGTGGTGATAGAAGTTCAGGACGACGGAAGGGGGCTGAACCGAGAGAAGATTCTGCAGAAAGCCATCTCTAAAGGGCTTATCGAATCGGACAAGGGGATGTCCGATGCCGACATCTTCAACCTAATCTTCGAGCCCGGCTTCTCCACAGCCGAGAAGGTAACCGATGTGTCGGGCCGCGGCGTCGGCCTTGACGTTGTGAAAGCCGGGGTGGAAGCCCTGCGCGGCCGCGTAACGGTTGAATCCGAGCCCGGCAAGGGCTGTACGTTCCGCCTCCGCCTGCCGCTGACCATGGCCATCACGGATGGAATGCTGGTGCGCGTCGGCGGCCAAAGGTACATCATCCCAACCGTGAACATCCACATGAGCCTGAAGCCGAATCCGGAGGACCTCCACACCGTTTCCGGGCGCGGCGAAATGCTCAAACTACGGGACGAACTGCTGCCAATCTTCAGACTGCACCGCATCTTCGAGGTGCCCAACGCGGTTGAGAAGCTTGAAGACGGCTTGCTGGTGATTGTGGACGACGGCTCCGGCCGGTACGCACTGCTGGTGGACGAACTTCTGGGCCAACAGCAGGTGGTGGCGAAGGCGCTCGGCGAAGGGTTGGGCAAAATCCCCGGCATATCCGGCGGCGCCATACTGGGAGACGGCCGCGTCGGTCTGATCATCGACACCCAGGGCGTTGCCGCTCTCGCCAGAGATTCTGGCTCGGTGTTTGAATCGGCTGAGGCAGCTTTTTCGCAGTAAGGGCTTAGGCGCCCAAAAACATGGAGGTGCAAAAGGTGAGTTCAACACTGGAAACTGTGGAAGAAATCAATGAAGCTGGCTCCCGCACACGCGGCGGGAAATATCTGACTTTCTTCCTCGCAGGCGAGGAATACGGCCTTGAGATTTTGAAGGTCCACGAAATCATCGGGATGATGGACATCACGCCCGTTCCGCGCACTCCGGATTTCATCCGGGGCGTAATCAACCTGCGCGGCAAAATCATCCCAATAGTGGACCTCCGTGTGAAGTTCGGCATGGAAGCAGCGGATACCACCGACGAAACCTGCATCATCGTGGTACAGGCAAACGGTGTCCAGATGGGCATAGTGGTGGACCGCGTTTCCGAGGTTCTGGATATCGCTTCGGACGAGATTGAGGATGTTCCGTCTTTCGGCAGCGACGTGAACACAGATTACATCCTTGGGATTGGTAAAACCGGCGGCAAGGTGAAGCTGCTGCTGGATATAGACAAAGTGCTTTCCAGCTCCGAGTTTGCGGAGATGCATGCCGCGGCGCTCGCGGTGGAAACAAGCGCCGGCGTGGAAGAGCCGGCGGACTCCGGTGCCTAAGAAGGCAAACCGGTCTGTTGAGTTGATTCTGCTAAATTTACTGGAGGAACCCAAATGCTTAGCAACATGAAGATTGGTACCAAGCTTGCAGTAGCCATTGGAGTTGCTGTGGCCGCCGCACTCCTGGTTGGAGTTGTGGGATACAGAGGCCTAAAAAACGTTAGCCACACCGGAGACATTCTGGTCGAGCAGGGAGTGCATGTGCAGGAGGAAATAGGAAGGCTTCAGTGGGGGCTAGCCTATGTACTTGTGGGAGAACGCGGGATTTTAAACCGAAGGATGATGGCCTCGGATGTGCGCATGGCGCAGTACAAAGGCATTGATGACGGCTGGAAAGAGTTCGATGAGGCAAAAAGCGCTTTGGAGCCTCTGCTTAAAAAGTCGTGCCCCCTAAAGGCAGCCTACTTCCAGGAAGAAATGTCAACCTGGGAGGAGTTCCTGAGCAGTGCCGAGGATTACAGAGCCAAACACCAAGTGGTCCGCTCTCTAATGGAGGAGAAAGACCGCCTGGTTGCCTCCGGAACATCGCTCGAAAGCAAAACCATTGCCGACATTGACGCCCGCGCTACAAGCCAGTCCCTGGAAGCCAGGAAGAGCTGGCTCAAAGCAAGGGACGCTCTTTTGAAGCTCCGCAAGATGGAAAAGGACCACGCGAATGCACATGCCGAGTATCTACACTCGGTAGCCAAAAAGTCTATCTTCGCGCTTTGGGCGGTGCTTCTTTTGGGCGTTCTTGGTGCCGGCGGCTTGGGGGTTCTGATTGCGCGGTCGATTACAGGGCCTGTGGCCAGAACAACCCAGATGATTCAGGAGATGAGCAAGGGCCACCTCGGCATGCGCCTGAACCTGTCCGGCCGGGATGAAATCGGCGTGATGGCCCGAACGATGGACGAGTTCGCTGAAAATCTGCAGAGGTACATTGCTGGCGGCCTGCAGAGGCTGGCCAAAGGCGACCTGAACGTCGAGACCCCGGTCATGGACGACCGCGACGAGATTGGTCCTTCCCTGAAGCTTATGGTGGAAAATCTGCAGAGTGTTCTTGCGGAGCTTGAGGCTGTTGCCAAAAACTCGGCGGATGGAAACCTTGGATACCGCGCAAACGCAGGCAAATTCAGCGGGGTGTACAGTGGAGTCCTGCAGGAACTGAACGCAGCTTTGGACAGCCTGCTTGAACCCGTCAACGAAATGGCCGCCGTTATGGAGAAGGTCGCCAAGAGAGATATGACCGCCAGGGTGACCGGAGACTACAAGGGAGACTTCGCCAAGTTCAAAGCTTCCGTAAACACCGCAATTGAGAACCTCGACGAAGCCCTGCATCAGGTGGCAGTTGCGGCAGAGCAGGTTGCCACGGCATCCGAACAGGTGCAAAGCGGAAGCCAAGCCTTGGCCGAAGGTGCTTCAGAACAAGCCAGCACCCTGGAAGAGATCACCAGCAGCATGCAGGAGATTGCATCCATGGCAAGGCAGGCAGCCAGCAACGCAACCGAAGCCAAGAACATGGCCGAAGAAGCAAACCGAAGCGCGGCTTCCGGAAGCAAGAGCGTGGAGCTTCTCTCGGAAGCCATGGCGAAGATAAAGCAGTCTTCGGACGCAACCTCGAAGATAGTGAAGACGATAGACGAGATAGCGTTCCAGACGAATCTGCTTGCTTTGAACGCCGCTGTTGAAGCGGCCAGGGCCGGCGATGCAGGCAAAGGGTTTGCCGTGGTGGCAGAGGAAGTGCGCAACCTTGCCATGAGGAGCGCAGAAGCCGCGAAGAACACGGCGGCCCTTATTGAAGAATCGGTGAGGAACGCCGACAGCGGTGTTGAGATAAGCCAGGAGGTGGCGAAGAACCTGAGCGAGATAACACAGCAAGCGAACCGCGTAGCGGAGGTGGTGGCCGAGATAGCCGCCGCGGCCGAACAGCAGAGCCAAGGCGTTGCCCAAGTGAACACCGGAATCGAGCAGTTGAACCAAGTAGTTCAGCAGGCGGCGGCGAACAGCGAGGAGTCTGCGGCGGCCGCGGAAGAGCTGTCGAGCCAGGCTCAGGAGCTGGAGGGCATGGTTAGAGAGTTCAAGCTGAGCCACGCGATATCCTCCTCGCGCACCGTAGCAAGGGCAAGGGCGAAAGTAACCGCAAAAACACCGAAAGCCGCGGTCCCAGCGGCGCCCCAAGCCCAAACGGACGAGCTGGAGCAGGTAATCCCGTTTGGAAACGGTGACGAAGACGTATTGAAGTCGTTCTAGCGACCCCAGTTCCCGTTCACAGCGCCCCCTTTTCTTGGCTCAGCAGAAAGGGGGCGCAAGTTTTTCTTTTTACTGCGCATGCAAACCTCATCCCTGACTCCTCTCCCAGTCTGTACAGTTCCGGGAGAGGGGAACCGAATGTTCCATTCTTCCTTCGGCGGGAGAAAAGCCGGGAATGAGGGTGCTGTTTCGGAAGACGAGCCAGGGGTGATGGCAGGTAAGCAAGCGGCAGTTCTAGCGCAAAGCCTTCACAAACCACCAGTTTCTGCCCGGGGATGGCTGTTCGGGATAACGCAGGTCCGGGGCAGCCGAGCGCACGTGTCCATCGCAGAACAGGTAGTTGTTCGTTTCGCCGTGGTAAGGCTTATCCGCCAGCAGAAGCCCCTCAACCGGCTGGCGGTAGTAGCCTCTAACCATGGTCCAATCTCCACAGCGCGCAACGTAGCCGAAACCGGTGTCAGGGTCCTCTGTAACATTCTGCACACCCTCAAACAGAAGCACGGTTGAAGCCGGCTGTGGCACCGCCGAGCTGGAGATGCCCTCCGTTATCCTGATGGCGCTGGTGTATGGCATCACATCTGGTGGGTCACGCAGAAAAGTGTTCATCGTGTAACTGCGCGGGGGCCACTGCGACTCCCAATACTCCAAATTTGGGCAAACCCACACCGAGTTCTGCCCCGCGCGGTTCTTCAGGTAAAGATCCAGGCCGGCGCCGGCCCCCTGATCCCAGTAGTTCCGCTCTCCCCTAAGACCGCCGGGCGATGGATAAACCCCATCCCAATCGTCCAGATACATGCCGAACGCGCTTGCAAACTGCCTTAGGTTCGAACTGCACACCGCTTGCCGGCTTTTGTCGCGAATTCGCCCAAGGAGGGGAAGCAGAAGCGCGGCAAGTATCGCAATAACTGCGATGGCAACAAGAAGCTCTACCAGTGTAAACGATGGCCGCAGGCGGGAATGCCTTCGAGTTAAGCTTGGCTTCATAGCAACATAGCTTTCGCTTGCTGAACAGCAATTCCCTCCAGCATATCGATTGGGCTGAAGCAAGCGGTGGTTAAGTAAGGCTCCAAACCCTTTTTCGGGAAGGTTATTGGCTGCGCAAACAGAAGAAAATCTCGAAAGCGCTTTAATGCGTCTTTTCCAATGGAACTATTCCTGTTTGGTGGGGGGAACTGCAATGAACGGCAAAAGCTATATGATTTCGCGGCGCAAACTGCTTGAGAATTCGCTTGCTGCGTTGGCGGCCGCCGGTCTTCCGGCTTGGTTTGTGGAGGAATCGCTTGCGGCTGAAAGCGAGCGCATCCAGAGGATACCGAGGCGCATCGGCCCCAACGACCAAATCAACTTCGCTTGCATAGGCACCGGCGGCAGCCGCGGTGGGTTCCGTCAGGGCCTGAACGTAACGCGCTGGGCGGCCAGCCACCCAGGCGTGAAGGTTGTGGCCGTTTGCGACGTGGATAAAAAGCATCTGGATGAGGCCGCAAACGTTTTCGGTCCAGACTGCGCCAAATACTCCGATTTCCGCGAGCTTCTCGCCAGAAAAGACATCGACGCTGTGGTGATCGGCACGCCTGACCACTGGCACGCCTATATAGCCATCGCCGCCATGAAGGCTGGCAAGGACGTGTACTGCGAGAAGCCCCTTACTCTCACCATTGCCGAGGGGAGAAAGATCGTCGAGGTGGCCAAGAAAACCGGCGCCGTTTTCCAAACCGGAAGCCAACAGCGCTCCGACGCGCGGTTCCGCCTTGCTTGCGAACTCGTGCGCAACGGCAGAATCGGCCGCATAAAGCGTGTTGAAACGCACATTCCAGGCGCTCCATCCGGGGGTCCGTTCCAACCCAAGCCGATTCCCGAGGGCTTCAACTGGGATATGTGGCTCGGTCAGGCCCCGTGGACCGAATACATCCCAGAGCGCACCCACGGTACCTTCCGCTATTGGTACGAATACTCCGGCGGTATGGTAACCGACTGGGGTGCCCACCACAACGACATCGCCCAGTGGGGGCTTGGTATGGATGGCTCCGGCCCCATACGGGTGGAGTCCGTGGGCAAACTGCCCACTCCCTATGGACCCAACTGCTTCAACGTCCACACCGAGTTTGATATAACCTATACTTATCCAAACGGTGTAACTCTTCTGTGCACAAACAAAGGCGAAAACGGCGTGCTGTTTGAAGGCGAAGAGGGCTGGATCTTCGTAAACCGCGGAACCATACGCGCCAGCGATGAGCGACTGCTGAAGGATCCACTGCCTTCCAACGCCGTGCGGCTTTATGTATCCAATGATCACATGGGCAACTTTATAGACTGCATCCGCACGCGCAAACAACCCATCTGCCACGCCGAAATCGGCCACCGGTCGGTTACAGTGTGCCACATAGGCAACATCTCCCTGCGGCTTGGCGGCCGAAAGCTGGAGTGGGATCCGAAAAAAGAGCGCTTCAAGGGTGATGCTGAAGCCAATAAGATGCTCAGCAGGCCAGCCCGAAAGCCTTGGGTAGTTTAGCAGGAAGCACTGCCCGATGCATTGCCGGCGGCCCGGCAGGCCGTGCATAAGCCCCTGCCGGACCGCCATCCTAACCGCGAAATGTCTGGGAGTTCGCTGCTGTGAACCACCTCGAAAGATTTAAAGCGGTGATGAACTTTCAACCGGTTGACCGCCTGCCGCGTATAGAGTGGGCCGCTTGGTGGGACAAAACCATCCAAAGATGGCAGGAAGAGGGTTTGCCCGTGGGCGCCCAGGATGCATGCAGTTACTTCGGATTGGATCCGTATTGGCAGCATTGGTTCAGGCCATACGATCCAGCCGTGGTGCGCCCGCCGCATCCCGTGGAGGGCGCTGTTTCAAACAACGACGATTACACTGCGCTTCGGCCCTTCCTTTACCACACTTCGGATGCGGCTTTCGAGAAACTGCGCGTTTGGGGGCAGGCGCAGGACCGCGGTGAGGCCGTGGTTTGGATAACGCTGGAGGGCTTCTTTTGGTGGCCGAGGTCTTTGATGGGTATCGAAAGGCATCTCTTCGCCTTCTACGATCAGCCGGACCTTCTGCACCGCATAAATTCCGATTTGGCCGACCATCACATCCGCATCCTTCGGCGGCTGTCCGAAGTTTGCCGGCCTGCATTTATGACCTTCGCCGAGGATATGTCTTACAACCACGGCCCAATGCTCTCCAAAAAGCTTTTTGATGAGTTCCTGGCGCCTTACTACCGCAGGGTGGTCCCTCTTCTCAAGGAAATGGGCGTTTTTGTTTTCGTGGACAGCGACGGAGATGTGACGGAGATGGTCCCGTGGTTGCTGGATGTTGGGGTGGAAGGTGTTCTACCGCTGGAGCGCCAAGCCGGCGTTGATGCAAATGCGCTTAGAAAAGCCCACCCGCAACTGCGCATGATAGGCCACTACGACAAGATGGTGATGACCCGCGGCGAGGATGCCATGCGCCGGGAATTCGAGCGCCTTTTGCCGGTTATGCAAAGCGGCGGGTTTATTCCAGGGGTGGACCACCAAACTCCTCCGGGTGTATCTCTAAACGAGTACCGATGCTATTTGCGCCTGCTTGAAGAGTACAGCGTGTTGGGCGCCAAAAGAAACTAGCACGGCGGCTTGTGAAGCAACTTCGTAATGCTGGTGAACCAGACCTTCCAGCAAAAACGCAGGATTTTGGAAAGGGCAAGCATGCGCGCGAAGATGCTTATACCCCCCAATTGGGTTCAAGAGGTTGAAGCTGAACTAAAGGCCCGCGGTTTGGATGTTGAGCTTGTTGAGTACGACCGAAACCGCACGGGCCCATTCCCCGGGGTTGAGATATTCTTCCGCGGCGAAGGTGCGGAGGCTTGGACCCAAGCCCTTGCAAACGCCCCGGATGTAAAATGGTTTCACACCACCAGCGCCGGCGTTGATGGCATAATCAGCCACACGCGTCCCCGCGGTATAATCCTAACCAACTCCGGCGAGGTTTACCGCTCATGCATCGGAGAGTTCGTTCTGGGGTTGATGCTTTACGCCGCCCGCCGCCTGGGTGAGTTTCACGACCAAACGCGTGCGCGTGTGTGGCGCCACCTTAAACAGTCCGAACTGCAAGGAAAAGTTGTGGGCATTATCGGCTTGGGGCCGATTGGTCTTGGCGTTGCAGAAAGAGCCGCGGCGCTTGGAATGCGCATCATCGGCGCACGCCGCGTTCCAGAACCTTTGGAAATGGTAACCGATGTTGTGAGCGGCGATAACCTGGGGAGGTTGCTCAGCGAAAGCGATTTTGTTGTGCTGGCGTGCCCGCTAACAAGCCGAACGCGCGGCATGATCAACGCGGCAGCCTTTGCCCAAATGAAGCCAACCGCCTGGCTCATCAACATAGCCCGCGGGGCCCTTGTTGATACCAACGCCCTTGTTGATGCTCTGCGCGAAGGCCGCATTGCCGGCGCATGCCTGGATGTTACCGATCCGGAACCGCTTCCCCCTGAGCATCCGCTGTGGGGTTTTCCAAACGTTTTGATAACGTCGCACTGCGCATCCGGCAGTACGGATGAGCTTCAGCGCCGCAAGGTGGAACTGCTGGTGAGCAACCTGGAGCGCTACCTTTCCGCTCAGCCCCTTTGCGGACTAGTGGATTATGAAAGGGAGTATTAGCCCCCGTACTTCTCCTCTCCGAGCGGGGAGATTGTGCGCCCACCCACACCCAGAGAAATCCCACAGTTTTCGGTTTGCCAGGAAGGTTTTTGCGCCGGCGCCGCAGAAACGCTCGAATGGCAAAGCGATTTTTGCCAGCGCTTGCTTGAATTCAAAAACTGTTTTGCGGAGAGGTAATCTATGCCTATCGTTGATATGCCTTTGCACGAGCTTTTCGAATATCAAGGCCGCAATCCCTGCCCGCCGGACATAGACGAATTCTGGGATGCGGCCCTCGCAGAAATGCATGCTGTGGATCCCAAAGTTGAACTTGTTCCCCATCCCCTCAAAATCGATTTTGCTGAGTGCTTTCATCTTTACTTCACCGGGGTGGGCGGTGCGCGAATCCACGCCAAATACCTAAGGCCCAAAAACGCCAGAACGCCGCATCCCGCCGTTCTCATGTTCCACGGCTACTCCGGCAACAGCGGAGATTGGACCGACAAGCTGAACTACGTGGCAATGGGCTTCTCGGTGGCCGCGCTGGACTGCCGCGGCCAAGGTGGCCTTTCGGAAGATGTGGGCGGCGTCCGCGGAAACACCCTGCACGGCCATATAATCCGCGGCTTGGAGGAAGGGCCGCATAAGCTCCTCTTCCGCCAGATATACCTCGACTGCGCACAGCTTGCCCGCATCGTGATGAGCTTCCCCGAGGTGGACCCAGACCGCGTCGGCGCCACAGGCGGCTCTCAGGGCGGCGGGCTGACCCTCGCCTGCGCCGCACTGGAACCCCGCATCAAGCGCGCGGCACCGGTTTTCCCATTCCTCTGCGACTATCTAAGGGTGTGGGAGATGGATCTGGCTGTTGCCGCTTACGAGGAGATCCGCACCTTCTTCCGCCTGTTCGACCCAACGCACCAGCGCGAGAAAGAGATCTTCACCACGCTGGGATACATAGATAACCAGCACCTGGCACACCGCATACAGGCCGAAGTCCTCATGTTCACCGGGCTGATGGATACTATATGCCCGCCTTCAACCCAGTTCGCCGCATACAACAAGATACGCTCGAAGAAAAACGTCATCATATACCCGGATTTCGGGCACGAAGGCCTGCCCGGATCCGGCGACCGAATTTTCGAGTTCATGGCAGAGCTGTAAGCTTTGCGGCTGGTGGCCAATGGGAGATGCCACAATGGCAAAATCTGTTTTAAGGAGGTTGGCGATGGCCGCCGCATGGATTTCGGCTTCGGTTGCCGCAATAGCCGCGGCGCCGAACAACTCAAAACCCCTTTTCCTCTTTGAAAAAGAGGAGGAACTGCGCCTTGTCAAGCAGAACAACGTGCGGGTTCAGCTTCAGCGCACCGCTGGCGGACGCGCACTGCGGGTGGAGTTCCACCCCGCCGAGTGGCCAAACGTCGCTTTTTCCCCGCAAAAGCCCTGGGATTGGAGCGACTTCACGGGTTTGGCAATCAAAATCACCAACCCGGGGCCCGAGCCTGTGGAATTCGGTGTGCGCGTTGACGACGACCCCTCTGCAAACGGAATAGTCCACTGCCGCCAGGGGTCTGGCTCAATAAAACCCGGCAAAACCAGCACCTTTGTTCTTTACCTTGGCCCCACTCCGATGAGCTACGGCATGCGCGGACTGCCGGTTGCTCCCGGCTTCGTACAATTGAACCCAGTCACCCAAGGGGATATCAACCTGGGGAACATTGTGGCGTTTCAGGTTTTCCTGCACGCACCGAAGTCACCAGTGCCACTGATTCTGGACGACATCCGCTTGGTACACTACCTGATGCCGCTGGAGGGCATTGTTGATGAATTCGGCCAGTATGCAAAGGCCGATTGGCCGGGCAAACTTAAAAGCGCCGCAGAGTTTGCCGTCCGCCGCACCCAAGAAGAGGCCGTGCTGAAGGCCAAACCAGAGCTACCCGGCAGAGATAGGTTCGGCGGATGGAAGCGCGGTCCGCGCATTGAAGCAACCGGCTTCTTTCGAACGGAGAAAGTGAACGGCAAGTGGTGGCTGGTTGACCCAGATGGTTATCTCTTCTTCTCCATCGGCATGGACTGCGTAAACTACCAAGCCGATACCATAATCACCGGCCGAGAGTATATGTTCCTCTGGGTGCCTCCGAAAACCGACCCGCTTGCAAAGTACTTTGGGCATGTTTCGAACGTGCTTATGGGGCCAGTGAAGCAGGGCGAAACCTTCAACTTCTTCGCCGCCAACCTGGAGCGCAAGTACGGCCCCAACTTCGCCCAAACCTGGTTCGACGTAACGCTTAGGCGCCTCAAAGCCTGGGGCTTCAACACCATAGCAAACTGGTCTGATTGGGTGCTGCACCGCAACGGCCGGGTTCCTTACGTTGCTACAGCCCACATCAGCGGCGAGCACGCCCGCATCAGCAGTGGTTCCGACTACTGGGGCAGAATGCACGATCCGTTTGACCCCAAGTTCGCGCAAAGCGTTTCCCAAAGCCTGGCTCCCCTGATCGCCAGGGTTAAAGACGACCCTTGGTGCATCGGCTACTTTGTAGATAACGAGCTCAGTTGGGGCGGTTGGGGCGACGACGGCGGTCGGTACGGCCTGGCCTACGGTGCGCTGGCAGAGTCGGCACAGTCTCCCGCCAAGCAGGCGTTCCTTGCTCAGCTTAAAGCGAAGTACGGCGATATCGCCAAACTGAACGCCGCTTGGGGAACCGACTTCCCAAGCTGGGATGCATTGGAAGCCCCGTTTAAACCCCAGCAACCACTTAGGGCCTCCGCTCATCCGGACCTCGGCGCTTTTGTGAAAAGCCTCGCCGCCCGGTACTTCCGCACCATTCGGGATGAGCTCAAAAAGTACGACCCGAACCACCTTTACCTCGGATGCCGCTTCGCCTGGAGAACGCCGGAGGCTGTGGAAGCTTCTGCCGAGTACTGCGACGTCGTTAGCTTCAACATATATGCCCCAAGGGTGGACCCAGCCGCTTGGAGCTTCCTGGAAAAACTGGGCAAGCCGTGCATAATCGGCGAATTCCACTTCGGCGCGTTGGACAGGGGAATGTTCCACACCGGACTTGTTGCCACCGAAAGCCAGAAAGCCCGCGCCGCTATGTACAAGGACTACCTCCGCTCGGTTATAGACAACCCTGCTCTTGTTGGCTGCCACTGGTTCCAGTACGTCGACCAGCCGCTAACCGGCCGCCCGCTGGACGGCGAGAACTACAACATCGGCTTCATAACCGTGACGGACACACCTTACCCAGAGATGGTAGCCGCCGCGAAAGCGGTCCACCGCGAGGCTTACCCTCGGCGCTACAGAACAAAAGCTCCTTCCGCACAAGGAGGTTGACATGCACACCAAGGTGAAGATCGGCTTCGTTGGTTGCGGCGCCATGGGCCAAACGGCTCACCTTGCCAACTTCGCCACCATACCCGACTGCGAAATCGTTGCGCTGGCAGAGGGGCGCCGCAAAACCGCAGAGCTTGTGGCTCAACGCCACGGAATCCCACGTGTGTATCCGAACCACCGCGCAATGCTGGAATCCGAACCGGATATCGACGCCGTTGTTGCCATTATGGGATACTGGCTCCATCCATCTGTCGTCACCGATATACTGAACGCCGGCAAGCACCTGATGACCGAAAAACCGATCTGCCTGCGCCTCGACAATGCAAAAAAGATGGCCGCGCTGGCGGAGGAAAAAGGCCTTATCTACATGGTGGGCTACATGAAGCGCTCTCTTCCGGCTTCGGTGGCGGCCGTGGAAAAGATTCAAGAGTGGAAGCGGTCTGGCGCCGCCGGCCCAATGAACTACCTGAGGGCATCCATGCCGCCGGGAGACTGGACGTTCGGAATTCAGTGGGGCATAAACGCCGGCGACCCACCTCCCGCCTACGAAGGGGTTGAGCCAGAGTCACCCCCCGAATGGATGGGCAAAGAGTTCGGCGAGAAGTACAACGCCTTTGTCAACTACTACATTCACCAGGTTAACATGATTCGCTATCTGCTTGGGGAGGATTACCGCGTTGTATTTGCCGACAAATCCGAGGCCGTGATGGTGGGCGAATCCGAAAGCGGCATAACCGTGGTCCTCGAAATGAAGGGGCACGGTTCCCGCAGAAGCTGGGAAGAGCGCTACATGGTCTCATTCGAGAACGGCCTGATTGACCTATCCGTTCCGGCGCCAATGGCACAGCAAAACGGCGGGGAGGTGCGCTTCTACTGGGGCGGCGACGATTCCAACCCACCCCGCTGGGAGCAACCCGTTATGCCGCCGGTGTGGAGCATGCTGGCGCAGGCAAGGCACTTTGTGGAGTGCGTACGCGACGGCAAGCCGTGCCGCTCGCCAGCATCCGAGGCGGTGAAGGATTTGGAAGTGGCGGAACAGTACATAAAGGCGCTTATGGCACCGCGCTGAACCTCCAACACTCTACCGCTCGAAAGGCGTACTTGCTTCTGCTCTCTCCCGCAGACGGGTGAGGGCAGAAGCGTTTTTGTTTCGCTTTCAAACGATGTGGGCTACACCGGCGGATCGCCCCAATCGGGTATCTTCAGCAGTTCGCCGTCGCGCAGGGCCGATTGGTGGGCCACTACGCCTGGCGCGAAGTACCTTGCCGCCACCCATGCATTGATGGCCGGCTGTCGCCCCTCCACAATCGAACGCACGAATTCGTCCACCAGATATGGATGCGACCCTCCGTGGCCGCCGTAAATCGCAGAATCGTCCGCACCGGCGCGGCGGTAGGCGTTGTACACATCGGGTGGCAGGGGGTCTCGCATCTCATCCACGGTGAGCGGTGTCGCTCCATGCTTGGTAACCCAGTGGCATCCGCCAGGCCCGTCTGTGAAGCATCCATCCGTGCCGAAGAGTTGGAACGCCTCGCGAGCGTAGTGACCTATGCGCCGGTATTCACATATGCGCACGGCGGCGCCGTTGGCACAGCGGAACAAAGCTGTTTCGTTGCTGAAAACGTTTGGGTCCTCGGCATCGGCGCGGAACCAGTCGTCGTTGGGGTGAACATAGCCAATGGCAGAAACTTCGGTCAGCGGTGCCTTCATAACGGAAAGCAGCCCACCGATTGAATGGGTGGGGTAATGCATGGGCACGCCGCCGCTTTTGGCCATGCTCCACTGCGCGCCCCAGCGGCTTTTAGCCACCTCGCGCAGGCTGCAGCCCGGGTCGTCTATATCGTGGAAATACTCTCCCTCGGCAAGGACGAAGCGGCCGAAGGCGCCTTCGGCAGCGCGGCGTCTGCAGTACATGGCTTCCGGGCGGTAGTGCGAAGTCTCACCCATCATGTAGTACATGCCGGTTCGCCTGCAGGTATCGATGAGCTTATCGCACCACTCCAGCATCTCATCGCCGTTCGGAAGGGAAATGATGGGAACGGCGGAGTAAACGTGCTTTCCGGACTCCAGCCCCATAATAGCCTGTGGTGCATGAAGCCAAGGCTGTGTGAAAATTGCCAGAGCATCCAAATCGCTTTTGCAAATGCTTTCCAAACTGTCGTAGGTTTCGGTTATACCGAACTCTTGGGCGGCGCGGTTCAGGCGGTCCGTGTTGATGTCGCAAAGCGCCACGCGGGTAACCAACGGGTGGTCGCGAAACAGGCGCACAAACCCCCACCCGAAGCTACCAACACCCACAATACCAACACTAACTGACATGACTGTATTCACCTCCGCTTTAGCTCGGCCGAATGCGGCACAATTTTCAACCTTTCGGGTAGTAGTTCGGATAAGGTGGGCGCTTCGGAATTGGCGGCTGATACTTCTTGAGAGCCTCCATAACCACCTCCACGGCTTTTTCAAGCTGTGGGTCGCGGCCCTCCCGCCACAGCTTCGGATCAAACTCCACCTCTATATCCGGATCAACGCCGTGGTTCTCGATCTTCCATTCGCTTTCCGGCGTGTAGAAGGCAAAGTGCGGAGCTGTCACAGAGCCACCGTCTATAAGCTGTGGATAGCCGCCTATGCCGATCAACCCGCCCCAAGTGCGCTTGCCAATAAGCAAGCCGAGCCCTGCTCTGCGGAACATATACGGCATGTAGTCTCCGCCGGAGCCCGCAAACTCGTTGATAAGCATAACCTTGGGACCGAAGATCGTTCCGGTTGGCACGGTTAAGTCCGCTCCATCGCGCAGGGCAAAATGCCCCATCACTGTGCGCCGCAGGTAGTCGATTACGTAATCCGCGGCGTATCCACCGCCGTTGAAGCGCTCATCCAAAATGAGGCCGTCTTTGCCAACCTGGGCAAAGTAGTACCTGTTGAAATTGCTGTAGCCGGCTTGAGCTGTGTTGGGCAGATATACGTAAGCAATTCTGCCGTTGCTCATCTTATCGACCATGCGGCGGTTGCCCTCGACCCAGGCCAGGTAGCGCAGACTCCCCTCATTTTCAATCGGTACGACGGTTACTTCGCGCGAACCAGTGCCATCCGGATTTGGCCCAACTTTCAGCACCACAGACTTCCCGGCGGTCCCCTCGAAGAAGCTGTATATGTTGTCCGTATCTTTAAGCTCGCGACCGTTTACGGCAAGCAAATACTCGCCTTCTTTCACATTAACGCCCGGCTGAGTAAGCGGAGCCTGCAGGTCGGGGTTCCAGTTCTCGCCGCTGTAAACTTTTGCAAAGCGATAGCGCCCGTTTTCCACCTTGTAGTCGGCGCCCAGCAAACCGACCGGCACGCGCTTCACTTGGGGCATATCGCCGCCGCTTATGTACATATGCCCAACGCACAGGTTGCCCAGCATCTCCGCAAACAGATAGTTCAGGTCTGCGCGGCTGGCCACTGCTTCAAGCCAGGGGGCGTACTTCTCCTTGGCCGCCTTCAGATCAAGGCCGTGGTGGTTCGGGTCGTAGAAGAAATCGCGCTCGATGCGCCACACTTCGTCGTACATCTGCTTCCACTCGGCAGGCGGGTCAACGCGCATTTCCATGCCGTCCAAGCGCAGGGTGCCTTCTCCCGGCTTTGGAGAATCTGCGGAGGTTATCGCCCAGCGGTCGCCCTGCCGGTAAAGCATTTTCTCGCCGTTGTGCGAGATGATGAAGAAGCCGACTCCATCCATGATTCTGTCCAACTTGCGCTTGGCAAGGTCGAACTTGTAAAGGATTGGGCCGCTGGAGGATGAAGGGCCGGGCTGTCCGGATTCAAGAATGAACAGAATGTTTTCCTTGCCGACAGCCATTCCCGTGTAGTTGCGCGCTGGTATCGGAAGCGCCAGGATTCGCTGGTCGATGTTCTCGAAGTCGATTCGAACCCTCACGCCTTCATCTTTTTTGGCTTTCGCGGCTGGCTTTTCTTTGGCTTCATCGGGCTTCGCTCCATCGTCCTTGCTTTCACCGCTCTTAGAAGGCTCGCTTTCCGGCTTCTTCTCTTCCTTAACCTTTTCCTCATCGCTTTCCGGCGCAAGCGGCGAGGGAAGGTCCTTTCGCAGAACCACAACGTAAACGCTGCGTGACCGCGGCCGGTCGAAGGAGGCCATGTTCCACTCCATAGCCGGGCCCACATCGGTGCTGGCGTTGAAGTAAAGGTACTTGCCGCTTTTATCGAAAAGCGGGGTGCGGGCATCGCTCATTCCGTCGGTTATCTGATAGCTTTTGCGCTCTTCAATCGAGTAAACGAAAACGGCGCTCATGCGGCTTTTAAGCTGTTTGGTGTAAGCCAACCACCTGCTGTCGGGGGACCAAGTTTGTTCGAATCCGCCCCAGGCGTAGGGGTTTGTGTCCACCTTGCGCAGGCGCTTGGTTTCGACATCCACGCACCAGAGGTTCAACCGCTTGTCGGAAAAGGCGATCATCTTGCTGTTGGGGGACCAAACCGGGTCGTAGAAGAACGAAGGCGGCTCGGTGAGTTTGATCTTCTTCATCATGCCGGTTGGGCCGCTCTGCTCGCGCAGGTGCAGTTCATATTCCCCGGATTCGTGCGAGAAGTAAGCAATCCATCTGCCGTCCGGCGACCAGGATGGATCGCGCTCGGCGATGCCTGGGGTGTTGGTGAGGTTGCGGACATCGCCCTTCTCCGCCGGAACAGTGAAGATTTCGCCGCGGGCTTCAAACACGGCGCGCACACCTGTGGGAGATATATGCGCATTTACAATTCGGTTCGAAACCCGCTCCAGGCGTGGGCGCACTTCCGGAAGGTCGCCAACGAGGCGTATTCTCACCTTGCTGGCCTTGTGCGTTTGCAAATCCACCAACCCCAGCGAACCGAACTGCTCGTAAACAATGGCCCCAGGGCCAACGCTGGCAGACTTCAGGTCGAAGCCGTCGTTGTTCAACACCTTTTTCACTTTCTTGGTGTTTAGGTCGTACACAAAAAGGGTTGTGGGGCCGTCGCGGTCGGAGAGGAAGTATATTCGGTTTCCAACCCACATTGGATTGAAATCGTTGGAGTTTTCGCGCGGCAGCTTCTCGATGCTGGAGTCGGCAAGATTGGCAATCCAGATGGGCATGGTGGTGCCTCCCCGGTAGCGCTTCCATGCCTGCTGGGGACCGTGGGGCACGTAGGCCAGCTTTGTCCCGTCCGGCGAGAACGAACCCTGATAGGCCATTGGAAGAGGGACTTCGGTTGGGAAGCCGCCGCTTGCAGGCATGGTGAAAAGCTGGGTCCACCTGCCGCGCGCCGAGCGGAAAAGTATCTGCTTGCCGTCTGGCGTCCACCCAACAACTCGGTCGGCGGCTGGGTGATAGGTCAGCCTGCGCGGCACCCCGCCGGATGCATCCACCACGAATATATCCACGTTGCCGTCGTACTCTCCGGTGAAGGCCACCTGCTTTCCATCGGGAGAGAAGGCGGGGTCAGTTTCGATTCCAGGCCCGTTGGTCAGGCGCTGGGCACTGCCGCCTTCTCTGGGGACTACCCAGAGGTCGCCTGCGTACGAAAAAACGATGTGCGTTTGGTTTAAAGCCGGTTTTTGTGGAAGCAGAGGCTTCTCTACCTCGCCAAAGCAAACGGACGAAGCCAAAACCAACAAAACGATGAAAGCCCTCAGCATACGATCGACCCCTTGTTTTTTGTGAATGACGCAATGCTTTTCGGCACTCACCACCCTGCTCCCTGCATTTTCAGGCAGGAGAAATGCAAACTGTGGCGAAATCGATACCCGGGCGTTTGTGGGTTACAACCAAAGCATACGCCGAAAAAGCGGGTTGGCGCGCTTTGGGAAATGCCTTCTGCGCGCCGATTCGCGGATTTAAAGGAGTGGCCATGTTCACTAGTGTGCTTAAACGCTTATCGGCTTTTACGCTGGTTGTTCTGATTGCGTGTGTTTCTGCAGAAGCTTTAGCCGCAGACAATACCCTTACCGCCAAAGAAAAGCGGCAGGGGTGGAAACTGCTTTTCGATGGCAAATCGCTGAATGGATGGGGCGCAACCGGAGACATAAACGGCTGGAAGGTGGAGAACGGGTCCATCGTTTGCCTTGGAGGGCGCGGTGGATACCTGTACACCACGGAAAAATTCGGAGATTTTATTCTCTCTGTTGATTTCAAGTTCGTGCCGGGGGCGAACAGCGGCATCTTCGTGCGCTGGTCGGACCTCCGAGACCCGGTCAACACGGGTATCGAGATTCAGATTCTGGACAGCTACGGGCGCGAGCGCCCCACTAAACACGACTGCGGAGCCATATACGACATAATCGCGCCCTCGCAGAACACCTGCAAGCCGGCCGGACAGTGGAACACTGCGGTTATAACCTGCAAGGGACCAATCGTATCCGTTAAACTGAACGGCGTAACCGTTGCCGAAATGGACCTGGATAAGTGGACCGAGCCGGGCCGCAACCCCGACGGTACCCCGAACAAGTTCCGCTATGCTTACAAAGACCTTCCGCGGATCGGGCATATCGGGCTTCAGGACCACGGTTCGCGCGTGGAGTTCCGCAACATAAAGATTTTGCCGCTGAAGGCTGAAGCCACGAAGACCCGGAAGGTGTCGGCGGTTTCGTCGGCAGCAGACCTGTTCCCTGTGCCCAAGTAAGTTTTCACGCTCCGCCAATTGACACTTTATCTCCTGCCCCTCATCCAAGGCCCTTCTCCCAACTCTGGGAAAAAGGAGTTAGCTCCCCCTCGCCCGAGCGAAGCCGCGGGAGAAGGGTCATGGGTGAGGGCAAGTATGCCGTTTAAATTCGGCAGTGCAGCGGTTGACAACTAAAAGACTCTTGGATATACTATAAAGCGGTTGAGGTAGGGGCGGGAGAGATGGGAACTCTAGCCCCTCCAGACCGAAAGAGCGCCCGGGCAAATTCTGGTGGGCCGTTAGCTCAGTTGGTAGAGCAACTGACTCTTAATCAGTGGGTCACAGGTTCGAGTCCTGTACGGCCTACCATTTTTCCAAATTATGCAACGGGCGAGTGTCGGAACTGGTAGACGAGCATGACTTAGGATCATGTGGAGCAATCCGTGAGAGTTCAAATCTCTCCTCGCCCACCAGCTTCTTCAAACAATCAAGCGGGAGTAGTTCAGTGGTAGAACGCCTCCTTGCCAAGGAGGAGGTCACGGGTTCGAGCCCCGCCTCCCGCTCCATTTTTGTTTGAGGCTGATAGGCCCGTCCAAAGCGGACGGGCTTTTCTGTTGCCACTCTGTTCTTCCGTCAGAACCCCAAACCGCGCTTGCAAAATGACCGAAGAAGAGCTGGAATACCTCCTTTCTCCCATCGGGCAGGAAGCGCTTAGCTTTGCCGCCAACCTCCCTGAAGACTCGCTTTCCGCAGTTGAAGCACTGAGAAAGCGGTTTGGTCCAAAGCACGCGGCTGTTGTGGCGGAACAAGTATGCCTGCGCAGAAAGGCCAAAGCCAAGTTCAGCCGCGCCGACGCCATGTTCTTCACCCGCGAAGGCCTTGAGCAGTCCTCCGCCGAGGTTGTATCCAAACACCGAGCAAAGCGCTTTTCCGGAATGGAAACCGTTGCCGATTTATGCTGTGGCATCGGCGGGGATTCCATTGCATTGGCGGAACAAACCGGGCTTTTGGTGGGAGTGGATATCGATACGCTGAAGGTGCGCCTCACAAAGCTGAACTTGGAGGCGTATGATTTGGGCGCAAAAGCGCTTTTGTTCGCCGGGAGGGCAGAAGAGTTCGATTGTGATGCAGACGCAGTGTTTATCGATCCGTCCAGGCGCGTGGGAAACAGGCGAATTCGGCGCTTGGAAGATACCGAGCCGCCGATGGATGCGGTGTACGCCCTGTGCGAACGCTTCGGCAGCGTGTGCCTTAAAGCCTCCCCTATGCTGGATGATAGCCGTGTGCCGATTCCGCACGAGCTGGAAATTGTTTCCGTCGCCGGAGAAGTGCGCGAAGCTGTGCTTTGGTTCGGAGGATTTCGAACCTGCCGCAGGCGGGCCACCTTGCTTCCGGAAGGCATCACAATAACCGAAAACCCCAACGCAACCGCCGAAGTGCGGCCGCCGGGAGAATATCTTTTGGATCCGGACGGCGCAGTTGTGAGAGCTCACCTAATCGACGAAGCGGCCGTACAGCTTAACGCGTGGAAGCTCGATGAGAATATCGCATACCTTTCCTGCAGTTCGCCGGTTTTCTCTCCGCTTGCGCGGTGCTACAGAGTGCTGGACCTATTTCCGTTTGGCCTGAAGCGGCTGAACCGACGCCTCAACGAGCTGGGCGCCGGGCGGGTGGAGGTCAAAAAGCGTGGCTTCCCAATGCCAGCGGAGGATGTTGTGCGCATGCTGAAAGTAAACGGGGACAGGGCGATTACGGTGGTTATTGCCCGCATTGGTGGCGGCCACACCGTTTTCCTCTGCGAACCCTGCGGCCCCACAGAAGGCAGCTTTCCTTGCACGCAGTGTTGAGTTGGTTTGCAGGCTCGCCAACCCAACAGCCCGAGGCGTCAATCCTCCTTTGCTACTGCCCCCAACTGTAAACCAACACGGTACCGTCGGATGCGTTTGGATGGTAGCGCATCCTCGTTTTGATGAGCTTCATCTGCCCTAGGGTAAGGAACCATTTATTCCAGCGGGGTTTATCCACCACAACCCACCCGCGGGGATGCTTCGCAATTGCATCCAGAAGCATCCGCTCGTCTTCCAATATCAGCGAGCCGGTGTAGCGATCATGCACTCCGCCGGGCTTTTTGCCGCCTTCGCTCACGGCTGTTAAAGCTTCGTGGCGCCGTATGGAATACTCCGGTTTGCGGCCCAGGTAGTACAGAATCGCCAGAGGCACAGAGGCCGCGATGGCGTCGCTTTCGGCGGCACGGCTTTTCAGGTACTGCGCCACGCCCCTCCAATCGTTGTGGGGAACGGTTATCCCATGGTACTGCCGAAAAGCGGTGGCCCCGTAGTGGAGCGTTCGGTAGTTAGCGAAAAAGACCACCGCAAGCAAACTGCCAACCAACCAAACCGCGGCCGACTGCTGTTTGGTTGTGCCTCCCAAGCGGCTTACTAAAAGCTTGATTCTCGGTGCCAACCATTTGAAAGCCCAAACCACCCCAGCCGATATAAAAACCAAGAATAATGTGTACAGATAAAGTATGTATCTTTCGGATTTCCACGCCAGCACAAAGCTGTGGAACAGAAGCGGGGTTATAAACACCGCAAGAAAGTAAATGCCTTTCCTACCCCTTGCAGATAAAATCCCCGCCCCCAGAAGCGCCAACCAGTGAAATTTGCTATCGAACAGAACCGGCAGGTAGAAGCTGTACATGCGGGCTTTCCAGCGGGCGTACGGCGGGCATTCCTGGGAAAGCCTCCAGAACTTTCCGAGCATTGGGGTTGAGGCAAGCACAGCGAATGATGCTAGCCCTAGAATCAAGACGGTGGAATATTTGGATGCCGCTGCGGCCTTAAAGCCCTGCTTAGCCCAGAGGAAAACAAACATCATTGCGCAGTACGCCGCCACTCCAAAGAGGAACAACCCAGCAAGCATTTGAACAGAGTAAGCAAGCGTCAGTAAAACCCCAGCCCCGATAAGCCACCTGAAATCTACGGATTTTAGAGAATGCTTGGGCACGTCCGCCTTGCCTTCCGGTTCAAAACCCTTGTAGAAGCAAAGAACGAGGAGCGCATAGAGGAACGCAAACATGGAGTACATGCGGCACTCGCGGGACCACCCGACTGTTAGGGGAAGGAATGCTGTTAAAAAGGCGGCAAGAAGCCCAGCGTATGCATTGTGAAAATACGCTCCAAGCAGGAATGCGCCCAGCACCATCAAAACGCCGAAAATCACGCTTGGCACCCTTGCTGATGCCTCGCTTACCCCAAAAAGCTTGAAGGATGCCGCCACCAAAAGCGTATACGGAAGCGCCCTTGTGTACTGGTAGCCTGAGGGAAGCTCCGGCTTCCCGGTTTTGAGAATGCTTTGGGCGGCGTAAACGTGGCCGTACTCGTCCATGAAAAGCGTGGGATACCCCAAATTCAAAGCGCGCACAAGCGCGGCGGCCGCCAAAATCAACAGAAGCATCAAAGCCACCACAAGCCTTTGCTTCCCAGAGCCTGAACGGACGCCAACAGTTGCCACTTCGCCAGAGGAGTTAACAACCAGCATCTTTGAAATATCTACAGAGTTTGTTCCTGTTTGAGGCGCCATAGCGACTTACATATCACCTCTAGCTTTGAAAACTTCAAATAAGCTTTTGGCAATGTACGTGCCACAAAGGCCAATGTGGTTTGGAAAACCCCACATGTCTTCACGTTTTTGCATGCGGCAGGCAGGTACAAGAAAGCAGATGATAGAAAAGTATAAAGAACCGCAACTAAACGCACGAAATAATATATGCCTATACGGTGGCAAAAATTCCAAAGAAAGGCGGATTTTGGGGAAGTAATGGGTTTTAAACAAACAAGAGGGGTGTTTGAGGCAAAGCGTCTGCATTGTATCCTTCTGTTATTCACCCTCCTGCTTGGCGCCGAGCGCGCCGTGGCCTTTTCGGTGGTTGTTGGGAAGCAACATCCATTCCTGTTTGTGGATAAATCGGAGTTGGAAAACGCAAAGTCAAATGTGTTTGTGCGCAAGCTTCCCCGGTCAGTAGCAGCCTACAACAAGCTTAAGTCCAGGGCAGACTCGGCGCTTTCCATATCGGTGCCGTATTCTTACGGATACGAAGAAAACAGCGCGGAGAGATACGGCGCGGCCGGGGTTCGGCTTGCCACAGCCTATGTAATGACCGGAGACACCAGGTATGCCGAAAAAGCAAAGGCGATCTTAATCGGTTTGGCCAGGGGCTTTAACCCAAGCAGTTCCACAGTTTCGTACAACTACTATCTGGGTTTTTCCCGGAACATCCCAATGTATGCTCATATTTACGACCTGCTGTACAACTACCTGACCAGCTCCGAGCGGCAGTTGGTGGCGAACAACTTGCTGCGCCCTGCCGCAAACGCATTGAAGCAGTACGTTTACGATCCGAAAAGCAACATACGCTCGTGGCACAGCCTCGCCGTGGGGTGTATAGGCTTCGTTTTGGAGGATTCAACTCTTACCAAGCATGCTGTGGAAAGCACCGGCGGGTTCAAATACCAGGTGGCGAACTGCATAGAGGCTGACGGATTGTGGTGGGAAGCCACCATGCAGTACCACTTTTTTGCCCTTTCTCCGCTGGCTCTTTTGGCCGAGGCCGCGGCGCACTCTGGTTCCAGTGAGAATTTGTATACCTACACCTCACCAAACGGCAGATCACTGAAGATGATGTTCGATGCGCCAATACAGCTTGCCGACGCAGCGCTCTTCCTGCCGGGAAACAACGACAGCAAAGGGGATAGAACATTGCTGGATCAGGAGGTGTACGAGCTGGCAAACAAAAGGTATTCCGACCCTCAGTACGACTGGGTAATATCCAAAGCGCCCTCCCCTCTTTACGGATACGTTCTGCTTGAGGGATACACCATTTTCGGCCAACCTTGCGCGCTTGTAACACCTCCTTCGCCGGATAGAATGATACACGCCGGGGTTGGTTGGGCCACGCTTAGAGAAGACACAACGCCGAGGTTTTGGGGCTCGCAGAGCATAATGGTGATGTTGGACTACGGCCCCCACGGAGGCTCGCACGGCCACGCCGATAAGCTGAACCTGGATATAACAGCCTTCGGAAAGCGGCTGGCGGTGGACAGAAGCAATTATTCTTATTCGGAGTCTATGCACCTAACCTGGGACCGTCAAACTCTGGCGCACAACACGGTTGTGGTGGACAAAAAATCGCAACCCGGGGCGGAATCGATGTTCGACAGCGCTGGGGTAACCGGCAGGCTGGAATTCAGCGATGAAAACGCGGGCATCAAGGTGGTTCAGGCTTCCGCCGACAGCGCGTACGGTATAGGCTATCGGCGGTTGGTGGCGCTTCCAACAGGCTATGTGATAGATATCTTCAGGCTCACATCCAGCACCATCAGGACCTATGACTGGGTTATGCGCGCAGAAGACTCCGACGGCGTGCTCCAAAGCAGTCTGTCTGGCTTCACAGCGGCAAGCTTGGGCGCCTCAAGCGATGGGTACCAGCACGTAACAAATGTTCAGAAGGCGACCACCTCGGGGACGTGGAATGTTACATGGCAGAACGGTGCCAGCTTGAGAGTTACGATTATCGACAGGCCGGGAACCGAGGTTTTCAAAGCTGTAAGCCCTGGAGGCGCCAACGGGAAGAACATTCCCATGGTTCTGGCGCGCAGAACAGCCTCTTCAACCACCTTCATTGCGGTGGAGGAACCGTTTCTAACCTCCCCGGTGCTTCAGGTTCAGCCCTTTGTGGATACGGTCAGCGCCGCTGGCGTGATTGTTCAAGGGCCGGCGTTTAGAGACCTGTTTGTGGCGGCGCACGGAGCAACCGCCTCGCTGAAGGCGGTGAATCCGGCAGATGCCCTGGAGTATGTCAACCTGGCCGGAAAGTACGCTTACATCAGGATTAACGGAAGCTCTATAAGCGCGTATGGAAGCCTAACCGGTTTCAGGGTGAAAGCCAGCGGAATAACCAAGGTAAGCTTGAACGGCGCTTCCGTTCCGTTTACCTCGTCTGGAGGCTACGTGAAGTTCGGTTCCTAGTCGGGACTGTGCCAAGCGGCCAAGCCCCCAAATGCGGCCCCGCCCCCTTCTTCCGTTAAGTTGCCATTCATCCAGCAGGAAGAAGGGGGCATTTTTCATAGACTGTGCGAAAAGAGTAAGCGATAAATCTACCTTTCCCAAGCCGCCTTGGTTGTATAAAATTCCTTTAACACTGGGTATTATAACTGTGCATATCAAATTGAGGAGGGAAACAAATGCCCTACCTTGAATTGACCCCCGAAGAGCATGAAACGCTTCAACACTTCCTGGAAGACTGCTTGGCGGAACTGCGCGCGGAGATATCTGATACTGCCAGGCACGGTTTTAAAGACGCGCTTAAGCACAAAAAGCAAATTGTTATGCAGATTTTGGGGAAGTTGAAACAGCCTGCCGAACAAGCCGCCTGAACGCTGTTTTCTCGAAAAGCCTTAAAATCTCAGCCGCGGATTGTTGAGCATCTCGTTGAAAAGCGCCGTGCGCAGTACACGGCAAAACTCTGCGGCTGTTTCTTGGGGAGTTTTGCCGTTTGCCGCGGCATCTGCTTCGGTTACGGTGAACACCACCTGCTTACGCACCACAACCGATTTCCCATCAACCCCAACAGCCACCTCCTGAGGAGACGGCTCGGTATCCAGCACCGAGTTTATGCGTTTGGCTATTGCTGTCGCTCTTTCCACGGCAGTTTGGGCGTTGTCCGAGCCAACAGAGGCAAGCACCTTTCCTGCCAGGACCAGTTGTGCGCTGTCGCCGAGGTCCCTAACCTGAACCTGCCTGGAGTAAACCACGCGGCGGCGGTATATGGGAATTCCCTTATCGCGCAGAGCCTTCTCAAGCGCGGCTGCACGCTCCTCTGAAAGCGGGTGGGTTCGATATATGCCCCAGTCGATCTTTGGCCGCCAGAACTCCTCGTTTGCAAGCCGCTCCATAAACGTGAGGAGGCCAACGGGGCTGTAAGGGGTTTTCTCCAGATACTCCAGCGCGGTGGAATCGGCTTCCTGCTCGAACTTAACGCTGTAGCCGCTCAGCTTCGCCTGAGTTATCCACTGCGTTACCATAACCGCATCTGAAGCCACTTGGTTTCCGGAGGCCAAAACAACAACCATGGCCGCAAGCGTTGAAAGACTAAGCTTCTGAGATTTTTCGATGAGCTTGCGGACGTGGTGTTTGGTTACGTGGGCGATTTCGTGCGCTATCACCGCGGCGAGCTCATCATCGGATTCCACCTTGTCCAGCAGGCCTTTGTGCAGGTATATATAGCCTCCGGGGAGGGAGAAAGCGTTTACATCGCTGCTGTCTATAACGTGGAATGTGTAGGTAACATCCGGCTCGTCGGCCTGGGCGGCGGCGGCCACTACCCGACCAACGCGTTCCACCCTCTCGAGAATCTTTGGATCCGTAACGAATTTGTACTCCTTGGCGACTTGCTCGGCCGCCTCCTTGCCTATCTGGCGCTCTTGTTCAGTGGTCTTGCCGAACGAAGGCCGACCGATGGACAGCAAAAGCAACAGAACTGCCGCCCAACCGGCCCAGCGAATCAGAAATTTTAAATTTCCAAAACGAATGTTCACAATGAGGTTCCTTCGGGTGGAGGAGGTCTCACAGTTGGCTCACACCCCTAATTATTGCTTCCATAGTATTAGACCGCAAACCTTCTGGTCCCGTTTCACTAAAGCGCAGGAAATAGAAGGGCCCGGGCGAAGAGCCCAGGCCCAATTGAACGTTTAGTTTAAAGCTTGCCCAGGCCAACCGCCGCACGCAGTATCAGCAGCACCTCGTTGATGGCGATTTTGCCGTCGCCGTTCAGGTCACCGGCCGCAAGCTGTGCTTGGGTTGGCTGTATAATACCGACGGCCATGCGCAGGGCCATTGTGGCATCCGCGATGTTCACCTTTCCGTCGCCGGTAACATCGCCGCGCACAACGGCGGCAGGAGGCGGAGGTGCCGCTTCCTTTGCCGTGGTAAACGACCAGGAGTACTCCTGCTGGAGGGAGGTTCCAGCGATGTCGCGAACGCCGGTGGTTATGGTGGCGGTGTAGGTGGTCCCACCGGCCAGCGGCGCGGAAGGGGTAAATGCTGCCACGAAGTGCACCGAATCGTATGTTACCTTACCGGCTACCACTTGGCCAGCCTGGTCTTTAACCACAAAAGTTGAAGTGTTGATGGAAGCGGCGTCCATCGCGGTTGCGAATGTTGCTGTTATCACCGCGGTTGTCAGAACGTCCCTCTCGCCGGATATAGGCGTTGTGTAGGTCACCCGCGGCGGCTCGGAGCGGATGTTGCCTGTTAGATCCAGGTACCACACTCCGTCGCCCATTGTGCCGGCGTACAGCCTGGACGGATTTGCTGGGTCGAAGAAGAGGGCCGTTATGGTTCCGTTGGCGAGACCAGAGCGGGCCGCCTGCCACGTTTTTCCGCCGTCTGTGGAGACGAACACTCCGCTGTCGGCCGTTCCAGCGAACATCCTTCCGGGCACCTTCGGATCGAATGCAACCGCGTAGATCTTTTTGGTGGGGATGCCGCTGTTCACGCTAACCCAGGTATCTCCCTCGTTGGCGCTGAAGAAGACACCGTCCTCGTCGGTGGCGGCAAGAAGCTCAGTTTCCCTCAAAGGATTCAGCGCAATTCGGTTCACGAATGGAAGCATCGAATACCGGTCCGCCTCAGACCTCGGGCTTTCCAGGCCGTTGTTAATCGGCTTCCACGCGGTTTCGTTCTCCCGAAGCCGATAGGCGCCAACGCTGGTGCCAACAAACATGGCCGTTGCTTCTTTGTTGAGCACAAAGCTGTTTACCGTAGCCGTGCCCAGTCCTGCACTCACATCAACCCACTCGCTGAACGGATCCAGCCTCACGAAGGTGCCTTTTCCAACTGTGCCTATTACTACTTCGTTTTCGGCGTCGGTCATTACAGAGACTATCGGCGGGTGCCCCCCTCCGAAGAAGAAGAGCATAAGTGGGTCCGCCAGCTCCTCGGAGTACAGAAACCACGTGTCACCGGCGTCCTCGCTTGCGTACAGGCCGGCGTTCAAAGTTCCCACAAAGACTATTCTCGGCTCCACGGGGTTGGTATCCACGCAGGTTGGGAAATATCCCTCGTCGATACCGGGCGCTATCTTCTCGAACCTGCCGTCGTTCACGCTTCGGAACACGCCGCCTGGACCGGCCATGTAAATTATCTTCAAGCCGCTGGCGGCGGCTCCAGCCAGGCCAAGCACAATCTGCCCCTCAGTGCCGGGCAACTGCTTCCAGGCCGCCACACCAGGGGGCGCCTCAGGTGCGGTAACACGCACGTTGGCCCGTCCTTGAACCGCGCCAACCTTTGCCACCACTGCCACCTGTCCAGCCTTCCGCCCAACAAAGATTCCGTTGGACGATATTTCGCCAATGTCCTGCGGGCCTTCGATGCTCCAGGTTACAGCGGCGTTTGGGATGGCCTGACCGGATGCATCCACCACGGTGGCGTAGAACCTCTGCTGCTGCCCCACAGCAACCACGGCGTCCTGCGGCTGAACCTGAATAGCGGCCGGCACAACAGGCGCCGGCGGCACCGGAGCGGGAGGCGGTTCTGGTGTTGGAGTGGGCGCGGGCGGCAGAGGAGCAGGAGATACCACCTCGTTGGGTGGCTCTGGAGCCGGGCCGAAGTCTCTGATTATTGCCGCGGGCAGTGTTTTCGCCAGCTTGTACTCCTGGCCGTCGAAACTCACGGCTATTCCGACAGAATACTTTCCTTCATTTCCCTCGGGTATGGAAAAGACGAACTCAAATCGGGTGACGGGGCGCTGCTGCCCTCCTCGCAAAAGCACCATCACGCGGGCCAAGTCGGCTCTCGGCGAGATTTTCTCCACAGGCTGGTTATTGGAGTCGAAAAAGACCAGGCGCACACCTCGGACCGGCGTATCGCCGCTGTCCACAATGCCGCTCAGGAGGTACCTGCGACCGGTTACGTACACAGGGAGAAAACCGAATACGTCTATGGGCCCGCCTTCCGGGTCGATGAAACCTGTTACCACCAGATACGTTTTCTCATCTCCGAACTCCAATGGGTCTGCGTAGGTATACTGCGCCTGCTCGGCTATACCGCGGTTCTCCATTACTTTCGCAATTGTGGCTCCTGCTCCGGTGTTGAGCTGCTGATCAGCGGTTCTAATGGCAACGCGTCCATCCGAGAAGCCTGCCGCGGCCGGCAGTAGCGGTAGGGAGTTGAAGATGATTTTGTCTGCCACAGCGGCTCCTAATGCGCGCCGCATATCCCAAAGAGTACCGCTCCATATCCGGGAGGTATCGTGCTCCTCCGGGAAGTTGTACAAAAGGCTTCCGTCCCTCAGCCTGAACGCCAATGGCACCTCCTCCGGATAGTGGAGTCGGTTTGCGAGGTTCCGCCCGGACGAACTGGCGTATTCACCCAATGTGGGGTTGCCGTTCACCGTGCATGCGTAGTAATCCGCAAGCGCCTCGTTGATGGCCCGCGCCTCGGTCCACATGGGATTGTCTCCGATTTTACAGAGTGTTTCCACCACAGAGTGGGTGTACTCGTGGTTTATCACGTCGCTGTCGAGCGCGTAATCCTTCCCGTCGCTCGTCTTCCCAAAGAGCAGGTATCCATATCCAACGGGGGCAAAATATGCGTTGTTCAGCGCTTTGCCATCTTTTCTGGTTGCCGACACATAAACCGGCATTGGGTCGTCGCGCTTTGTGTAGTTAAAATTCTTGCTGAAGTAGTCGTGCATGCGGTTCACGTGGAAGTACACCGACGGCTGGTTAAAGCGCTCGTCCCCAGGAGGCACGCGGAAGCCTTCCGGCCCCTGTCTCAAATCGGGCTGGCCCAGTGGATTTTCCTCGTTGTCATAGCCGGTGAACTTCAGAACCTTTACGTACTTGCCGGAAAGCGTACCAGAGCCGTCGAGGTTTGTAAGCTTGATGGTTGTGAGCTGAGGCGTTGCAACTGGGTTCTCCAAATAAACGTCTGCCAATGGTTCTGCCGCCTGGGCCGACACACGGTTGAATTTGGAAATCAGGCGCCCGGTGTTCGCATCCAGGAACACCCGCATCAGCTTTCCGGCATCGACATCCACATCAACCCGCCAAGCCAACCGGAAAGGACGTTTAAGCCCCCAAACCACCAACTCGGAGCCAAGCACCTTTCCACCACCGCACTGGGCAACTGCCTCTCTGCGCGCTTCATCTTGGGAAACGCTCGGTTTGGTGGAAAGCGAAAGCCCCGGTCTGTACTCGGAGCTTACCAGAAATATGCGCCCATCTCGATTTCGGGATACCGACACATCCCCGGGATAAACCCGCACTCCGCGGTAGAACTGCTGGAAGCGCACGGTTTCGCCAATCTCGTGGGTCAGCACCTCGGCCAGTTTAAGGTCCGAGGTGTCTCCCAGTCCGAACAAAGCCTTGTTTGCCCGCAGGAAAGCGCGCGCCCGTGCTTCTGGATTGCCGGGCATGGCGGGCGTTTCACCGTTGTACAGCATCCTCACGCGGCCGGTTTCTAGGTCCCATGTGGCCATCCACGGCCGCGACACGGTTGGAACTTTGGCGACCGCCGCAACAGCGGACGGATCCGGCTTTGCGGGTGCCGCAAAACCCGCAATCTGAAAACGACCATTTTGCGAGTCAACCTGTTGAACAGCGCCCACTGCCCCGCACAGGGCAGCAAACAGCGCCAAAGCCAAAAGCCACCACAAGCGCTTCTTCATTGGTTCACTCCTTTCTCCAGGCTACCAACAAAAATTATAAAGCTTTATTCCAAAAACCATCGGCCAGCCTGAAAGACGTTTATGCAGTAGCAGAACCCTAGAACTGGATGACGGCCCGCAAGACCCCATCGCTTCGGGATGCGGTAAGGTCAAAAGCCTCGGCCGTCTTCTCGGGCGGGAAGAGGTGCGTTGCGTAGCTTCTAACGTTTGCCAACCCGCGCGCCACAAGCTCCAACGCACGCGGAAACTTGTGCTTGTAGCGCCGCACAAACCGTATGGTCAGCGCTTTGCGCCTGGCCGCGGAAGCTTTGAATGCAATTCGGTCCTCCTCTGGAATGCCGACCAGCACAACCATGCCCCCCGGGCGTGCGCATTCAACCGCCATCTGCGGGGCTTCCGGAGCGCCGGCGCCTTCT
>Ga0080004_1089198_pt1 | contig 42950 bp, 44 predicted proteins | sample WasSprMetagenome_FD_69207 | JGI IMG/M metagenome (GOLD analysis project Ga0080004, IMG submission 69207) | Sulfidic aquatic microbial communities from Washburn Spring, Yellowstone National Park, USA - WS (SPADES assembly) (version 2) | ecosystem: Environmental > Aquatic > Thermal springs > Hot...
CCGCAGGCTACCTTGATAGCTATGGCGTTCATTACCGTCAGTAGGGCTAGGAAGGCCATCGTGATGTTGGTCATGATAGCTACGGTCTCCGGGGTTAAGGCCACCATCGGTAGCTCGTAGAGAGCCGCGGTTTCCACGCCGATCGCGAGGACCCTGACGTAGTCCGAGAACATTCTCACTATGTTTATGATCGCCACAGCTATAGCCGAGACCAGGGCCTGCATCATGTAGGTGGTCACCTCAAAAGTCCTCGCAACCCTCTCCCTAGCCTCCCTAACGCCAGAGATGTAGGCCTTCTCACCACTTATAACGTACTCACTACCCTCCCTCCTAGCTGTTACCGAAATACCCGTGAGGTCAGAGCCGGCCCCCGGCTCCGTCGTTGCTATACCTACCCACAGGTCTCCGCGGGCTGCCTTCCTAATCACGCTCTCCCTAAACTCCTCGCTCCCGTACTTGTAGGCTATGTAATCCCACGAGGTATGCACTAGGAACGCTACAGCGAGGGAGCACTCGGGGTCCCCGCGGACTAGCTCCTCGAGTACCAGCCCAAGCTGTAACTGGGTCAAGCCCTAGACCGTCGTACCTATCCGGGAAGACCAGGCCGAAGAGCCCCCAGCCTAGCCATCTCCCTGATGATCTCGGGGTACCATACCCTTAGCCTCGAACTCCACAACCCTGGGGAAGACGTACTTCTCCGCAAACTCCCGGACAACGGCCCTAAGCTCCTCCTGCTCCTTAGTTAATCTCGAAGTCTATAGGCATACCTAGCTCTACCGCTAACGACTATACTAGGGGAATATAAGCACCGATCAACCCCGTAGAGCCCCGGTGGGATACCTCCACCGCGAGCTGACCTCCCCCTACCATGAGTAGCGGGATTTCAGCTATTAATCATGCTAGATTCCCCCAAACCCTTCTCGGCAGTCTCTATCTGCGTACTCAAGAGTCAAGGCCTACTAACCAAGCTATGTAACACCTGGCACATAGATGCTACAAGTCATTTAAATAGCCTCGGCAGAGGAACCCGTGATCTGCCTTATACAACTGAAAGCCTCGCCTTTCAAGGCAGGGATGAGGGGAAAGCCTGTAAACTTTCTCCGTTCAGTTAATCTTGGTGATGAGTGTTCAAGGTCTGTGAGCCTAGGGCGATGATGGTTGGAGTATCCATAGCCCCGAGCCCCGGTAGGGGTAATGGGCCGGAGACCCGGCCCGGGATCTAACCCTCAGGGAGGGGATGTAGCCCCGAACCTCCCCGCACTAGCGGGACCTTCGCTCTTCAGGGCTGGGAGGAGGTCAGAGGCCTTAACGTTTGCTGAGAAGACCTCTGCGAAAAAGTATATATCACAGCTTAGAAAGCCTAGCTCTGGAGAGGGATGTGTTGTGAGTGCTACTTCAAATCCTACCGGTGTTGGGAGGATCAAGCTTTCCGATGGGGCTGTCCTGAAGCTTAAGATCCTGATCGTTGATGTTAGGGAGTCCGGGTTCTCACCTTTCGGTGGTGTGAACTTCGATGTTAAGGTTGTTGGTGGGGTAGCTGTTGAGAGCGTTCCCGAGGAGGTTAGGAAGCTCGTTACGGATAAGCCCTTAATCCCTCCGGAGCCCCCGAAGGAGGGCTGGGAGATTGTAGACATAGTTGAGCAGAAACCAGCAGAAGCCTGGGAGGTCGTGCAGAGTTCTAGGGGGGAGTTCGCAGTTAGGGTTGTTGCGGAGGGTGTTATGGCCTCTAGGAATACCCTGTACAGGTCCCCCCTCAACGAGCCCGTCTACTGGGTCTCATGGGTATATAAGGTATCTTGGAGACCTAGCAGTACTGCTGGGTGGGGACGATGACCGCATATACGTACCTCGATGGTGCGGTGGGAAGCACTGTGGGTAGGGGTATGCTATCAGCCTTCACTAGAGTTTCGCGGAGCGAGAGGGTTGCAGGTATGGACAGTAGCTTCGACTACCTAGCGTACGCAGTTACAGCTGCAGGTATGGACTCCAGCTGTACCGGCTATAGATATGGAGAGGTGAGGACCTATGAAGAGGTAGTTGAAGCTAGGAGGAACCTTGTAGAACTCCTATACTCCGAGAAAGTGGGGTATATGACTGCTGAGGGGTTTGAGGAGTTCCGCAGGGAGTTAAGTAGAAGGTTCGAGGCCAGATGATAATTGATACAACATACCTACTTCCGCTCATAGGTATAGGTATCGACGTGGACCTGTTCAGGGCCCTCATTGAAGGGAGAACGAAGCGTCGTGTAGACCTAGGAGACCTCGCAGTAAACAGTATAACGCTATCCGAACTACAAGCTCTAGGAGCGAAACGCGGTATAAGTCCCTCACGGGTTTTACGAGCATTGGACGTGATTATGCGGAACTTCCGTGTAATCCCATACTACGAAGGAGCTGTCGTCAGGTACTCCTACGAGCTCCGTAAGTACCTTCAAGACTATATAGATTGTGTAATGGTTGCTACAGCCATAACGCTAGGGGAGGACCTCGCAACCGAGGATAGGGCTATACATCAACTTAAGGAGACGTTAAAGAGCGTCTACGGGATAGACGTCTACAACTACAGGGAGCTAGTAGGTTAGCTGGGCTGACGAGATTCCTGCAGGGGGAAGGAGCTCTGCAGAAACTTAGCCGCTGAGGGGCCGACCATAGAGGGAACTTCCCATTCACACCCACCGGCTTCTGGGTCACACCTACTAGCCTAAGCACTAGTTAAAAGCCCCTATAGCAGTTCAGTCCCCTTCGCGGTTTCCGCAACCCGGGTCTAAGAGCAATGCGAGACCATGTTGGAGGTCCGCAGCAAAGTTTTATTTGCTGTGTCCTCTGTTTTGTGTGTAGTGACGGGTGTAGCTGGGTATGGGTTTGTTTAAGGTCTTGCTACGCTATAGGTTGCTGATCTGTTTTACGGGTTTTGTGCTGCTTTTAGTGCCTCTTGTTCCTGTAGGTGTTTCCTACCCCTACTACCTTATCAGGCTTGACTACATATCCCTCGCATCACTTATCTTGGTTACGGCTGCTGTTGCTTCAGAGCTTGTGGTGTTCGGCAGTGTTTCAGTAGCTTCAACCCTTCTACTAGAGTTTCTGGGTTTGCTGGTTATGTGGCTTGCCCGGCTGTATGCGGTTCTCTACACGTTCTTTCTCAACCCGTATGACTTCTACGTAGGGGGCTTCATGCTAGTGCCTCAGCAGGCTCTGATCATCTATCTCGCCAGCCTTGCCGGCTCCGCGCTATCGTTCGGTGCAGTACTCCTCCACAGCCTCACTCAAGGACCTCTAGTCCTAGCCCAAACCGCTAGCTTCACCGATGTCTGGGGCACCCTCTCGAGGGCTGCTAACAGCTTCCTCGAGCACCCAGCTGCCGTAGGCTTCCTGCTGGGCTTTACGGCGAGGCTTACCCCGGAGGTCATCTGGGGCAGTAGGTTGGTGGGCTACGATACGGTGTCTTACGTTGCCCACCTAAGGGACTTTACCTACAGGCCCAGCCTCTTCGGGTCCTACTGGTGGATGGGTGGGTTAAGGAACACCCCACCACTCCTAGACTGGGTCCTCTACCCGCCCGCCCTACTCGCAGACCCCGCGCTCCTGTTTAAGGTTTACCCGCCGGTAGCCTACGGAGCTCTCACAGCTCTAGTAGCTCTCTACTGTGTGAAGGTCCTCGGGCTCAGCGGGGGGAGGTCGGTGATTGCGTCGTTAGTAGCTGACTTCTCCCTACTCAGCCTCAGGATGTCTTGGGACCTCCAGAAGCAGGTGCTTGCTCAAATACTCGTGCTAGCATCCATAATCCTTATCGAGAGGTTGAGGGGGGACCCTATAGGGCTCGTCAAGGCATCCCCACTACTACTCCTAGCTGGTCTAGCTAGCGAGTTCGGCGCCGCACTGGCATTGATGATCTCGTTGCTCGTGGTACTGCTCTACGTACCTAGACTGGGAAGGTTTCGAGCCCTTGTTTCAGCTGTTTACGTAGGTATTGCTGTAGCTAGCTACGCCCTCATATCGTGGTACCTCAGGGTACCAACGGTTCAGAACCCTGTACTTGGCTACGCACCTCCGATAGTTGGGGAGGCACTTACTGAGAGGCCTTCCACGTACCCGTACGTACTCATATGCCTAGGCGGGCTAGCACCTCTATACCTAGCGGCTGTGGAGAGGTTGTGGGGGAGGGTCCCACTATCGGTAGCTTTCTCACTGCTACTACTAGCAATCGGTCTAGCACCGCTTCTACTGCCTTGGAGCAGCTTGTCAGGTGCTGAGTGGGACAGGGTGCTGATGTCGGCATCACACATCGTCGTAGCCCTCTCAACATCTCAGCTGTGGGTGCTTAGGGGTAGGGCTGTGAAGGCTGCCTACATACTCTTCCTAATAACGCCGGGGGTCTTCATGGTCGGGCCTGAGGGGGTTAACGACCTCAACAGCGTCCTCGCATCGGCCCTCAAGAGGTTTCCGAGCGGGCTAGCTCCGGCAGCCCCGGACCCGTCAATATATGATGCTGCCGTGAGGATAGCCCTCAAGGCCTCCGAGGCCGGTAAGCCGATAGTTACCAATCCCTGGATGGAGAGGTTCATCCACCTACACATAAGGGATCCGAAGCCGAGAGAGGTGATCGTCGTCCCCTGGACAAGCCCGCAGCACGTGCTGTGCTCAATGATCTTAAACAACCTCAGTAGGGTGGTGACTGTGGTGATAGGCCACACCTACAACACATCAACAAAGATCGAGTTACCCGAAGACTTCTGCTTAACTGGAGGAGGTCCCACGCCAGCAAACACAACAGTCCTGATAGCGGAGCTAGAAGCAGAGACTCTAGCAGAAGAGGATATTTTCAGGCTCGTAGAGGTGAGCATCAAGAACCTGACCCCCTTCCCACCATAAACAGCGAGGTTCCGCTAAGGCGGGGTTCGGGATTACATCCCCTCCTAGAGGGTTCTCTTTTCGATGGTTCTTAGGGTTTGGTTGAGCTGCCTCATGGAACCCTCCGGCGGGTTGTGGTTGTAGCCCGTAAAGTACGTAAGCTAAGTTTTTAGTTGCGGTACTGGGACATCGGTTGTGGTGTTGGGTTTGACTAAGATGGAGGAGTACGGGTATCTCGTGGAGAGGTTGGTGGAGGTTATCGGAGGAGTTACTCGTCGATGAGGCTAGGAGGAGGGGGAGGTCTTCGAGAACCTCGGGACCTACCTTAGGAGGTTAGTGGAGGTAGTTAAGGGGCTGGACCCCTCCTCCGAGGTGTACCTATTCGGAAGCGTCGCTGAGGGGAGGTACCTACTATCTAGCGACATAGACGTCCTTGTCGTTGCGGGCGCCAGCCCGGGGAAGGTCCTGGCAGAGCTCTGGTTGGCAGGCATCAGAGACCCTTTCGAGATTCACGTGGTAACTAGGAAAGCGCTGGAGCTGTACAGGAGGAGGTCTAAGCTGGTTAGGGTAGACCCGCACCCGTAAATTCCTCAGTAAGTGCCCGCCCCGCGACACCGAGCTGGTGGGGAGGGATCGCGGAGTAGGGGTTAGTAGTTATGTAGAGCTTATAGGCTAGAGGTAGTGAGTGCTGTTTCCTGTCCCACACTCGAGCTATGCGCGCCCAAGGGTTTCTCAGGGTTTCGGCATCAGCATGAGCCTAACTAGCTTCACCCCCTTAATCTTCTCGATCCTACCCACCAACTCCTTAATGTTGCTTGCAGCACCCCTAACAACTACTATCAGCAGGCAGTTCCTCTCATCTAGGTGTACATGTATAGCTGAAACAACCTCCTGCAGGAACCTGTGCTGAACATCCGTTAACTCCTCATCAACCTCCCCAGCTTCGTGGTCATATAGAACACCTACAGCACCCACAACATCACCGTGAGTTCTCCAGCTGTGCTCAGCTATGTATAGCCTTATAGATTCCTGAACAACCCTCGAGAAGGACTCAGCCCCAACCTCCCTCATAATAACCGACAGCTTCTCAACTATGTCCTCAGGGATGTACACACCTACCTTCATAGACCTCCTCCCAACCACCCAAACCACCCACCACTAACTATAGATCCCTAAACCTTAACTAGCTTCACAACCGAAAGCCCTTTAGGGCGGGGGAGGAGGTCAGGTACTTAATTTTGTTTTCCGTCGTTGCTTAGCTTGGCGTTGAGTGGTGGTGTATGGTAGATCTGGTGACTCAGGTATTCGCCGTACTGTTTGTTGGTTCGATACTTGGCTGGTTTTTTAAGAGGTTTTCTACAGCTCATTCATAGGTTACGTCGTCGGAGGGTTCATCACGTCGTCCCTGTTCATGAGTCTCGGATCGAGTGTTTCCCAGTCGCCGGAGCTCGAGTTCTTGAGGAGCCTAGGCTTAATCATTTTCTCTTTTGAGGCCGGTCTATCCATAGGTATTGGGAGGCTCTTAAGGTCCTTGAACAAGGTCCTCGTAATAGAGCTTGCGTCATACCCGCTACTCTGGGTCTCCGCTAGGGTTATTGCCGGTGCTGTTGGGTTAGGTATTGTCGGGGAGGCACTGCTGTTCCTCACACTCATCAACAGCTCCTCAACATCCATCACGCTAGCTAAGACCCTCCAGAGCGAGGAGCTGAGGGCTTTAGCTATTGTGGAGACCAATTTCGAGGGCCTATCTCAGTTCATAGCTTTCTCAATGATCTTCGTTGCAGGGATCTCCAGACCCACCATAGAGAGCGTTGCTGTGAGCGTGCTCAAGGTCGTCGGGCTCTTAGCTTTCCTAGCGTACACCCTCTTAAGGGTTATGAGGAGGTTAAGGGTGTTCGTTTCGAGGATGGATCCCGGCTCCAAATACCTGCTCTTCCTCTCCATAGCTCTGCTGTACTCAGTGGTGGTGCAGGGCCTCGGACTCCCACCGCTCCTAGGGGCCTTCATAGCTGGTGTAGTCCTATCGGAGTATGCGGGTAGTGAGGAGCTCACAATAATCTCAGGTGTTAGGGAGCTCGGACTCCTCCTCTACTTCTCATCGCTAGGCACCCAACTCACCCTACCACAATACTCCGTAAGCACCCCACAGCTCTTGGCTGGAGCACTCATCGGCGTAACATGCGTGCTGATCAGGATAGCCGCACTGTCCCTAGCATCAACGATGGGCGCTCTGAACCCGGGCAGCATACTGCCCTACGCAGCCGCACTGTCATCGATTAGTGAAACAGCTATAGTGTTCTCAGACGCCTTAATATCTCGAGGGGCCGCACCAACCAGCTTCAGAGCTTTAACCGTGCTGGCTGTAGCTACCTCCATGCTGGTCTCACCAGTCGTTTACAGGAGGAGCTTAACTATCTCGGAGGTAGCCCTACCCAAGAAAGTGAGGGGCATAACCTCATCGATATCCTCCCTACTACTCCACAGCAGTAACTTCATCGTTGAGGTCGGCGGGGATATGGTGAGGTTCTTAGCAACCCTACTCGCAGTAGTGTACGCACTCCACATAGCTGCGATAGCCTCTAAGTACATACCCGTGCTCGGGGCTCTACTAGTGACAACCTCAATGGTAGTCGGCTACGTAATAACAACCACGTCGTTCGCTAGAACCCTCAGAAAGATGTACAGTAAGGCACTCGGGGAGATAGCGCCTGTGAAGGGCCTCAGCTTAAGGGAAGCTACCGCGAAGTTCGTGACGGTAACGATGACAGCACTATCAGTCGCACTACTCATAACCACACTACACACAATACTGACCGAGGCAGGCCTACCAACACAGCTATACACACTACTAACAGTAACAATCAACGCCACAGCAGTAACCCTACTCATATACATAGCACTCAAGGAGCTGAGGAGGGCCCGCAAACATGAGGCACTACCCACACCAAAAAACGCTTAGTAAGTGACCGAACAGCCAACCCTAAAGAAGGCCCCCAGCAACAACCTTATGAGGCCCTAAGCACAGTAACTCAGGGTACCCACCGCACTAACATTCGAGGAGTCCGTGATGAGGCCGTGAACTCTGAGAGCTGATGAGGTGTTTCAAGGCTGAGGAAGTTCCCTGGGTTAGCAGTCATTATCCGCCTAACCAAGCTAAAACGTTTTAGCACCCTACCAGTTTGTGAGGGTGTTTAAGGGCTCTATGTGTTTAACCTACGAGCTCGCTATATCTTTACCCCCAATCCACTAACGATGTACTTAGCTTTACACACTATGGCCACAGTACTACTCCCTGCGAAGACCAGCCCAACGAACTTCCCGCCCTTATCTACAGGGCTTCCACTATCCACGCTCTCGATGAACGGCTGGTTCACTAGTATCTGGTCGTAGAATACCGCCCACTTAGAGCTAGTGTACCAGACCTTCACAGTTGCGTTAGTGTCGTATACCGTATTGATGGTGACCTCAGTTGTCCTCCCCGACTTCCTGACATAGTCCCCCACGTGTACGTCGTCCGTCGTACCGCTGATGATGTAGGTATTCTGGTTATCGCTACCTAGGACCTCACCGACTAGGTATTCGGATAGGGGTACTGTAATCAGGGCTACGGCGGCGTCCACGTAGTTCCTGCCCTTAGGGCCGAAGACTATAGTAATGTACTTGTAGAGCTCACCCACCTTATCCTCTGCTGTACCGCCGTCGTATGTTCCTGGTTGAAGTACGGCAGTACCTAGCGGTAGGAACTGTGCCTTACTGTTCATAGCTATTACATGAGCGTTGGTGAGGATGTAGTAGTACCCTCCCGGACCTTTCACGACTAGGCCTAGGGTTCCGGCCATCTTCCCCCCGAAGTCCTTCTCCGGGATGCCTATGGATATACCCCCAACTACAGGTCTCACCTCACCGGTCCTGCTAACGGGTTCTACGTAGGTGTAGTAAGGCTTAGCCCCTCCTCAAGCTGTAGTAGGGAGAGGGCCCTCACCCTACCGACCACAACTACCTCAACTTTAAAGCCGTCTACGGTCTCCGGGATCTTATCCCTATACCTATCATGCTCTATGTATACCACTATCCTCGGAGGGTCCTCACGGTGGCTCACCCCAACAACACCCTCAAGTGGGAGTAGGATCTCCTCAGCATGCCTCCTCGCCTCCCTAATATCCGGTGCTCCCACCCCAACAACACCTGAGAATATTGCTGTGCATACTAGAAAGACCAGCAATACTGAAGCTAAATACTTCAAACTATCCACCTACTTAGCAAGGCTAACACAACTTATAAGTACGAGCCTGCGGGAGGAGCAGCACGCAGAAACAGAACCCTGACTACACCTAACTTAATAGGCCTACCCCAATTGTTGTTGGGGGTGTAGGTGTCTGCTAGGTTCTACGGGGTTATAGTCCCGTTCATAACCCCGTTCGGGAAGGATCTGTCTCTTGATTTAGATGGTGTTAGGTGGCTTGTTAGGTACCAGGTTGGGGGAGGTGCCCACGGGATCTTCCCTAACAGTACTACGGGTGAGTTCGTCCACTTATCTAGGGATGAGGCTATTCTGCTGACTAGGACCGTCCTTGAGGAGGTTAGCGGTAGGGTCTGGGTCATACCTGGCGTTAGCGCTAACTACACTGAGGACTGCGTATCCCTAGGTAGGGCCTTCAGGGATTTGGGAGTTGACGGAATCATAGCTACACCACCGTTCTTCTTTAAGGTCTCCGGTGAGAGGCTTAAGCTACACTTCACTAAGATCCTTGAGGGCGTTGACCTACCGCTGATAGCCTACAACATCCCAGCAGCTACAGGCATTAACATACCTATAGCCCTCTATGTAGAGCTAGCTAGGGAGTACAGCAACTTGGTGGGGGCTAAGGTGACCTACGAGAACTTCACATACATTAGGCAGCTAATCCAGGAGGTTAAGGCCGTTAGGAGGGACTTCGCGGTGCTGACAGGTCTTGACGAAATGCTGTTGCCGGTGCTAATGATGGGCGGTGACGGGGGTGTGATGGCGCTAGCAAACGCCTACCCACAGCTACATAGAGCTGTCTACGATGCCTACACATCCGGAGATCTCGCGAGGGCGTTAGACGCTTGGCGTAAGCTACTGAAGCTAGTTAAGGTCTACGACTACGCAACATCGTACCCAACAGCAGTTAAGACACTACTCAAGGTGATGAAAGCCCCTGTAAAGCCCTACGTAAGACCACCGCTAACACCGGAGAAACCCGAGGTTGAGGAGAGGATTAGGAAGGTCGCAGAGGAGCTGGGTATATTATCCCAGCTACCGCAAGCTAAAGGTTCCGACCGAGGGGGTTGAACTACGTGCAGCGGCTTAACCTGGGGGTTCCTCAGCCTTGAAACACCTCATCAGCTACAGTAGGCTGTTACAGATCTGACGATAAGTTTAAATATCTGTGAATTCCTGGTACAATGCGTTGAGTGAGCGTTATCTTAGTACTAGGGAGTTTGCGGAGCTTTTGGGTGTTTCGAGGGCTGCTGTGGTTGAGTGGATTAAGAGTGGTAGGGTTGCTGCTTGCAGTATCCATGGTAGGTGGAGGATTCCCTATAGTGAGGTTGAGAGGGTTCTTAGAGGTGTTCAGAGGGTTAGGCGTGTAGCTATATACGCTAGGGTCTCCTCGAACACTCAGAGAGATGACTTAGAGAGACAGGTTGATGTATTAAAGCTCTGGGTCTATAGGAACCTCCCAAACACTGAATACGTTGTTGTCGCGGATGTTGCCAGTGGTTTGAATGAGGATAGGAGGGGGCTGAGGAAGCTCATCGAGATGGCTAAGAGGAGGGAGATACAGGCGATAGTAGTCGCACACAGAGATAGGTTAACTAGGTTTGGATTCGAGTACCTCAAGACACTATTCAATATCCTTGGTGTAGATGTCTACGTAGTGTTCCGGGAGGAGCCGAAAAACTATGTACAAGAACTTGTTGAGGACTTCTTAGAGATAGTAACCTCCTTAGCATCTAGAATCTACGGTAAGAGGTCTATGAAGTACAAGGAGGTGGTGGGCTGTATTGGAGAAGCTGTCGAAGACCCTGACTAGAACTGTTGTTATAGAGTGCTACGCAAATAAGTATACTAGGAGGGCTCTCAGGGAGATTGAGGGTGCTTATAGAGAGATGCTCGTGGAGATGGTTGAGTACGCAGTTAAGTACAAGGCATCGCAGGAGACGCTACACAGAGTCTTCTATAATAGGTTCAGGGAGAGGTACCCTTGGCTCCCGACTAGGGTAATCAAGGGTGCCTACAGGGATGCCGTTAGGAGGGCGAAGTCGTTTAGGGAAATAAAGAAGAGGGGCGAAGCATACACTAATAAGCCGGAGGTTAGGAGAGTAACAGTAACATACTCTGATTCGCAGGATTGGGGGCTAGAAGATGGAGTCATTATGTTGAAGACTCATAGGGGCTGGGTTGAGCTCCACTACAGAAACCACAGACAACTATACAGGTACCTCTACGGTGGCTGGAAACTAGCTAGTGAACTGAGGCTTAAGGTTCTGGGTAGGAAGATAATTGTATATTTATCTTTCACTAAGAGCTTCGAGGTCAACTATAATCCTGAGAATGTCGTTGCTGTAGATGTTAACGAAAACAACGTTACTGTTGCCGTCTTTAAGAGTGGTGTTCTCGCAGATGTCTATAGGGTTGAGACAGGTCTTGGGGGAATCGTTATTGCCTACTCTGAGAGGAGGAAGAGGATAACACAAGGTAAGTCAACGAAGACCAGGGAGGTCAAGAGGAAGCTTAGGAGGCTTAGAGAGAGGGAGAGGAAGCAGGATGTTTTGAGGAAGACAGCTAAGCTCATAGAAAACCTCGCTGTCGAGAACAGTGCTGCTGTAGTGGTTGGCAACATTAACGAGAAGGCTAAGGAGAGGATGGAGGAAGATGCTAACAGTAAGCTGAGGCACAGGATTCACCAGTGGAGTGCTAGGAAGTTGATTGAGTTACTCGATGAGAAGCCCGTACACGTCGTCAAAGTCTTTGAGAGGGGATCATCATCTAGAGACCCGTTCACAGGTAGGAGGGTTAGGGGTTTCGAGCCCCCGGTGATCCGCTCTGCGGTGAAGGAGTTCGGGAGAGTGAAGGTGATGAAAATAGTTCTTAGGGTAGCAAAGGTAGGTGGTAGAGTCCTTGAGAGAGACGTCGTAGGGGCAGTAAACATTGGGTTAAAGTACCTAAACACAGATGGGAGCCCCGTGGCGTTGGGCTCGACCGGGATCCATGGAGTGTGGGTGAAGCTAATGAGCCCACACCGAGGCCCGACCCCTCTAACGGAAATACAGGTATTTACAAATACCATCAAGTACCGTTAGAGGGGAAACGCTACTCCCTAAGTTAGCGCGCTACGAACCTCATAAGGGCTACCTGAGGGTGTGCTACTACCCTAGCGAGGCAGTTACAACTGAAAGCCTCACCATTCATGGCGGGGAGGAGGTCAGATACCTATCGGTGCCCGCAGGGCTTTGAAGCCCCGGTGACGGGGTCTGAGCTACTGCGGTGAGGGGCTCGGGATAGCTTGATGAGCCGCTCGCCAAGACTTTCTGTGAGTAGTTGTGGGTACTTGGCGAGCGGTGAGCGCTACCTTATGAGCACCTCCTCCGGTAGGTTGTCGGGGTCACTGTACTTTCTCAGGATCTCGGTTGCCTTAACCGGTAGCTCAACTACGTAATTTATTACGGACTTGTACACCTCCACGATCCCGCGCCTCGTTAGTCTGTACCCGTAGCTAGTCCTCCTAGCTAGCCCTGCTAGTACCATGAGGTTCAGCATGGCCCTACCCCCTAGTGGGATCCTCAGCCCCAGCGAGCTGAAGGTGTCGTACCTTACGGTTACAGCCGACAGCTGGTCGAAGAGCAGCCTCCAGGCCCTGGAGCCCCTGCTTAGCCTCCTCGAGAGGGTGGCCGGGTACCTACCCGCCCTAACTAGCTCTACGTAGGACCCCACGTCGTGTACGTTTACGTACTGGTAGTACCCGGTATTACTCCACGCACCGGCACCGAAGCCCAGTAGGGGGCCCACCATCTCTAGGTTTACCGTTGCGTACTCGTAGCTCCCCCTAGACATGGAGTAGACCCTGGTTAGGCGGAGTCCGCGGTCCTCGGCGAAGTCGAGGGCCTCCTCAACGAACCTATCAACCGAGTCTACCTCCTGGTTAACCCTACCCAGCTCCACCAACCTATAGCCCGGTGAGCCCCTAGGCACTGCTGTTGCGTAGTAGGTAACCTGGTGTGCACCGAGCTCTACAGCCTCCTCCAGGTCCCTCTTGAACACATCCAGCTTCTCGTCAAGGCTCAGCTCCGCGTACCCCCTAATGCTTGGTGTAAGGAGCATGAGGTCTGCGTTAACCCACCTAAACCCAGCCCTAAGGCTGTTCTCAACAGCCCTAACACCGTCCTCAGGTCCGTGCTTCCTACCGATACCCCTCAGGACCCTCCCGTCGAAGCTCTGAACACCGATACTGACCTCATCCACACCGCAGGCATAGAACTCCTCAACCAGCTGCGGGCTCCGGAAGTCCTCCGGGTTAACCTCAATACCTACACCGGACCTCAGGTTGAAGAACTCGGATAGCTTATCGCGAAGTTCCCGGTAGAACCTGGGCGGTACGAGGCTGGGCGTGCCCCCACCAACGTGGAGCTCTACAACGTCTAGGTCAAGGCCCTCCAGAGCCCTACCGTAGAGCTCGACCTCCCTGAGCAGAGCCCCAAGGTAGGTCTCCAGCTCACCGCGGTCCCTCAGGACATCGCGGAAGTAGGGACAGAAGAGGCAGGTGGACCTACAGTAAGGTATGTGTATGTATATGCCCACATCCCTACCCACCAGCATACCCCTCACTGACTCTATGTGAGTACCCCCGCTACCCACCCTGGAGAACCTCACCGGGGCAGGCCTTCTACTGAGTAGCCAGTGAACCCTCAGTACACCGCTATCCAGTACCACTGTAGTGCACCTATTTCTAACTTAAGTGCACCTAAATAAGCCCCATGCCACCGCCCCGCACTACGGTACCCTGGCGGACCCTATTTTAGCTTCCCCACGGTACAGCTTCTAGGCGTCCACCCTGAGCTTTGAGGGGCTGAGGTACTGAGGAGGAGGGCTGAGGGCTTTCCGAGGAACACCCTACGGCTCGGCTGTGAGGGTGACTACGCAGCGTCGAGCGATATAGATGTACTCGTAGTAACCCGGAGGGTGGAGCTGAAGTACGACATCATGGTCGCAGTCTGCAGTGAGGTTGAGGCACCTGTAGGACTACATGCAGTTACACCAGAACCCTTCGGGAGGTGGTACAGGAGATCCATAAAACCGGAGGGGATCGAGGGGGTCTAGCAGCTGTGGACCTCCAAGGACATCGGCTAGAGCTAGCTGTAGTGTGTGGTGGCTGGGGTGGGTTGCGTTAGGTTCTCTGCGTGCAGCACTTATTAACTCCGTAGACTGCGAACTCTGGGGTATATGTCCATGAGTACCGTCTTCAGTATCCGTATACCCAAGAAGCTTAAGGAGGAGATGGAGGAGCTTAAGGACGTGGTTGACTGGCGTAGTGAGTTAGTGGCCTTCATAGAGGAGAGGGTGAGGACCTACAGGAGGTTGAAGGCCCTCCAGAGGATCGATGAGGTCCTTGAGAAGCTGCCGGAGACCCCGAAGGGCCTGGCCTCGAGGCTGGTGAGGGAGGACCGTGATAGTGGTTGACGCCTCAGCCCTAGCTAAGTACGTCCTTAAGGAGGAGGGCTGGAGGGAAATTAGGAAGCTCTTGGAAGGAGGGGCTGTATCCGTAGACCACGTCGTTAAGGAGGTCTCTAACGCCATCTGGAGGAAGCACGCAGTACTAAAGCTCGAGGATGCCGAGGTAGCGGTTAGGAGGTACGAGCTGCTAGTCGAACTCGTTAGGAGCGGTGTAGTAGCCCTAGAGAACGAGCTTAAGTACCTTGAGAAGGCCTTCAGAATAGCTATCGAAAACGGGGTAACGGTTTACGACGCACTCTACGTAGCTCAAGCACTAGAGCTGGGAGCGCGGCTACTAACGAGCGATCGAAAGCAGGCAGATGTAGCTACGAAACTCGGAGTAAACCCCATCTACACACCCTGAATAGCTTCTTGGCTGTCCGCCTTACAGCTGAAAGCCCCGCCCTTTAGGGTAGGGATGAGGTCAGACCCTGGGTAGGTAGCACATCTAGAAGCCTCCCCAATAGGGTGGTGCGGGGTTCTGAGGTAGTGGAGGCATTCTACGAGTACTGGGCAGACTACGATAGGTGGTTCGATGAGCATAGGAAGCTCTACCTCAGCGAGCTGGCAGCCCTGAAGCTAGCCTCTAGAGGAGTTCCGAAGCCCTGGCTTGAGGTAGGTGTTGGAAGCGGTAGGTTCGCAGAGCCCCTAGGTGTGGATGTCGATGTGGACCCTGCTGAGCCTATGCTGAGGGTAGCTACCTCAAGGGGTTTGGAGGTCGTTGTGGCTTTAGGTCCTGCCTTGCTCGACTCTTTCCTTTCCCAGGGTGTTCTTCAGGATCTTACCTCCCTTCATTACTAGCTTTATCCTGTCCTTCGATAGCAGGGTCCTCACGTCGCTTGTTGGGTCTCCATCTACTAGGATTAGGTCCGCTATCTTACCCTTCTCTACTGTGCCGACGTCTCTCAGCCCAGCTGCTTCAGCTGCCTTGCTTGTGGCTGATGTGAGTGCCTCTACTGGGCTCATGCCGAGCTTCTCAACGAATAGTACTACCTCAAGCGCGTTTTCTCCGTGTTTGAATGCCTTCAAACCTCCCCAGAAGTCCGTCCCGGTTGCGAGCTTAACTCCCGCCCTGTAAGCCCTCCTCACGTTCTCTACGTGGTACTTACTCAGCTCAGCCTCCTTCTCTATAGCCCACTCAGGCAACCCCAGCTCCCTACCGTAGCTGACTATGTGCTCTGAGACCGCGAGGGTTGGGACCACAACAGCCCCCCTTTCCTTAGCTAGCTCCACACCCTCCTCATCAATCATGTCTGCGTGGGCTACGACCTTCACACCCCCGAGTAACGCGTTCACTATCCCCCTAGCCCCCTCAGCATGTGCGTGGACGAACCTGCCGGCTGCTCTAGCCTCGTACACTATGGCCTCTATCTCCTCAGGGGTGAACTGGGTGTACTCAGGTCTATCCCTCTGGGACATCACCCCACCTGATGTGAATATCTTTATGAAGTCGGCCCCGACCCTGAGGGCGTACCTAGCAGCCTTTCTACACTCATCAACACCATCACATATGAGGCCCTTAAACGCGTTACTCAGCTTACTCGTCCTCAAATCCACGTACTCTACGGGTAGGTAGTGCTCATCACCGTGGCCGAATGTCTGAGATAGAGGGGGACCGGCAGCAACTATCCTAGGCCCCCTAACAGTACCCTCATCAACAGCAGCCTTAAGCCCTAGAGCTATGAGCCCACCAGCATCAACAACAGTAGTGAACCCGGCGTCAGCCAGGGCCTCCAAGTCCTTAACAGCCCTAGCCACCAACGTCTCATATGGGGTTAGGAGGGGCTCCTTAATAGTCTCGCCAGTCCTCAGACCAGATAGGTGCATGTGGGCATCTATCAGGCCCGGCATGATGGTCATACCCTCAGCATACACCTCAAGCACACCCCCAGAACCCGGAACCTCAACAGACCCCTCAGACCCGACATCACGTACCCTACCATCAGGCGACACGACCACGACAGACCTCTCCAACACCCCACCCTTACCATCAAAGAGCTTAGCACCCCTAACAACAACCCAGCTACCCACGAAACCCACCACCGGAAAATACCTAAGACATATTTAACCTATTAGCGGACAATAAACCACAGCCGCCATCACCCCTTTAACCCTGGAGGCAGCCGTTACTTGGAGATTGAGGTGTCCACCGACCGCGAAGATGCCCCAAAACTAGGTGTCTGCACCCTGACAATGAACTCGGAGGTGAGCATCGGCTACGTACTCGATTCCCTAATAAGGCAGAAGTACCCTGAGGACAGGGTCTTCTACTTAGTTGTTGATGGGGGTAGCTCAGACAGGACCTTGGAGGTAGCCCGCGAGGTCCTCGGGAAGGGCCTAGGCATGAAGTACGATATTGCGTTGGCTGCTGGGTCTAACATACCTCAGGCTAGGAATGTGTGTCTTGAGAGGCTCCTCCAGGTCGGGGTGGACTACGTGCTCTTCGTAGACTCCGACACGGTTGTGGCTCTAGCGAACGCGTTCCAACTAATCACACAGCTAGCTAAGGGTAGGAAATCCCTGATCCACTTCACTACTGAATTCAGGTGCTTCAAGGACGCTGACGAGCTCCATAAGTTTGTTAGCAGGCTCCAGCCCGCTGAGGTCAGCGTAGCTGAAGAGGATCTAATCCCATCCCTCCGAATAGGCATGGGCTTCACCATAATACCTAGGGACCTGGCCGCATCGCTGAAGTTCGAGGAGGACATGGACTTCGCTGAGGACCACCTATACGCCCTCAAAGCCCTCAGCTTCGGGTACACACCCTACATAGTGCGTAAGGCACTACCCATATACGACGTCAACATAGCTGGTAGTAAAGGAGATATCTACTGGAGGATGCCAGTCAGTAGGTACCTGAGGTCGGCTAGGAAGAAGACCCTGCGCGTCCTCATAGCGTGCGTTGAGGACGGATCCCTCAAGTTCTCACATAAGAGGTTACTGAGGGTACTCACTAAGCACCTAGTTAACGCAGGTCTACTAGCCCTACTTCTATCCCTACCCCTACTAGCAGTAGTGGACCTCAAGCTATTTACGGCCGGAGCCCTAGCTAGGATCGGGGTAACCCTAGGCTACGCAACGCATAAGAAGCTGAAGGGCTTCAGCCTGGTTGAGGGCCTGAAGAACAGGCTCAAGTTCGAGCTGCACTCAGCCCTAATACTCCTAAACCTACCCCTGGCTTATCACGATATCATGAGGATACTTCGGGAGGCTTCGAGGCGCAGATGAACATAGAGAATATTTGAGTAAAGCTTGGACCACATAGTGGAGGGGGGAGTGAGTAACTCAACCTACGCTATAGTAGCTCACCACTACTGGAATAGGGCTGGTGGGGGTCAGCTTGTCTGCGCAGCTGCTGCGAAGGCTCTGGAGCTCGCAGGTTTTCAACCTGTGCTGGCCTCCACGGTTAGGATCGATGTGAGTAGGTACCCTGAGTGGTTTGGGGTGGACCTATCTAAGTACCCTAGGGTAGACCTAGGTGTGGAGCTGAGGGCCTTCGGCATCTACCTCAGGCTACTTGTCGGCCCCTCCATAAGGAAGGCACTGAGGAGGTACCGTGCCGACATCATTTTTACTGATGAGTATGCGTATAAGGGAGTCTCCAACACCGTTAAGAAGAGGGGAGTTAAGCTTGTCGAGTACATACACTTCCCGGTAGAGGCCTCATTCAGGGAGGAATTCAGCCGTACAGGGGTGTACTACGGTGAGGACCCATACGTCCTTGAGAGATATGGGAGGTTCCCGATGAACTTGTATTACAGGCTATACCTTAGGTTACTGCCTACTTTCCTGAGGGAGAACCCGTTCGATGTGGCTGGCCTGGTCCTAGCTAACAGTAGGTGGACTGCTGAGCTAGCTGGGAGGATATACGGTGAGGAGCCTGAGGTCCTCAACCCGCCGATACCTCCGAACGTTGAGGTGGTTAAGGAGCCTAAGCCCTTCGAGGTGAGGGGTGATGTTGTGGTTATGGTGGGTAGGTTCTCCGAGGAGAAGAGATATCACTGGGTTGTCCAGGAGGTTCTGCCGAGGCTTAGGAGGGTGTGTGGGGCGGTTAGGCTGTACATATTCGGCTCAACAGGTACTAGGACATCTAGGGCTTACCGCAGTAGGCTCGCTGAGGTAGCTAAGTCGGCTGGGTTCAAGGTCTCGGCAGAGCCGGGTACTGAGGCAGATGTGTACCTAGTTGAGAACGCCCCCAGAAAAGTGATTAACGAGGTCATGGATAGGGCTAAGGTGTTCCTACACGCAACAATAAACGAGCACTGGGGTATTGCCGTAGCTGAGGCCATGGCTAGGGGCCTACCGGTAGTGGTCCACAGGTCGGGCGGTACATGGAGCGACCTAGCCGGCGAGGGGAGCTACGGGGTAGGATACACCACAGCTGAGGAGGCCACTGAGGCAGTAGCAAAGCTCCTCACAGACAGGGGTGGTTGGAGCTACTACTCCAAGAAATCCACCGAGAGAGCTCTAGGGCTAACACTCGACAGGTTTACTGGGAGGTTCACAGAGCTCCTAAAGAAGGTTGGAGGGGGTTAGGGTTTGGGAGGGGTAAGCGTCGTCGTTACTACATATAGGAGGGCCTGGGTACTCCCAAATCTCTTCTCAGCTCTATCTAGGCAGACCCTACTGCCTAGCGAGGTAGTTGTAGTGTTGAAGCCCTCAGGCGACGGTAGTGAGAGGGTTATTGAGGAGTGGGGCCGTGAGCTTCCCATCAGATTAGTCGTGCAGGGATGTGGAAACGTAGCTGAGGCAGTTGAGATGGGTTTGAAGAGCAGTAGCTGTAGCTATGTACTCTTTGTAGATGACGACGCGGTACCTAGGGAGGACTGGGCCGAAAAGTACGTTAAGCTATTTGAGCAGTACTCCGACGCAGGCGGTGTGGGGGGCATAACCTACAAGGCGTATCTTAGAGGCGGTGGCGTGGAGCTGGTCAATGAGGAGTTCTACCCGGAGGAAGCTACTGCGAGCTGGCCCCATAGGAGGCCCCTCCCAGAGTTCGAAGGGTACTGCGGGTGGATCTCCGTATCCGGCCTCCCCGGGGCTAGGGTCTGCGGAGACCCCGTAGTTCCTTCCACAAACATAGGCGGAGTTAACATGGGGTTCAGGAAGGAGGCTGTGGCTGACTGCCCTATCGGTTCACTCTATGAAGGGAGTAGGAAGTGCCTCCACTACGAAGAATTCCTGTGCTACTGTGCTAGGATCAAGGGATTCAGAACGTACTTAGTTAAGGATCCCAGCATAGCCCCCATAGTCTACCACCTAGCAGGTGTAGAGAGCTTAACTAGGGGGAGAGGGTTTACCCACGAGTTCTGGCTACACTACGATAGAGTCATGGACTACTGGAGGCTGAGGAAGCTCGGTGCTAAGGTAAGCCTAGCTTCATACCTCCTAGCCATGGCAGTACTACTAAGAAGTAAAACCATTCCTAGGGCCCTAGCATTCCTCTACGCTAACGCATCGAACATAAAGAGAAAGTGAGTTGCCACGCACATAACGTAGAAAGATTGCCGGATAAAAGCAGAGGTCACTCCTCGATGAACCTGAAGTAGCTAAGCCATCAGCAAAGAGATTCGCTCACGTGCCCGATGTCCCGCAGATTAGGACTCTAAATTAGAAAGGCAGTATTAGAGGTACTCACGGGAGGGTTCTCAACCTGCTTGAGAGAGGTGCTGAGGCTGTGGAACTCCTGAATGTGGGGAGCTGGAGGTAGTGTCGAAGCTAGCATCTCGGCAAGCTTAGTCAGCAGGTGGAACTACGGTAGTAGTTGCTTGATCTATGCTTGTGTCGGTTGCTGACTTGTGGGCTGTAGGTGTTTGCTGGTGTTTCGGTATAAAAAGGTTTATACTGTGGGCAAGATGTTCTATATTTTTCTGGTCGGGCTTTAATTGGTTTAGATGATTTTTCTGTGTTTTGTTGTTAGTGTTAACAGAAAAGCTTATAAGGGCTTCCACTCCACAACATAGTTGTTAGGTGTTAAACATGGCGTACAGCACGAGAGCTGTAGCTCTGGCTGTGGTGGCCCTGATAGTGGGTTTAGCAGCTGGCTACGGCCTAGCAGCAGCTACTACTGGTGGCCGTGCTACTGCTACCGTGACTGTGGGTGGTTCGGTTGCTACTGTTACAGTCCCCGTTACCTCGACGGCAGCGCCCGCGAAGAAGGTGTTCAGCATAGGCTTCACCCTACCGCTATCGGGGGAGCTGTCCTCGATCGGTAAGATATGGGAGAAGGTGGCTCAGCTAGCTATTGAGGACCTCAACAGGGAGGTGCAGGCATACGGCTTCAACGTGGAGTTCCGTGCTGTGATACTGGACGACGGTACTAGCGATGAGAAGGCCCTGCAGAACGTGCAGAGCTTCGCTCAGCAGGGTATTAAGGTGGTTATAGGGCCGGCTGCGAGCTCCCAGGTGAAGGTCGTTAAGTCGTACGCCGACAGCAACAAGATAGTAATCATATCGCCGTCCTCAACAGCACCGACCCTAGCGATACCTAACGACTTCATCTTCAGGACCGTCGGCTCGGACGCTGGGCAGGCTAGGGTGTTGGCTACCCTAGCGTACCAGGAGGGTGCTAGGAAGGTCGTGGTGTTCCACAGGAACGACGAGTACGGTAAGGCCTTCGCGGACTTCTTCGAGAGGTACTTTAAGGAGGTGGGTGGTACTGCAATTAAGGTACCCTACCAGACAGGGCTACCTGACTACGCATCCGAGGTAGCAGCCCTAGCGAGTAAGGTCCAGAGCGAGGGGGCTGACGCGGTTGTGTTAATAGCTTTCGACACGGACGGAGCCAATATACTCTCACACGCCGCTGAGACACCGGCACTTTCCAGTGTGAGGTGGTTCATCTCTGAGGGCCCACACGGTGCTGAGGAGCTGCTGTCCCAGGCTATAGGGAAGTTCGCGTCTAAGGTGAGGCTCCTCGGGACTAGACCCCTCTTCATAGCTAACCCACTCTACGAGGACCTCAAGAGCAGGGTGGCTCAGAAGTTCAACGTAGAGCTGAGCGTGTTCTGCGAGAACCTCTACGATGCTGTTAAGCTCGCTGGGTGGGCGATACTCAGGGCAGGAACCTACGACGGTGAGGCTATAAGGGCTGCCCTAGTAGAAGTAGCTAAGACCTACTACGGCCCGAGCGGGTGGGCTATGTTCGACTCCGCAGGCGATAAGGCGCAGCAGGACTACGGCATATGGGCGATAGTCCCCGGAGGGCCGAAGGGCTATCAGTTCAAGGATGTAGGTCTCTACGAGAGGGGTACGGTAATATTCCTTGAGCGGCCCTACCAGTAAGCTTAAGAAGTTTTCCTTCTTCGATACCTACCCATACCTAGCTAGAACCCGGAACGCTTAGGTGGGAGGATGGTACCCGGCATGCAACAGGTGGTGCTCAACACCGTCCAATACGCTCTTTTCTACCTAGTCTTCTCAATACCGCTAACCCTAAGCTACAGAACAACTAAGGTGATGAACTTCGCGCACGCGAACTTCATAACGTACGGTGCTTACACAGCTATATTCCTACACGGCGTTCTAAGCCTGAACACCATGTCCATAGCTGCCGTAGCGGCCTTCCTAGTAGCCGGCTCTATGGCTGTCCTAAGTAATCTACTGGTATTCGCACCTCTCCAGAGGAGGGGTTCCTCACTTAGCATAGTGATGATAGCTTCTATGGGTCTGTGGATAGTCTATAAGTACCTACTCTACATAGTTACCGACATAGCACACCACTACACAGCCAAGAACTTCGTGTCATATGGGAGAATCACCTACGTAGACATACCTAGGATCGCCGTGGGGGGTGCTGAGCTCAGCCAGGCGCTCGTAGCGGGCCTAGCGGTAGCGTCAATCACCATAGCATCACTATACGTAATCCTTGAGAAGACTAAGATCGGTAGGGCAATGAGGGCCGTCGCAGATAACCCTGTACTTGCTGAGGTCTCGGGAATCCCGAGGGCCCTAGTAGCAAACCTAACGTGGTTCATCTGCGGTGGGATCGTAGGGGTGGGCGGGGTCGTATGGACTTCCTTCTCCGGTGCTACAACCCCTGAGGCAGGTGACTCGATGATACTGCAGGTGTTCACGGTGGGCTTCATAGGTGGGTTGGTCTCCCTTTTAAGGACTGGGATAGGGGCTGTCCTCATAGCAACCATAGAGAACATGGGTATAGCCCTACTCAACACGTACCTCAACGTCCCAGTGAGCTTCAAGCCTTTCCTAACGTTCACGACGCTAATAGCTACCCTAATACTGTTCCCGCCACTTGGCGCTGGGGGTGGGCTGCCCTACAGGTTTTTGAGAAGGGGGAGTAGGAGATGATAGACCTCATAGGGTTCGCAATTAGCTGGCTAACCCTCTTCGGCATATACGCAATACTATCACTCACCCTCAACCTAGAGTCAGGTACAGCTGGAATAACTAACTTCGGTAAGGTAGTTTTCTACGGTGTCGGGGCATACGTTGCCGCAACCATAACGACATACATGACCCTAATACTGAACGGCGTCGATGTCGGTGAGACACCACCCTATGATGTGAGGGGGATAGTACTACTCGGCGAGCTGGGCAGTAGGAACCCCCTACTTAACGTAGGTCTGCTAGTGCTCTCAGTGGTAGTAGCTTTCGCGGCTGCTGGGGCACTCGGCTACATACTCTCATACCCTATAATCAGGGTGGGCCCAGCTTTCGTGGGGTTCACACTACTCAGCTTCGGCGAGCTCCTAAGGGTTTTCCTGCAGCACTACGAGCCGGTGGGCGGTAACAAGGGGTTGATGGCTATCCCAACACCTTTTGGGTGGGTAGCTGATAGCAGATTGCGTGAGGTAGCTTACCTAGGCTTAGTGATGGGTACGCTCGCAGTTACCTACATAGTTACCTACAGGTTAGTTAACTCACCTCTTGGGAGGACTCTCAGGGCTGTCAGGGACGATGAGATAGCTGCCCTCTGCCTAGGTAAGCACGTCCCCAGGATCAAGGCAACAACCCTCTTCATAGGCTCCGGGTTCGCCGGCGTAGCGGGTGTTCTCCTAGCCTACTACCTAACGTCAGTAAACCCCAACATGTTCGTTCCGGCAGTGACCTTCAACGTGTGGGCTATGATAATCCTAGGAGGCTTCGGCAACTTGAAGGGCTCGCTAATAGGTGCTGCTGTTGTCACGTTTGTTGATAGGGCGCTGACCTTCGTAACTCCCCAGCTGGGCGTCACACTGATATCCCCAGACTACCTGAGGTGGGTGATTGTCGGGCTGTTGATAGTGGTGGTGTTGATGGTCAGCCCTAGGGGCATACTTCCTGAAGAGCCTATCAAGACCCCCGCACTCGATATCGTGTCGGATGAGCTCGGAGGTGAGTCTGAGTGAGCTCAGTGCTTGAGGTAGAGGGCGTGGCTAAGTACTTTGGTGGTGTTAGAGCACTTGACGGTGTTTCGCTGAAGGTACCTGAGAAGGGCCTAGTAGGCCTTATAGGTCCTAACGGCTCCGGAAAGACAACGCTCTTCAATGTGGTGACAGGCTTCTACGTACCTGATAAGGGCGAGATCCTCTTCAGGGAATCTAGAGACCTGGTGAGGATCGATGGCCTGAACCCTAACGAGGTCTTCAGGAGGGGTATCGTGCGCACCTTCCAGATACCTAGGCTATTTAACTCGCTGACAGTGCTTGAAAACCTGCTGGTCACACCACTGGGGCAGAGAGGGGAGAGCCCCGCTAGGGCCCTCTTCAGGAGCTCCTGGAGCAAGCAGGAGATGGAGCTAGCTAGAAAAGCTGTCGAGCTCCTCAAGATGTTCGGCATGCTGCACTACGCCCACTCGAAGGTATCTGAGCTGTCGGTAGCGCACATAAAGATGCTTGAGACTATCAGGGGCCTCATGACGCCAGCTAAACTCTACCTACTTGACGAACCAGCGGCAGGTGTTGACTACTCCATGGCTAGGAAGCTCTTCACGTACGTGAAGAGGTTGAGGGACGAGCTGGGCCTGACGTTCTTCATAATTGAGCACAGGCTTGAGATACTCATGGAGTTCGTGGACTACGTGTACGTCCTCCACAACGGTAAGCTGCTCTCAGAGGGTAAGCCGCAGGAGGTTGTCTCAGACCCCAAGGTAGTGGAGGCCTACATAGGTGCCTGAAATGCTGAAGGTAACTAACCTGAGCTCCGGCTACGGGAAGATGGTTGTGCTACACAACATAAACATCGAGGTCAAGGGCGGTGAGATAGTGGCAGTCCTAGGCCCCAACGGGGCCGGCAAGACAACGCTCCTGAACTCCATCTTCGGGCTAGCAACAGTCCACGAAGGGGAGATAGTCTTCGAGGGTAGGCCGATACACAGGATGAGGCCGTATGACATAGTTAGGGCTGGGATCAGCTACTCTCCCCAGCTAGACAACGTCTTCCCGAACCTCACAGTAGTGGAGAACCTACTGATGGGGGCATTCACTAGGGGTAACGACCCGACAGTGATGAGAGATATAGAGGAGATATTCGAACTATTTCCTGAGATAGCGAGGAGGAGGAACCAGAAGGCCAGGACCTTAAGCGGTGGGGAGAGGCAGATGCTCGCAGTAGCTAGGGCCTTAATGTCCAAACCTAAGATGCTACTACTAGACGAGCCAACGGCAGGGCTATCACCTAAGGCCGGATCCACACTAATGAGGAAGATTAAGGAGGTCAGAGATAGAGGGATCACCATACTGCTAGTAGAGCAGAACGTTAGGAGGGCTCTAGAAATAGCCGATAGAGGCTACGTCTTAGTGAGCGGGAGGATAGTAAAGGAAGCAATAGCAGAGGATCTGAGAAAGGTAGAGATTGAGAAGCTCTTCTTCACGGGGACGCAGAGCTGATGTTTAGGGTTCGAATTCATAGGTTTCGGTTTTGGTTTACTGCTCAGAGCCGCCTAGGTGATGGGGGCCCTGCTCCGTTGGGCTCGACAGCAGCCCATGACCCCGCAGGGACACCAAAAACCTGTAGACAAGGTGGGAGTCCTCAGATGTAATGAGTGAGCATGAACTGACGATGACGAGCATCTAGGGACGAACGATATAATCCAGAACATCCCGCCTTAGCAGCCCTCACTATTTATGGCAGGAAGGAGGTCAGGCCGTTAATTTGCCCTACTCACATAAATTGGGGGCTCTCTTGAGGAGGGTAGTGGTAGTCGGTTTCGCGACTAAGCTCCACGGTGAGGGCTACTATGAGTCTGTGTACGGTGTGTTTAGGAGGTACATAGCCGCGGCCGGTAGGAACGTCGAGTTCCTACCTCCCGTGGTGAGTGCTGAGGGCGCTCGAGCTGCTGGGGAGTCCTCTAGGGGTAGCTTCCCAGTTCTAGTGTCTTTAACGGGGGGTTCTAGCCAGCTGATCGCTGAGTTCGCTAGGTCGGGTAAGCACCGCGCTGTCCTGCTAATAGGTCACGGGGAGCACAACAGCCTCCCATCAGCTATCTCAGCTAGGGCTAGGTTGGAGGCTGATAGTGTTAGGGCGTGGGTGTATCACTGCGCTAGCGTCGGGGACCCGGACTGCGCAGCCGTCGTTGGGGAGGCCATCAGGGTCGCTGGGGCTGTTTCGAGACTGCTCAGCTCTAGGGTCCTCCTAGTCTCGGACGCCGGTAGGTCAGCTACTGCCGAGAGCTTCGAGGCTGTTTTCGAGGCTTCTGTGGATGTGCTGCCCGTAGACTCCATCGCGTCGAGGCTTAGTGAGGCTGATCGCGGACTCGTAGAGCGCTTCCACAAGGCGATTGAGAGGTTTGAGATGGTGGCTTCGAAGGAGAGGGTACCGGATGTTGCGAGGCTCTACGCGGTCCTCAGATCCCTGGTCGATGAGGGTAGGTACAGCGGGGTCGCTGTGGACTGCTTCCCATACTTAGTTAGGTACAGGGTCACGCCGTGCCTACCCCTAGCAGTCCTAAACGCGGAGGGTGTCGCAGCTGCCTGTGAGGGGGACCTAGCTTCGCTGGCCCTAATGATCCTGTCGAGGGGGCTCACGGGGAGCACTGGGTGGATAGCTAACTCATCAGCCTTCAGAGGGCGGAGGGCGTACCTAGCCCACTGCACCATAGCAGCCGATATGGTCGGGTCCGGGAAGGTGGTGACCCACTTCGAGTCAGGCTACCCATACGCACTATCCGGGGAGATCCGCGGAGGGACATACACCATGGCATCACTAAGCCGGGACTACTCAAAGCTGGCGGTAGGGGTCGGTAGGCTAGTAGCTGGAGGACAGCTCTACGAAACCATGTGTAGGACACAGGCAGTAGTAGAGCTCGAAACCGACGCAGAGGAAATACCGCTACAAGCACCAGCAAACCACCACGTACTAATACCAGGAGACGTTAGAAGGGAGCTGAGGGCAGCCTCCAAGCTACTGGGAATGAACTACATAGAGTACCGGTAGTCATCGGATAGAAACAGAAAAGACCTAGTAGCAACCGCAAGGACATCACCCATCTTATCAGCTAGCGCCTTTATATGCTGCCAGTGTGAGGGAGTTCAGCTCTCATGCCATCGCGTCATATTCCTTCCCCCGCATCCCGCTCGGGGCCTCATCTGCCTTAGGGGCGTTCGGGGCCACCCCGGGGACCCCACATCTTGGGTGCCTCTTGAGGCCGCCCTCGGGGAGGGCCCTCACCTTAAGGGCTTAAACAACTGCGGGCTCTTCAACCTCGTATCTAGCGTTTACTAGAGCTACCGTCATAACCTCGAAATTTGTTTCAGTGTTTCTTTCAAGGATCTTGCTTGACTCTAACCAGCTATATTAACCAATCCTAGTCTTCTTCAACCTAACAAGCTTGCGAGGTTTAACTCTCCTTAATAAGCCAGACCGTCTGATTGACAAGCGAAAGCTCCGCCCTTCAGGGTGGGGAGATGGTCGGAGGGAAAAAGCTAGTAGGTTTGGGGACCTACTAGCTGGGTGTAGTACCTACCTAGGTGCTACGAGGACCTCGTACGTCATCATATCGTTATCCCTATACCACCACCAGTAGTAGCGTGTAGAGTCGATCCTAACGTAGGGGGTTGTATACATGTTGTCCGACCTCCCAGCCTTGTAGAACGATACGGTGAGGGAGAATACCCCGAAGGAGAACTCGAAGCTCACCTCAGCATCCGCTAGGGCGGTGTTAGACTCGTAGGGTGGTTCGAAGTATATCCTCGCGGATCCTGGTTGTCCCTCAGAAGCGTACCAGGGTCTTGGAGGTGGTGTGTAGGGGGCGAGCCTATAGGGTAGGTTAGGCTCCTCAGCACTACGTGCGAGTGCTGTAATTCTGTAGGGGTAGAGGGTCCAGACCGTTAGGCAGGACTCCATCTTACAGTGTACGGAGTACTCGTAGCGATACTGTACTTCAAAGTAAACCACGTCAGTGAATCCCCCGCTCAGGGGGTTCGTCTCTCTGGCAATTACTGTCGGGGTCAGCTTCCTCCCTGCAGATCTCCAGCTCACCTCAGACTCCGACCAGGGGCTGGTACCGGCCCGGGAATCCCCGAAGGACTCTAGGTACACAGCCGAAATCCTAGCGGATATCTCCAGACCGAACGATGCGCTAAGACCCTCTATGGTGTAGATCGAGGGACCCCTAACCCACGTAAGGCATGAGCCCCTCTTGTAGGTACCTGACTCGTACTCTATGAAGACACTGCAGGTGAAGTGATCCCCGGAGCCCCCTCCACCTTCATCGCGGTCACCGCTAGTAGTCTCCAACTTGACCCTCTCCACGTGGATTATACTCCTCGGGAAGACCTCTACAACCCTACTCCACTTAAATACTGTCTCCCCACCGCTACCTACGCAGCCAACCGCCACCAAGAACTCCTGGGGCTCGTAGTAGCCTATCCTGTACTCACCGGTACGGGGGTCTACCTCGTACTTCGCTACGTGAGCGAAGAGGATCCTCTTAACAGCTACTGTAGTACCTGGTGCATGGGTATCGAAGTAGATATCCTCAGACCAGCCGTCCTTAGTTGGGTTGTACGGTGCTGGGAACCTCCTAACTAGGACGAGACAGTGCTCAGCATCCACGCTGGGTAGCTCTATATCGAGCCTAACGAGCATCCTAGGTCTACCCTGAAGCCAGTAGGATACGATAACCTGAAGCTCTTCACCGAAGGCTACCGCAGTAAGAGTGGCTAAGGGAATTGCTAGAGCTATAGCTAGTGCTATAGGTACAGATAAGTGCCTCAATAGAGTCCCCCAACATATATGTGGTGTCTACCATTATAAGTTTGCTTAACAAGGCGTTGAGACAAGACCCTAGGCGAACTAATGCGGCTAGGTTTACACCTAGCGAATACCTCGACCACAGCTGTTAACTGGATTGATTGAGGTTGATCAAGCCCTTCAGTTCCTCGATAAGTCTCTTTATATCCTCTACTGCGTACCTAACATCTCTCGAAGGTACCCAGTTCTCGTAGAAGTCCTGGTGTAGTGAGTTGGCTGTTCTCCACAGTAGCCTGATCTCTCTATCGCTAAGCCTCTCAGAGAATTCATCAACGCGTATCCAGAGGTCTCTATGACTCCTCAACTCCTTACCCTCCCTAGTTGCCGAGGCCTTAACCGCATGGGTTACAGCCCCCAAGCCCTCCCCGAGGCTTGGACGTAGTCCCCTCTCGCAACCAGCTCCTCAACAACCAAACCCCTCCTCTCACCCCTCTTCAGACTACCCGGGGGCTCCCACCTAAACCTTCACAGACCCTCAGCGAAGTCCTCCACAGCTATCCCCAGCACACCGGCCAGTACATCGCTTCTCGGGGGCTCGTCCACGTGGAGTGATATCACTAGGTCGACTACCACCCTCTCTCGAAACCCTAAGCCTTACCCCCACTGCCACGGGTCAAACCCCTGACCCGGCCGACCCTAACCCTAATAGCCCTGACGCAACCTACGCGTACCAGAGAATCAGCACCGCCGGTCTAGGTAGTACCCAGCTAATAACGCCGCCAGAAGCTAGATACCTAGGTCTAGGACCTCCCCACCGCAGGAGGTTAGCCCAGTGAGGTGCTTGGGGTCCAATAGGTCTAGGAAGCCCAGCCTCACCCTCACGAAGGTTCCGTAGGTTGCGACAACCTCCCCAGCCCTCCTAACTGACGGTACCTCTACGTAGCCCCTTAGAACCTCCGCCCTCCTACCCTGGAGACAGCCCAGCCTAATTCTACGGGGCTTTTCGATCGGGTCTACTCTGAGTCTAGCTTCCCCACTAGCTGGGAGCGGGTAGGGCTGTAGGGAGCTCCAGCGCATCAGGTAGAGCCTCCGGTACCTCGTATCTAGGACTGCAGCTAGGTCGTCCGGTATTAGGGCTACTGCGACACCTCTACAGTAGGCCCACTCCCTAACATCAACCGCGTTAACGAATCCTACGGCTAGGTAGTAGTTACCCTCCTGAGGCCCTTGGAAGATATTGTAGAGAATTGATGCGAGAGTTACTACAGCAAATACAGCCGACAATACCCAGATATCGCGTTGACCAAGCGCGAGGGTAGTGAGGAGAGCTACCGACGGTACCATTACGTTAAGGACTATAGATACAGTACTCCAGAGCACACTCTCCTCCTTATAGTTAGGCTCAACCCTAGGGCGGGGGCCCGCCGGGCCTACCCCCAAGCCCCCTAAAAATCCTCGGAGACGTTGTGAGCCCCTGGAGAGGTATACCCCTCTCATTTTAAAGCATCCCCTCAGCACCGGCTAGAGCCCACCTACTTTAGTTTCCTTCAACAGCGTACCAGAAAATCTCTGTAACTACCTGTGAAGGTCTTACTTTCAAAGCGGAGACGATTTAAACTCTATGCTGATGATGTCGTGGTTGCCGATCCCGCATCTCTGTGGAGGGTTTAGGGGAAACCACGTAAACCAACTAGATGAGGTTCTTCGACCATCCCTATATGGCTTATCTAGTCCCAAACCCCGAACCTTAGCAGGGACCCCCACCCTTTAGGTAGAGATGAGGTCGGCAACTAATCCACCGCCATTTTGAGTGGGGAGGTTAGAATCTTCGGGTTACTTAACAACAGTATGTAGTTAACTACATCTCCCTCTTAGCGGTTAGACCTTTGAATAGAAGGACTAGTGATAGCTAGCTCCGGGATCCTCTCCCTGAACCACTGCGGGAACTTATCCGCCTCCCTCCTGAGGATAGGGCCCACGTCGTGCCACTTAGGTGGTTCCACACTGACTAGGCGGAGGGCTGCCTTAAGTAGTAGCTCGACGGCCTCCTGGGACTGCCTCACTACGTATGGGTAGTTTCCTCCTTCGAGAGCTTCTCTAGCGTGCTTTAACCTCTCAACAGCTTGCCTTAGGTAGGCCCTTGCCATAGCTACGTTGTTCATACCTCTACGACCTCACCTGGCCTGTAGTCCTTCTTAAGGACCCAGTACCAGAGTTTACCGATCCTCCTCCTCTCAGCCCCCAGTGCCCTCAGCCTAGAGGCCAGCTCGTCTAGGACCCCCCTGAGGAAGTTGTCCCTATCGTACACTATGACTGCGTCTACGACCATGTCTAGGTATATGAGTCTATGCCTCCTAGCCTCCTCAACGTCTAGGATTATGGGTGAGAAGTCGACGTAGTACCCCCTAGACCAGAGCTCCTCAACTAGGGGCTCCACAGCCTTCTCAGCCTCCTCGAAGATCTCCAGCCTCCTGAACCTAGACCTAGGTAGACCGCGTACTACGATCAGTAGGTCCACGTCGCTACCCTTCCTAGCCTCACCGCGGGCGACGGAGCCGAAGACCGCGACGGATACGAGCCTATCCCCCAGCACCTCCTGTAGGGACCTACAGAGACTCTCTACGAGGGTTCTGTACGGCTCAGCTAGGTGTTCAACCCCAACCCTGTAGCTCGGGAAGGACCTAGCCAGCACCCTACTAGCTTAGGCTTGGAGCCCATATTAACTCTTTACAACCGAAAGCCTCGCCCCTTCAGAGCGGGAGGAGGTCAGTAGCGGGCTCCGGATAGCTTAATCCCCTCTAGCAGATGCTTTAACGGGCTGTGGCTGCTTGTGTGGTGAGGAGGTTTTAGAGGGGTGTGGTAGGGTTGTTGAGGTTCTGGTGGTTAGGCTTCGGATGTAGCTAAGCTGCTCACCAACCCCCAGCCCTTAGTAGGGCTGCGTAGGCCCTGTAGGTCTTGAGTACCAGCTCCTTACTGTAGATACCCTCAGCCCTAAGCCTAGCCGCGACCTTCCTAGCGAACCACCTAGGTACGTAGGCATACCCCGCCTCCGAGTATATGTGGTTAGCCAGAGTGTACTCCTCCTCGAATACCTTACCAAACCTTAGCGAGACCTCACCACCCTCCGGGGGGTGTACTAAGGTACGGAGGTGCGGACTACCTACCAGACCACACCTTCACAATACCCGGACCAGCGACCTAGCTTCGTGAAGCTACTGGAGATCTGCGACATCTCCAGAAACAAGCCGGAGACGCTCTACGAGGTCTCTATCGGCTGTTAGGTCCTTCATACTGAGGGTAGGCATGATTAGGGTACTGGGGAGTAATACCCGGACCTAGTAGGGCTACCTCTGGTCTAGATGTAGTGGGGAGACGTGGCCGATAGAAAAAGCTGTTGAGGGTAGACAGCTCACCTCCTCCTAGCTAGGTGACCCAGTACCGCGCCGAGCGCCAATGCTGCAACACCTACAGTAGCTAGGTGCTCCACACCATAGCCACCGGGTACCTGGGTCACCGTAGTAACCGCGGTGAGGGTGGTCACAGCCGTCTCGGTCTTCACTAGGGTCTCCACAGTAGCAATAGTCCTCGACACCGTCGCCGTCTCCCTAACTACGGCCGTGACCACGACGGTAGCCGCTGTTGGAGGTGTAGGCGGGGGCGGTACTACTGTTACAGGCACCGCAGTCCAGTCCACCGGGGTGAACCAGGCTGCGAGGAGGGCTCTGACCAGCCCCACCATGGCTTCGGTAAGCTCCTTAGCGTAGTCCCAGTCGCAGGGTAGCCCACCGAAGTAGACCTCGTTACTCAGCCCGAGGCTACCCAGGGTATCGGATACGGCTACGACTACCGCGATAGCCCTCCCCACGCCGTCTACGTGGGTAAGCCTCAGGTTCCTCACATCTACGTAGGTACTTACGGTACCCCCCGCCTCGACCCTTATAGTGGCTGACGCGTTACTTGGTAGAAGAGCTAGACCTGCGGTAAGGTTCTGTAGCTTAGCTAGGCTGGTGGACAGCTGCTGTAGGACCTCTATGGAGGGTCCTGTAGGAGCTGCTGGAGCTACCGGAGCTACCGCTGGGTAGGGGGGTAGCACCCTGAACAACTCCCTCGGGCATCTAGCCCGCTCCAGGTCATCGGCTACGCGCTCCGAGGAGTACTCGAGTACCATCCCCGCCGGGGTTAGCTCCAGCCTAAGCCCAGCTGAGGTATTCAAGCTCTCGGATACACGCAGGCACCTCTCAACGGTGTCTAGGCTTAGGTTAAGCCACGTAGCGTAGGCGGCATAGTCCAGCCTCCCAGTAAGCTTAAACGGTACCTCGAACCTCGCCCCCAGGTCCTTTAGGTCTACCTCGAGCTCCTCTACCCTAAGCCAGGTCACACCTGCTGCAGCTAACCGGCTACTCAGCCCCTCAGCCCCCAGGTTCCTCAGGGTGGATACCAGTAGCGGTAGCTGGGTCCTGAGGTCCTCGGGTAGTATGCTCTTCTCCACTACTAAATCACCTTCCGCACTCACTAGGAGTTCGAACCCTACCCTACGGGTAGTCAACCTAGCTTCGAGGTACGCTGAGCCGGTTGGTGCTGTGTAGACAGCCCTAACCACCGCGGAGCCCGACGCGCCGGTCGATGAGGAGGTTACACCTAGGGATAGGTAACCTATAGGTAGCCCTGGGGTAGCCGTAGCTGTAGCAACCTCCCTGAAGAGCCTGGGCTTTAGGTAGGTGGAGTTGTAGCTGAGTACGAACGTAAACCCGCCCACCGCAGAGGGTAGTGGAATGGTGTAGCCGCCGACGGCGTCGACGTAGATACTCCCGTCACCTCCGTCCCTAAGTCTAAAGCTGACCACCTGACCCTGGGCGTAGCCCACAACAACGCCCAGCACGGCGGTAACCGCGATTAAGGCTACCGCGGCCAACCTCCCCAGGTTCACACTACTACGCCTACGGTATACGGGAGGTGCTACTTAAAAACCTTACCGCACCTCTTGGTAGGCTGGGGCTTTCGGGGTTCCTACGTGTTAGTTGACTAGTCTGGACTCAAGCCTTCTGTATAGTAGGTAGGCTATCGCGAACCTACCGTACATATCGGTTATCTGAGTGAACCAGACGCCGTAGATCCCGTAGAGCGGCTGTAGTGTCTGGGCTAGGACTGCCCTCAGGACGAGGACGGTGAAGGAGTTAACTACTAGCGGGACCCACGTACTCCCCAAGCCCCTCATAACCCCGTAGATAGCTAGGATATCGAGGAAGCTCAGAAGAGAGAGGGAGCCGTCCATGTACGGCGATGAGGAGTCCGGGGCACCTCCAGACGAGCTCTACGGTCTGGAGGATGTTGAGGAGGCCTACAAATGGGCTGTGGAGGTCTTTCAGGCGGTTTCCAGGCTCTTTAAGGAGCTGTCGGGGCTCGACGTAGCTTAGGCTACGGCTGCGCCTTTAGGTAGAGCTCCCTCAGGGCTACAAGGATATCCCTCTCGATTACTCCGTGGCTCTCGAAGTGTTTGTTCGAGTCCTTAGTTAAGGTGTAGACCCAGTACAGGAGGAATAGGCCTGCGGTGACTATAGTTATACTAGAGTTAGGTATAGGAACGTACTCCTCTCCGCGACTGTGGCGAACTCGTCCACCCCCTAATGAACGTAGGTACCCTCCCTCTCCGCCCCTAGCAAGCCTTACCACGATGATCGGTACCTTGGTCATCAGTAGGGTCTCCACGGTCTTCCCCAGGTTTACGAGGTAGGGGCTGGGTCTCGGGAACTCGTAGACAAGCACTAAGGCTAGGTCTACAGGCCACGCCCGAAGCGTAGCGTAGACCGAGTCCTTACCGCCTGACGCCTGCGCAACCCTCAGGTCAACCGCCTAGGGGGTTACGCACACCGAGTCCGTACCGGCACCTCCCTCAGCTGGTACCTTCGCCCTCCTCGCTACCGGCTCAAGACCTAGCCTCGTGAGGAGCTCCCTGAGTAGGGCCTTCCCCTCACCTGAGCCCCGCAGGCAGCTTGCCGGAACCTTTAGGGCTACGTTGAGCACCTCCTGCGAAAGGTAGGGAGCCACAACGTCAACACCGAGGCACTTCGCTATCAATAGCTCCGGATATCTCCCGCTTCTAGCGTATCTATCCCTCCTCTCCTCGAGGGCTTCGTCCGGTAACTCCAGCATAAACCTGTACCCAGCGAAGACCTCGTCCCCACCTGACCCGAGGAGTACGCACCTACAGCTATCCCTCTTAGCCTCCGAGAGGGCAGCGTAGAACACTACGTCGTTCCTGAGCTCTACACAGAGCTCGTGAGCTGTCTCACCAACGCATCGCAGGAGTGCATCTAAGGTCCTCCTGAGGTAGCCCTCGTCTATGAGTACGTATCTCAGCTCCAGGTTCAGCCACTTGGATACGTACTCGGCGTACATGAGGTCCCTGGGTAATCCCCCGGTGAATACCACGGTGTAGCACCTCGGGCTCAGACCGAGGGACTTAGCTACAGCTGCTGCTAGTGTGGAGTCTATACCGCTTAGTGTAGCACAGTCGCACCTAGACCTAGCTACCACTCTCTTAAGGGCGTCTAATAGAGATTCCTCAAACGCCCAGCACGCAGCCCTATACCTAACTGAGGAGCCCATAGGAACCTTACCGAGTAAGTGGGTAGAACCCCCAGTAAGTAGCCTAGGGCGGAGACCAGTAGCAACCAAGTGGCAGAACACAGCAGAGCTACCCTAACCCCATCGCGTACTGCGCGGTGGTCCAACCTCCTCAAAGGCTCCCCCAGTGAGTAGTGTCCGATCTTCTCGAGCCTAACCCTTAGTACCCCAGCCATAGCCGACATGGGGTGCCCCGCGTTAACGCTTTCGGTAGACCCGCTGAACCTAGTCCAGGTTCTATAGGCTTGGTGTATGGCTCCCCCTACTAGGGGGGCTAGGAGGACCATAGCGAGTGCCGTAAGCCTAGCGGGGATGTAGTTGAGAACCGTATCAGCCTTAGCTGAGAACCACCCAACGTCTTCATAGCCCCCGTACTTAAACCCGAGGGCCCCATCGAGGGTGTTTGTGAGCCTCTGCAGTAGGGCCCCTAGAGGTCCTAGGAGGGCGTAGTAGAGTAGCGGTGATGTATAGCCGTCGACTAAGCTCTCAGCAAGAGATTCAACGGCTGCGGAAGCTACGTGCTCCTCGTCGAGCCCACTGACGTCCCTCCTAACTATCTGCTGAGCCCAGAACCTAGCGCAGTTGAGGTCCCCTGACGCTAGGCAATCAGCACACCTCTTAACGATATTCAGTAGAAGTTTGAGCGATGCCGAAGTTTTGAGCATGTAAGCTGAGACCGCGATCCAGGCTAACCGATGTACTCTACTAGCTAGGTACAGAGCTAGTCCGTAGGTAGCTAGGTGTAGGAGAACTACGGCGAGCCAGGTCAGTACCCCCCTAAGTTTAGAGGAGTACCTCCTCCCAAGCTTAACCGCCATCACATACGACGTGTGGACCGGGTGTAGCGTGAGGGCTACCCCCTTGTGGAACGGGTAGACCGCATCACCTAGGTGGGCCAGCACCAGCACTAGCAGGAACTCGGTGAAATCCCTCGGGTAGAGGAAGTCGGGTAGGGTCATAACGCTATCACCAGTAGCGACAACACCCTACAGACCTCGAAGCAGAAGCCCAGTACGTCACCGTTAACGAACCCCAGCCTTAGGTTAGCGTCGCGGGCTACGAGATACCCAACTATGGGAGCTAGGGAGGCTATCGCGAGTAACCTAGTTAGCTGTACATCCCCTACCGGGGCTATTGAGGCTACCGCTAGTAGGTATAGGGCAGCGTTCCTAGATATGCTCCCAGGCTCCTTAGCTCTTAGGGTAAACTCCCTAGCTAGCCCTTGGTAGGGCTCGTTACGCCCTACGGCTGAGGCTACGTACATAGCCTCAGTCGAGGCTATGTAGGAGGGTATGAGGAGGGCTACTAACTCCAGAGAGGGCAGCACGCGGTAAGCCCTTTCAGTAAGTGCGTAGGAGGCTGTTATCAGGATCGCCGTTAGGAGGACTCCGTAGGCACCCCTCCTAGGATCCTTCAGGACCGCGATGGCCTCATCGCCGCGTAGTCTAGAGCCTAGGACATCGGAGTAGTCGGCGAGTCCATCTAAGTGGATACCCCCGGTTAGGGCTATGTGGGCTACCACGTAGGTGAGTGCTGCTACCTCAGCGGCTACCCCCAGAGTCTTCAGCAGGCAGAGGTAGGCCGACAGGGCAAGGCCCTCCAAGGCCCCTACTACGGGTACTGCGTAGAAGGACCTAGCAGCATCCTCAATGTTACCACCCCCGAGGGGTATGGATGTGAGTAGTGAGAGGAGGCTTCGGAAGCCTTTAAGCAACCCCCATCATCCTATCCCAAGCTCCTTATACGCCCTCAGCAGCTGCACGTTATTTTCCCTCAATCTTACCGAGACCCTGACGTGGTACTCAGTTAGGTAGGGGAAGCTTGAGGCGTCCCTAACGGCTATGCCGCGACCCCACAACCTCCTCAAGCTCTCCCTAGCGTCTACCTTGGAGTGCCTAACCAGTACGAAGGGTGCGTGAGATCGGTAGACTACCACCCCGAGCTCAGCTAACCCCTCCGCGAGCACAGCTCTCTCGACCTCGACTACCTCAGCCGACCTCCTGAGGTAGTCACTTACGTCCCTCCTTCGGTCACTGAGGACCTTAGCTATGGCGTAGGAGGCTATAGAGTTCAGGTTCCACGGCTGTCTGCAGGTGTCGAGGGTTTTGGCTAGCCTCCTACTACTAGTATAGAGGAAGCCCGCTCTCAACCCGCGGACTCCTAAGCCCTTGGTAAAGCTCCTCAACACTACGAGGTTCTCATAGCTGCTAGCAAGTCCTAGCAAACTCCCGCAGGTGGTGGATAACTCGACGAATGCCTCGTCGACAGCAACCAGGGAGTTCTGTAGAGCATTGAGCAGTTCCTCCAACTCGTTAAGCCCTGCACAGGCTCCCGTAGGGTTATTCGGGTTAGACAGCAAGACTACTGAAGTATCCGCATCCCTAGCCTTAACCGCTCTGATCACATCCTCAAGCGGGAACTCAAAGGAGTCTCCAACCTCTCTGTAGGGTACTGAAACATAGCTAACCCCAGCGATCCCCGCTAGGCAGCGGTGCTCCCCGAACGTGGGCTCAGCTACTACCAGTACGCGGGGCTTTAAGCAGAGCAGGAGGATGTTAAGGGCTTCAGCCGCCCCATTCAGAGGTACTACACCCCCCGGCTCCACCCCGTAGAATGAGGCCACAGCCTCCCTGAAGTTGCTGTAGTCATAGTCGGGGTAGTCCCCGTAAAGTTCTAGCTTTACAGCCTCCTCTATAGCCTCCCTGAGGAACTCCGGTACCCCGAGCGGATTAGATGGGGCTGAGAAGTCAAGGAGGCCCCTCGGCGCCCTACCGCCATGCTCTCTGCAGGCATTACGTAGCTCTCCCGCCACATTTAAATCACGGCTTTGGTGGCTAAGGTAGGCTGGTACCCCAACTACCATTTGGATACCCTATCCAGATACTGGAGCCTAACTAAAATATCCTAAGAACCCCTTAACTACGTAGGTACTCTGTTAGGGTCCTGAGCCTACCTCCTAGCTAGGCTGATGAAGTACTCGTATACTTTCCTCTCCCTGGTGATCTCTGGGTGGAAGGTTAGTGCTAGTAGATTGTCCTGGGTAGCCGCTACCCCAACGGAACCTACAACCGGGTGGTTGAGGTACCCGGTAATCCTAGCTGGGGGCCAAGCGCTCCTAATAGCCGGAGCCCTAATGAATGCTACTCTAACTCTGCCGATACCCTCCACCTCAGCCTCAGCTATAAACGAGTCACGCTGCCTACCGAAGGCGTTCCGCAGTACCTCGATGTTCATAACCCCTAGGGTGTACTGCCCGGTCTCCCCGACTACCCTGTCAGCTATCCTCTTAGCTAGTAGTATAGCCCCAGCGCAGGTACCCATAATGGGTAGACCCCCCTTGGTCAGCTCTACTATACGCTCCCCTAAACCCTTGGCCTGTAGTAGGCTTCCTATAGTTGTGGACTCACCTCCGGGTATTACCAGGGAGTCCACCGCTACTAGGTCGGAGGGCTTCTTAACTAAGACCGGCTCTACCCCATCGATCTCTCGAAGGATCTGCATGTGCTCTAGGAAGTCTCCCTGCAGGGCTAGAACGCCTACCCTAGCCAGGTCTACTCACCTCTAACCTGCATTAGCTGCTCGGGCTTCAGAGTCCTTATGTCTATACCCAGCATAGCAGCCTTCTCCGACACCATCCTCTGAGCCTCGACCACCGCCTCCGGGTCGTCGTAGTATGTCGTAGCTAGCACTATAGCCCTAGCCCTACTCTCCGGGTCCGAGCTCTTGAATATCCCTGACCCTACGAAGATCCCGTCAGCACCCAGCCACATCATTAGGGCTGCGTCAGCCGGGGTTGCGATACCTCCGGCAGCAAAGTTCACTACAGGTAGCCTACCCAGCCTAGCCGTTAGTAGGGCCAGCTCGAAGGGCACCTTACTTTCCCTAGAGTAGAGCCTTATAGCCTCTATATCGTTGCTTAGGTAGTACCCCCTAAGGGTAGCTATGTCCCTGTTCACGAGCTTCATGTGCTTCACGGCCTCAGCTACGTTACCTGTCCCCGGCTCCCCCTTAGTCCTAATCATAGACGCCCCCTCGTATATCCTCCGGAGGGCCTCGGGTAGGTCCCTAGCACCGTTTACAAACGGCGTTCTAAACTCCCACTTATTAATGTGGGACCTCTCGTCTACGGGGGTTAAGACCTCACTCTCGTCAATTAGGTCCACCCCGACATCCTCAAGTAGCTTAGCCTCCTCCCCATGTCCTATCCTACACTTAGCCGACACCGGGATGGTTATGGAGTTCATGACCTCCACTATGATGTTTAGGTCAGCGGTTCTGGCAACACCCCCGGCAACTCTTACGTCGTGCGGCAGCTTATCGAGTACCATAACCCCGACCGCCCCGGCATCCTCAGCTACCTCAGCCTGCTTTACGTTGGTAACGTCCATGATGACCCCGCCCTTGAGCATAGATACGAAGCCGTACCTAACTAAGGGGGTCGATGTCCTAATCGATATAACCTCCACTCCCTCCTCCCTAGCGCGGTCCCTATGCTCTAGGAGCTCGTAGATCAGGTTGTAAAGCCTCTCCAGGAGGGCATAGGAGTCGACTAACTTCAACTTCCCACCGAAATCTTCTCCAGTCTGCGCAATATCTCCCTTGCTGAACGTTCACTAGGTTCTGCAAGCTACGTATTATGGGGTGGTGTTGGGGATAGGTGCGGGACTATCCAGGACGTGGACGTTCACCACTGAAATTCCCTGGCTACAGCTCCTCCTAAGGGACTTCAGATCCTCCCTAGTGTCGACGTCCCCCAGTCCTGCGGTGAACTTGACGTTCTCCCAAGGACCTCCCTCCTCAAAGAACATCGATAGCCCTACTGGCTCCTCCACACGTAGTCTTACCCTTACAGCGGTTACTACGCTAACACCTCTACCGGCTACCTCCAGGGAGCGCTTAATAAAGTACTGGAGGGACTGGCTAGACGCTACGAGGTCTGCGGCGGCTACTAGTGCTGGTTTCCTCAGTGCTGGTAGCACTATGGAGAGGTCCTCAACGTAGCCTAGGCCGGGTAGTACTAGGCAGGGTAACTCCTTGCAGAACCCCCTAGCGCAGTTAAGGGTATGTGGTGATAGCGCGATAATGACCCACCGACATAGCTCACCGAGCTGGCGGAGTAGCCTCGGGAGGATTCCCTCCCCGCAGACCTCCTCCAAGAACTTACATGGGTTCCCGAATCTCTCCCCACGTCCACCAGCCATAACTAAGCAGGTAGGTATCCGACTAAGCACTTACTGACCCTCCTCGAGGAGCTTAGTTAGCAGGGAACCTACTAGAGCTGAGACTACATCGTCCTCGAATGGGTGTAGGCTTCCGTGGCTAAGGTCGCCCCGCTCCTTTAACCTCTCAATCCAATACATAGAGAAGAGGCCCTTAAGCCCGGCTAGATATAGTGATAGAGCTAGACCGAGTACCTCATCAGCGACCAGCCTTACCGGGTCTCTCCTAAACTCCTCAGCTCCGATACCGGGTATAGTTCCCGAAAGTCCGTGAAGGTCAAGTTCCCTAGCTGCTATGAGGAAGCTCCAGACGTTGGGGTCCTCCAGCGCCCTACCAAGGTGCTTTCTAGCTACCTCCTTAGCTTCCCCGGTGCTCAGACCTGGGATACTAGCCCTCGAGTAGACTTGGGAGAATATCTCCAGGACATCCTCAACTCCAAGCCCAGTAACTCTCTTAAGGAGCTTTCCACGGTCCCCACCGACAGCTTTAGATATCACCGCCTTGTAGACGACCTCAGCTAAAGCTCTTCCTAGTCTAGTTGCTGGACCACTGAATAAAATCTCTTCCGGTAGGTCAGTAGGCTTTACAACCGCTATAGCGTCGGAGACCGTACCGAGGGCCCTACTCTCACACCTCACCAGGGAGTCCGAGAAGGCAGCTACCTTAGCCTCAGCAACGGTTCTAACTAAGTCGACCATAGCTGACCTAGCTAGGGGCTCCTCAACTACTACAGCTACGTTAACCGTACCAGCGCGCATCGGCTCATAAACGTGGGGTGACCCTAAGCAGGTTGGAGGCTCTACTGAGACAGTTAAGAAGACCTCCGCCCCTACCTCCGGTACCTCTACCTCGACTAGCTCCTTAGGTGGTACGGCGCTCAGTAGTACTACCCCACTACCGGCACCAGCGGACCTCAGCACCTTTCTGTAGTATTCTAGGAGATCCTTCGGGTAGAAGTCTTCGGGAACCCTAGCGAAGACTATGGACTCAACAAGACCCTCCGGGCTTAGTACCGGTGGTACTGTAGACACTACCTGAGCTACCCTAGAGAGCCTTACGATAGCTATGTCCTCGGAGGGCTTCTCAACCGCGGCTACAGCCCTTCTCAGCAAGGTCCAGCACCCTTGAGTACTCTGCGTAGATAGCCCTCCTAATCTCGTCTAAGCTTAGCTCGTAAACTAGGGAACCTACTACTAGGCAACCACCAGCCCCAACACCCTCCTTCACGTACCCCTCCTCGTAGGCCCGTAGGCCCCGGAACGGTGAGTCCCCTAAGCCTAGGGTTGAGTAGAGTATCGGTACCTCAGGAGCTACATCGGACACCAGCCCAATTAAGTCGGAACTCCCATCCTCAACGACCCACCTAGTTGTCCCGATAGCTACTCTACCCACTAATTCAAGCCCAAGTCTCTTTAGGATAGCTAGGACAGCCACCATCTGCGTACCGCCTGCTAGCAAGATCCTAGACCCCCTCTCCAGAGCTCCAGCTACGAAGCCTGCCACAGATACGTGTAGGGGGTCGCCGAGTACGTCGATAGCCGTGAAGACATCGCCTGCCGGAGGCTTTAGGGAGGACCTCTCTAGGGCTAGCCGGAGGACCCTCATCTTAATGTCGTGCGGGTTTCTCGGGGACGAACTGCTAACTCTACCCGCAGCTCTAAAGCCCAGGGCTTCCATGGTAGTCATAGCCACCGTGGTACCACCAGGCATGGACTCACCGACAACCAGTAATGCGTCGGGGGAGCCCAACATCCTACCCAGGGTTGCTGAGTCCTCGAAGAGCTCCCTAGCCCTACCTCTAGGTAGCGCGTCCTCCACATCCACCCTACCACCAGTAACCCCACTTGGGATAGCCACCACCGGGATCCTCGGCCTTACGTAGGACCCCACGTCAGCTACCATCACCCTAAGCCCGGTTAGCCCTAGGATAGCTCTCGTAATGACGGCTGGGGTTGGTATACCGTCGGGAGTTACCGGTATAGCATTCGCAGACCTAGGTCTTCCGAGAACTAGGTACTCGGTATCTAGGGCTGGAGTATATAGAGTACCCTCCGGGGATGGACCGGCAGCACTCACCCCAGATATTGTTGAAACCCTGGTGGAGGCTATGAAGACCATAAACTCAACTACCTTAGCATCAGACCAGCCCCGAGGATCCCAGTTTCCGACTACTCTAACATCTACCATATGGATACCGTACCCATATATTGAGGAGGAATTAAAGCCCTAAAGAGGGCTGTTTCGTAGTTGTTGATTAGGAGTTAGGTTTATAAGCTCTGGTTCTGCTCATGGTGTGGATGAGGGGCTGTGCCCCGATAAACCGGTGTGGCAGCTCCCGAGGGGTGCGTGCCGTCCACCCCGATGCCCGATGAACCTGCCCTAGAGGTAGCAGT
>Ga0080004_1166770_pt1 | contig 42747 bp, 43 predicted proteins | sample WasSprMetagenome_FD_69207 | JGI IMG/M metagenome (GOLD analysis project Ga0080004, IMG submission 69207) | Sulfidic aquatic microbial communities from Washburn Spring, Yellowstone National Park, USA - WS (SPADES assembly) (version 2) | ecosystem: Environmental > Aquatic > Thermal springs > Hot...
ATTTGGACCTAGAACTGCTAGTATATCGCCTTCCTCCACCTCTAGAGACACATTCTCAAGTGCTTTTACACTTCCATACCTAACCTCTACATCTAGAACCCTTATTACTGCCACTCTCTACTCACCACCTCTACCAATAAGAAGCACTATGAGTAGTGGTGCACCAATAAATGAGAGCACTATACCAACAGGTAGTGTTGCAGGACTTATCAACACCCTCCCAGCATCATCTGCTAGCAGGAGTAGTAGAGCTCCTGTAAGCATAGAAGCTGGAACTAGGTATCTGTGGCTAGAGCCAATAACAATTCTTGCTATGTGTGGTGTTATGAGGCATAGGAAGGCTAGTACACCAACAAATGATGTCGCTATCGACGCTCCAAGAGCTGAAACAACTGTTGCCTCTAACCTTAGAATCTTTGGGTTAACACCGCTTGAGGAGGCTACGTCGTCCCCTAGGGATATGACGTCTAGGTCTAGAGATCTAATAAAATAGTATACAGCTAGGATTACTGCTGATACAAGCATTATCTGGGTTGCCACCCAGTCTGCTTTACCCAAGTCTCCAAACGTCCAGAAAACCACCAGCGCGATTTGAAGCTCGTTCATGAACAAGTACTGGAGGAGGCTTAAAAGCGCCTGGTAGAAGAAGCTCATAGCTATCGACGCCAGTATCAAAGCTCTCTCACTAAGCTTTGCCCTGTAGGCTAGAGCGAGGATCACTGCTACCTGGATAAGCGATGATGCGAATGCGAATACTGGGAGTATGTAGGGGTTAACGAAGCTGAGAAGTATATGCCGGGTGTAGGCACCTACGCCAAGGATAGATGCCACTGCAACTCCTAGGGCAGCTGCGTGGGATATCCCTAGAGTGAATGGGGATGCCATAGGGTTCCTGAGAACAGCCTGCATTGTAGCTCCTCCAGCACCAAGAATAACTCCAGCAGCTATTGCTACAAGAACTCTCCTAAGCCTAAACATTAGTACAGGCACAGCCTCTGGTGGGATACTAGAGGTATTTACATAGTTGTTTAGTATTGGTACTCTGCTTATGAGAATCTTTAAAGCATCAATCGCTGTAACATTAATAACTCCCATAGACACTGAGACTGGTATTAGTATGAGTAGGGCTAGGAGTAGGGCAAGTATAAAAAATACTCTTAGCTTAAATAGCTCCTCCAAAGAGTTCAAGTTAACCACATGCAAACATATTGCTTAGGTTTACAAATCCTAGATAACCACTGTTAACGTATTCTTGGTACAGTGGCTTACCGATAAACATTGTGAATACTTCGTTAGCCTTCTGGACAGGGTCGATATCTGCGAATTGATTTGGATAGAGAACTTTGCCTATGTAGTAAGCATCTACAAGAGTTGTTGCAACATTTGTATGGTAGTAGTTGAATGGTATTACACCGTATACCATTCCCTCCCTAAACGCCTTCAAGCTACAGTACTGATCCCTATTCTTAGCGAAGTCGTCTAGTACGATCTTGAGGTTATTCTCATCAATGAATATGTAGCTTGGCTGCATCTTGAGTATGTACTCGAAGTCGACGTCTATGTATCCACCTTCAGGCTTAAGGCTGTCAACAATGGATGATGTGTTTAGGAGCTGTAGAGGAGCAAACAGTGACTGCGATCCTGTGAACGGCTGACCACCTTTATAGGACACAGCTGCTATGTAGACAGAGGGCTTCTCGGCTACCCCTCTAACCCTGTCCTGCAAATCCCTAACAATAGAGTCTATGTAGGCTATCAGTTGCTTGGCTCTCTCCTCCCTACCGAGAGCTTTACCAAGTATCATAAGAGCTTTCTTAAACACATCTATCTGTAGGTATCCAGGAGCACCATAGTCTATGACTAAGACTGGTACACCCGTCTCCGTCTCAAGTCTATCAGGCGAGTAGAGATCAACATATGTACGCGACATTATTATTAGCTGTGGCTTAACACGCATAATAGCCTCTGGATCCGGGGGACTCCTAGGACCTCCAGGACCAATAACAGGAAGCCTCTGTATAGTGTCGCATATTGCGTATGCGTAGTCCCTCCCGGTACAGCCCCACCGGTTTTCACTCTGCTCAACACCAACAACAAGGTTCGTTGCATTGAGGTACACTACAAGCCTTAGCATTCCAGGGCCTATAGCAACGATTCTTGTGAGGTTCCTGGGGACTTTAACAGTTCTATTCATTATATCAATAACAGTTGTATACTCTTCGCTTACCGGTGTTGATGTAGTTGATTTTGTTGGAGGTATTGTAGTTGTTGTAGGTGTTGATGTGGTTGTTACTGTTGCTCCTGGCTGCGGTAATAAAACGAGGGCATATATCGCTATAACCACTGCAATAATGACTATAGCTGTTATTGTTATGAGTAGAGTCTTTGAGTTCACTATCTACACCTCTTCACATTCTCCTAGGAGTTAGAGTAGCCACCACCCTGAATGGTGTTTTAAATGATGGTGTTATTCCTCTGCCAACTACTGCTGGAACCTCTCTCCCTGCACATGTTGGGCAGTAGGGCTTTCCATCAATGTACACAGTTTTCGGGGCCATTACAAGCTCTCCACACTTTGAGCACTTAGTGCTCTCAAATATTGGCGCCCTCTCTATGTCCTCAACAATCTCAACCTCCTGGACAATGAGCTCATCCTCTGGTATGTTGGCTAAGCTATAGCCTATTTCTTCCCATAGCTTGTGAAGCTTCTCAATATCCTCTTGAGATCCCCTCCTCTCAATAACCTTCCTAAACAACTCTGGAGCATCCTTTGTGAAGTACTTAGACTTAATCCTCTCGGAATCCACATACACTCTAATACCCTTCTTACCACCTCTCTTAAAAATTGTAACAGCATTTTTACCAGTATCTATGTATATAAGTGAGTTATTGCCGAAAGTGCATCCAGTAGCTACTTGAACACCATCAGCGAGACAATTATTCACCTCGACGATAGCTACTATATCCTCCCTAATAGACTCAACAACACCAGCTCTCCTAACTCCAAGCCTAGCCATAGCCACTTCAGACATCCTCAGCCCGAGAACCAAAAATGGGCATATGTGGCCGTGAATCTCTCTAGCTTTCTCAATAAGCTCTTTAGAGACCATGAATAGTGCACCCAGAGAAAATAATAAGTGCACCCTTAAAAAAGCTTTACGCAGGCTAAGAAGCAAGATAACTCAAATACACTCCGCAATCTAGGAAATCCGCTAAATATACCCAGACATACTTCGAGAAGCTTTTACAAGTATTCACAGATATTTAAACTCATCACCAGCTCTACAACAACCTATATTACTAGAAAGGCAATTGAATAGTTGCATGGTGTTAGAGTCTTAATCGCCAAGGTCGGCTATTCCAAATACATTGCCCAGGAGAACGGGGCCTCAACAACGCCCACGTCTGGACATATGGCTACTTGTTGAGAAGAGTCTACGAGGTTGCAGAAGAGTATGTGGTAACAGTAGTCTACGTAGACGAAGTATACACATTATCTAAGTATCCATTACACTGTCTCAGATGTGGGGAGGGGATAAAGAGAGACTATTCAAATGCACCAAGCTAAAAAGTATTTAATGCAGACCCGGTAGGAGCATACAACATACTCAAACCCCCGAGCCCCCAACCCGGGATTAAACCCTCGTGTAGGGGGAGTGTAATCCTAAACCACCCCCGCAATAGCGGGAATACTCACTATTCACGGTGGGGGAGGTCGGTTAGAGTGCAGTCGCCTCTCTACCGATGTGCTCTATTAGTCTATTAATGCAATTAGTGGTTTTACAGAATACTCCAATATTTCCAACACGTACTTTATTTAACTTCTTTTTTAGCGCTGTGTACCCAGCTACTATCTCGTCGAGAGTTGGAGGCCTCAAGTGTAGCAACTTGAACTCTGGGAAGAAAGCTAGTAACATGACTGGTGTGTCTTTGTCTACTCTTGCCAATAGCTCCGCGAATTTCTCTAACTGGTCTACTTCGACGAGGCTCGGTATATACAGGAGTACTACTTCTAATACAATCCCCATGTCGTGTATTATGGCTGGTAGCTCGAGGATCCACTTATTAGTGGTGCCACAGAGGTGTCTATAGGTCTCTTCGTAGTAGGCCTTCATGTCTAGCCATATCGAGTCTAAGCCAGCCTCGTAGAGAGCCTCGAGGTTTCTCGGTGTTAATCCATATCCATTTGTCTCTATGTGGATCCATAGTTCGGGGGCTTCTCTCTTGATCAACTTGAACACCTTGACGTAGAATGCTGGTTGACAGTAGATGTCTCCACCGGTGAATGAGACTATGTTTCTAGCTGGTCCATAACCCTGTAGAGACCACGTAATCTTATCTAATGTAAGCCTCCCCGGGCAGTAGGGGCCCTTAGACCCCGTCGAAATACACATACCACAGTGAGCACAGAGGTCTGAAGCATGCCACATAGTCGCTCTATCCCTTGGCTCCCAAACAGTAACTCTCTCACGGTACTTCAAGACCTCCTCGACGAGTTCTCCAGGGCTATACCAATACCCTCTCGCTACCTGAGCGAAGTACCAGCTATGACACTTCAAGCAATTATGGTTACAGCCACTCTGGTAGATCGAGAGGTAGTCCTCGGGTCTAGAGAGCACTATATCGTATATGAGTCTATATATCTCTCCTCCCTGAATCCTAAACCCAGCTCTACAAGGTAGTGTCAAGGCATTATTAACCTCTGTGAAGCAACCACAAGACTCATACCCTTGAGCACTCAGTGTACAACTCAACATCTCTAACTCCCAACATATACTAACCCTACCCAGTCTTACAACTGAAAACCTCGCCCTTTAGGGCGGGGATGAAATATGAAAGCTTATAAGCATTCACAAGTGATCGCCTCGGGGAAACCCGTAAGATCCTCGGTCTTGAAGACAATGCCTATAGAACATAGTGTGGATGGCGACGTGCTGACGACGTGTTCTACTGTGGATGTAGCGCTTCAATAGTAGGAGTATTAGCGCTAATATAATCGACACTACGGCTACCACTACCAACACTACGGTAACAACTACGAGTGCCGTGTCATGTATAGGTTTCTGCGTGGAGTATAGCGCGAGTAATGCTATCACGGCTGTCTCTAGGTTTAAATCTCCCTCGCCAGTGCTGTCTCTGTAGAGTGTTGTGTACGGGATTATGGAGAGTAATCTCGCCTTGTACCTCTCCGCTTTATCTCCTAGCCCTAGCGCTCTATAGGCGTACACAGCTAGTGCGAGCTTGTATGCCTCGTACCTCCCATTCACCTGGTAATAGGCGTCTGCAAAGCCTCTACCATCCCACAGACTCTCCAACCTCTCTAGCTCCTTGATAGCGCCCTCTCTATCCCTGCTTTGTAGGTGGTGTAGCGCCTTATACACGATCAGGTTTGCGTATCTATAGTAGTCGGCGATCTCGTTAGCCGTCTTCCTGATGTGGACTACTCTAACGCCTCCTACAACGTCTACCACGACGTGCTCAACGCTCGTGAAGGGCTGGGGTATTGGCTTCCCCACGAGTACCTGGTGGTAGTCGTAGAAGTCCGCGGGATAGGACTCTAGGAACTTGTAGACTAAGTCAGCTAGCTCGCGGTATCCACACACGTAGCGGAGTGCGTAGTATGCGAGGTGGTTTGAGGAGGTGTAACACACATCTCTCTCCACTAGTGGTGACTCAACGAGGCATTTGCCCCTATCACCTAGGTCAACAGCTAATGAGGCTATGAAGTCGCACAGTTTCTCTCTAGTGAGTGGTTGTGAGATATATACATCTCCAGCCGTAGCAAGCCGGTGAGACGTTAATGAGTAGAAGAATAAACTAATCAATAACACCAACACGCTGACGTGCTTCAACCATACATACATACCGCGTTCTCCACTAGCACCTTTAAAGACACTAATCAACCCGTGTTCCAACACCAATCATTAAACACCAAGACTAGATAACACTTTCACCTACAAATACAATGGTTATGCAAAACAACCACTCCCAGCATATAATACAGCCTTCTCTAAGACCTCATTGAAGTCTACTTCAGCGATGACTGTTTCAGCTTTTTCAACCAAGTACACGGCTACTGATATGGGAGTCTCTGACACTCGCTCTTGAGTATTAGCCATGGCTATATTAGTATCGAGGTATACGCAACTACTACTAGTCAACACCACGATCCTCAGCTAGTAGCTTATTTAAACCACCATGACTAAGCTCAAACCTCATTCTCTTCAACTTCTCAACTCTTCTATACACGCTCTCCCAGTATTCAACCTCTCTCTTAACCTCGGAGAGGCTCCTCTCGATCAGTATGTTGAACGCGTGATTCCTACTCCTCGCGAGGCCATATCTAACCATTTTATCAGCTAACTCAACAATCTCCCTGCGAACCCTAATAGACACTGGGACGCTCATAAGGGTACACCATGGAACACAAAAGCATACCATGATAGCTATTAAAACATAACCTTAAAACACTAATTATTCATCCAGGCTCGGAATCCCCAAAGAAACCCCCTGGGAGTCCTCATTGAATCCACGCCTAGATGGGTCGAGGACTAGATGAAGAATCTACATTATTTAGCCCGACTGGTAATAACACTAGCGCCGGAGAAATACACTATATTGCTACCCTCTCTCCCTGTCCTCGCGTATTATAGAGACTACTTCTTCATCGCTTATGTGGGAGAGCCTCTTGGAGAGTCTTTTCGCCTTCTCCTCGAGCTCAGATAATACACGCCTCTTAACTTCATCCTCGAGAGCCCTTCTAATAATGAGCCCAGGCTTTATTCCATACTTATCAAGCAACTCCTTCAACTTCCTAGGAATCTTAGCTGAAACCGTGACATAGCTCATTCTTAACTCCCATTATAGTCGATGAGAAGGTAAACCTATATAAAGATTACCAGGTATTATGGCTCCATAATCTACGACCAAAATAATAATCTAGAAGCCCCTTGGCAGCATACACCCTATGAACCAGGAGAGTACTGTGAATATCGAGTGGAGAGGTGGAGTCGGTGGAAGAGATTGTTCATACTGGTTTAAGCAGTGTCTATTAAGTGCATGGATATTGTTAATGCGGATCCTGGTGTCTTGACGCGTTGTTCACGGTATTGGTATTGCAGTGAATGCTAGGTATATGAGTGTATACACTGCGACTAGTGCCCCTATTCTTAGGAATTCTGTGAATGTTATCGTGGTGTTCATTTTGCTCACTAGTAATTCTAGGACTATGATGTTGAAGGCTTAGAGAAGGCGTAGCGTATTTACTTTAGGGCAGTTTCCTACTGTGTCCTAGTTTCGCCCCTACCTACAGCCCGTGCTTAGCTGTGCTACTAGCTCTTTGGAGTTGCCTTACCTTTGTTTAGTCCTTGCTATTAGTGATAGTGTTGTTCCTATTGCACCTAGAGCAGTGTAAACTATTAGTGATGTTTTTATAGCTATTATTAAGTTTCCCTGAATACTCATTATTGAAGTTATTATTGATGTACTTAAAGCTTGCCCCAGAAATCTCATAGTCGCAAGTAGTGCTGTTGCTGTTCCATAAGCTTCTCTAGGACTCATATTCATTATCCCAGTAGTATTAGGGGACGCAAAGAGAGCAAATCCTACGCCTAATACTATTAGTGTGCAGATCAAGTATGTCATAGACGTATTACCACTAATGAATATGAGACTAAAAACACCGGTAGTTATTATAATCATGCCTAGTGAAGCTAGTGTTAATGGATTATAACGATCTGCTAGTAAACCGCTTAGTGGTGAAAGTGTTGCTTGAATCACTGGTTGAGTGGTAAGTATTAAACCCGTCTCACTAGGTGTTAAATTACGTAGTTTCTGGAGGTAAATACTTAGTAATATTGTTAATGCATAAGTAGCACTATAATTTAATAATGCAGCCATATTAGCTGCTAAGAAATTACTCTTAAACATTGATGAATGTAGTATTCTGGGATTAATGTACTCTTGAAATAGTAGTGTAGCAAATAAAAGTAGCCCAATTACCATCGTTAAAAATCCCTGTAAAGTACTCATACTCGAAGTGCCATAGATGATCATCGCGATCGAGGCAATTAACAACAAAGAGATTAACATGTTAGGTTTTGGTGCAAAACCCCTCTCTAATTTTAAGCATTTTACAGCTAATACTGTGCTCAGTGTAGATATAATAGTTTTAAGAGCAAATAGTGAACGCCAACCGAAATAATTAACTAAGTAACCACCAATTAGAGGGCCTAAACTAAGCCCCATGTAAACCGCCGTAGTATTTATACCTATACTCACACCTCTCTTTTCTCTAGGGAGCTTATCGCTCAGCACTGCTACAGCAGTACTTGAAATCATGGCTGCAGCTACACCTTGTAGAATTCTACAGATTAATATCCCATTGTAATTTTGTATTAGAAGTATAGCAAGCGATGTTACTGTAAACGAGATAACGCCTAAAATAAATACCTTCTCTTTGCCAACACAATCACTAATTCTACCAATTACAAGCACAGTAGACGCTAATGCCATTAGAAATGCGTTAACAAACCAGTTAATACTAGCTAAAGTCACATGAAACTCCTCTGCCATAATCGGCAACGCTATTGTTATAGATGATGTCGTAAAAGGCGTGAGAAATGATGCAATAGTTGTAACTAGTAAAACGCTATAATAACCAATAGGCCATTTCTTCATAAAATATCAACCCAGAAAACCAACTACCTGCAATCTTATCTTGAAGCTACATCGAAGCACTAATGTTTTTAAACAAGCGACTTTAATATAACTTCTAGTATTTGACTTATGGAGGAGCATTGAGAAGTATAATATTAATTATTGCAATTGCATCTAAGTTAGTGAGAAACCTGTGTTTGCTAATATAATTGAGGATTTTATCCTCCTGAGAGAGGAGGCATAAAGGCGACTTCATCTAAGTCTTTGAGAGGAGTTTCAAGACCTCGTGGTGTTTTAGAGTTAGGAGGGAGTTAACGGGTCTAGTGAGGATGAGAAGCTTAAACTAGATATGCTAGAAGACGCTTACATAACTTCGAGGTATATACCTCGGAAGTGCACGAGGGAAGAAGCTGAGAGATTAAGTAGTGAGAGAGCTGGTGGAAGCTGTCAATAGATCTGCTGGTCGAGGAAGCTAGAGAGAGGCGAAGGATCTTCGAAAACCTAGATTCATACCTTGAGAGAATAGTCGAAGTAGTCAAGAAGCTGGATCCAGGGGCAGAGGTGTACTTGTTTGGAAGCGTTGTGGAGAGGAGGTACTTGTTGTCGAGCGATATAGATGTGCTAGTAGTCACAGATCTAAACCCGGGCTAGTGCTAGCGGAGCTCTGGGGGGAACGGTGTGAAAGAACAATTCGAAATACATGTTGTTAAACACAGTCACTGGAACTATACAAAAAGAGATCAAGGCTGCCCAGAGTAGTAAGTAGCTCATGTGTTAACTAAATCCATAAAAACTGGTTTGCTACTTGTGTCTGTGGGTGCACTAATGTGTCGGTGAATTTCACTGTGAGGCTGCCCCGTAAACTCTATGAGAGAATGAAGAAGCATAAGGAGATCAACTGGAGTGAAGTAGTGAGAAGATCTATCGAGGAGTACCTCGAGAGATTAGAGGAGTCAATTGTGGAGGAACCCTCCGAGAACATCATTGAGGAGTTATTGAAGCGTGGAATTACATTGGAAGAGTTGAAGCCGTTGAACCTGGGGGAAGAGGAGAGATTGTACAAAGAGTTAAGGGATAGAACTTGGGAGAGAACAAGATCTATGATACAAGCGCAGTCATAGAATTAATTAAAAAGAAAACTCCGAAGAAAGCACCCTACGTCTCAATCATAACAGTGGTAGAGTATCCACCAGCACTAAACTACGCTGAGAGAATAATATATCCTACTCGAGAAGACTATTTACTAGCAGTAGAGTAGCAGAGTAAACTGAGAAGACAAGGCTTCCCACCGCCAGCAACAGATCTGATCATAGCGGCTCAAGTCGCAAATAGAAACCTAGTACTAGTCACAAGGGATAAGCACTTCAAGACACTAAAGGGGAAACTATCGTTAGACCTTGAATTAGAATTAACCCCTTAAACCGCGAGAATTCCTGCCATGTCAGGATTTTAGATTATACCTTTATTTAAGTTAATTAGTCCAAGGTCGGGTCTCTAGCCTATTACTCCTTACCTATCTCAGGGATCCTATACCTTAGAGGTTTACTTAATCGGGTGTATTATAAAGAGAGGGATCTATTATCGAGTAGATGTATTAATAACTACAGAGTTGAACGATTAGTTATTCAACTAAGTACATGCTAGTTTGCGATTTTGAACCCACTTAATCATGATCCACAAGAGCATTTTAATATGAATCAATAACGCGTGAATAGATTTATACACGTAGGTTCTATTGATAATCGTGGTGCTTGCTCGTGGAACCAAGGAGACCAAGTATACTTGTGGTTGCTTCGCCTTCACCGGTAACGGGTGGTGGTGGGCTTCGAGCACTACGCTCTTTGAGAGAATACGTTAAACACTTCGAGACGAGCCTTGTCATTCCATGGGATTTATGGAGCAATAAGAACACGCTTCGAGACTCAGCCACATATTTAAGAGAGCTTAGAGAGCTCGGTGTTAGATTCTCTGGGTTCTCACAATTGCCAGACATGATCTATAGATTGCGTAGAGTATTTGGTTCTCGAATATTTGACTTATTAACGCCACTACTCATACCTGGAATAGGGAATATCCATGTATCGCCTGGAAGCTATGATGCAGTTGTAGTGCTACATGAAGGCTGGGATGCCGTCTACACTGGATATAAACTCACGGAGTACTTTAACACCCCGAGCATGGTTTTACTACAACTCCCGCCATTCTATGGCTCCAAGGAGAGATTTCTAAACATCGTGAAAGCCCTATTATTGTGGAGGGAACTGAGAAGCGACTCGCCTATAGAGGAGGCACTCTTCAAGGCAGAAGCATTGATTCGGGAGCTCCCCGTGGAATACATGAGAAAGCATCAATACAGCGAGGCGTTGAGAAAATACACGCTCATTGTTGGCGTTACAAAAGCTACATCTATTGAGATGGGTGGTGAATGGATTAATAGGATTATATCGCTTGATCCAGGGGTTTCTCTTGATCATGAGGACTTATCGTTAATAAAGAGAGTTGGGGAGAAGGTTGAAAGCAAGGAAAACTACGTGGTTTTTGGTGGTAGACCGGCCTCCGAGAAGGGTTTAGCGGAGGCTCTAATAGTATTTAAACAGATCTTGAAGAGCTCAAGCGAATTAAAGCTTGTTGTAACAGGCAAGATGACAGAGGTAATGTCAATAATTCTTAGAAAGGTATGTAGAAAACTCGGCATATTAGACAAGGTTCTTTTTACAGGGTTTATACCGAGAATGAAGAGATTCGAAGTTATTGCTAAAGCTAGGCTAATGCTCTATCCGAGCCACGAAGATACATTTTCTTACGCTGTCTTGGAATCTCTTCATCTTGGAACACCTGTTGTTGGCTATAAAATACCAGCGCTTGAGATCTACTATGGTGGATTACCTGGTATAGAGCTAGTTGAGGAGTGGGATCTTGAGGCGTTAACTATAAAGGCCATGGACATCTTAGAGAGAGGTGTTGACGTGGTAGAACCCTCTAAGATCAAGTCCTGGGAGGAAATAATGTCTGAGGAGGTTGGATTACTCTACAAACAAGTAGAGAGTATGTAATAAACTAGCCGCCTCTCTAATTTCATAGGTTTTCCCTAGTAGATCTTCATAAGTAATTATAATTGTAAAGGTCGTGGTGGAAGGGCTCTTTACGAATAATTGAGGTACTTTAGCAAAATACTCGGGTATTCTCCTTTATATTCCGGTAGTTTTGATACTTGTTCACTTATAATCCTTCGTCCCACTTCTTCGAGGTTGTCTGTGCCGTATAGCTCCAGCGCCTTCTTCCTGGCTAGTTCTACTGGATCTCCACCAGCTCTAGACCACTTTTGGAATTCATCTCTGTAGAGGTACCATATGTGCTTATATGCCAATTTCAATGGCTTTCTAACACTTGTTAAATGCAGACCCATCGGCTTAACAATCATCAGCGCCTTGTATAAGTACACAGGTGCTATTAAGTGCTCGAATGGCGTTCCATCAACGTATAGGTATTTATAAGTTAGTTTACTAGAGTACGTGAACAACCAGTGCTCTACGTGGTATGCCTCTTTGCACATGTGTTTCAAGTCTCCGCAGAGCAGTATTAGAGGCCAGTATAACAAGTAGTACCTCCTCCTGTCTAGTCCCTCTATGAATCCACGTATGTATTTAGGTGACCAGTCGAAGTATACAAAGTCAGCGTCTAAGTTGAGAATCCAAGAATACCTAGCGTTCTTAATAGCAGTCATTCTTGCCCGGGCTAGATCACCGGGTGGAATCCTAGTCATTCTAATATTCAACCCCTCCTCTTCTCTAAGCTCATTAATCAACTCTGGTGTTCTATCAGTTGAGGAGTCTACAACTACGTATTCGTCGACGAGGTCTCTAGCAGACAGTAGTGCGGGTACAACCCAGTCCTCCTCGTTGTAAGTGCAAACAATTGCCGATACACCGAACTCTCTTCCCTCGCTAAGTGGGCCACTGTAGAATCCAAGTCCAAACGAGATCTCCGATAGCACATTCCGAAGTAGGAAAACCCCTCTTCTACCCAGTATTCTTCTAGCGATCACCCGCAGAGAAGACTTAGATATCATTGAAAGGTTTCACCTAGATCCCATGGTTCTTAAATCAATATTATTTCATAGAATCCTTAAACTTGTTTTCTATATTACTTCACTCACAAATATTTGCTTCAGCTAGTTAGTTATCTCTTACTTCTCAATAGAATATTAATTTTTATTAATATCGATTAGTTATTAGAAGGTGCTAAGGTAATGCCTAGTTCAAAACTACTAGTATTCTCGGAAAGGTTTTGGCCTGATGGAAGCGGTGGTGAGCTCGCTACACATTTAATCACAGACATCCTTCGAGAAGAATTCGAGATAAGAATTGTTACTGGTTCAAAACTATCAGTTAAATTACCAGGCGTGGAATATTTTTATGAACCATTATTTTTGAGAGAAGAGAAGCTCTTATTATGGTTAAACACTATGAGACTAACCAAAACTGAGAGATTTAAAAAGCTAATACGTGAAAGCGACGTTGTATACGTGCCTAGACAGGCGTTCCCCTCATACCAAGTGCCAAAGAAATGGGTAAGAGCATAGTAGTCCACTTACATGGCTACATACCCTTATCCTATACTGCCACTATACTAGCACCATATGAAGAACACAAGCATGGAATTACACGAGATGATGTGAAGCTAGTATGCATGAAAGGCCCCAAGTATTGTCCAAGAGTGCTCTTGCTCTGGTGGCTACCCAGGCTAGCAAAGAAGTGGATCATGCAGGCAGATAGGGTCTTGTGTGTATCTAAGAGGCAGGCGGAGATAATCCTGGATCAAATACCTGAACTGGGGGATAAGATGGAGGTAGTATATAATCCAATTCCGCCAGAGCTATTGAACAATGAACCCGTGAAAGAACCAAATGATACGCCCACATTTTTATATGTTGGTGGAGATAGCTATGTGAAAGGCTTCCAGGTATTATTACAAGCCCTCAACGAATTAGGTAAATGGGAGGTCAAAGCAAGATTTATATTCACAAACAAATACAGCCTAAGAAACATCCAAATTCTGAAAAAAACTAAGCGAGAAGCGTAGAAACCTAGAAATACAAGTACTAGGTAGAATAGAATACAATAAGCTCAAAGAACCACACAGGAAAACCTGGGCCTTACTATTCTCCCTCAATATGGGAAGAGCCACTACCGTATGCCGTCGTAGAGTCTTCTATACTAGGCACAATACCAGTAGCATCCAAAGTAGGAGGTGTAGTAGAATTATTAAATGATACTGAGGCATCTAATTTCGTGTTCACATGTAGCAATATCGATGAGTTTGCTGGAAAACTAGAGGAGTTGTCTAGTCTAAGTTCAAGCGAGATAATAGATGTGAGTCGTAAAATTAGAAGCAAATTAATTGAAAAACCTGATTTAAATAGAGTGAGCGAGCAGCTGACCAAAGTGTTTACCAGCATTTGAAGAAGATATTGTACTTATTCTAGCTGTTTCTCCCTAAGAAAGAAAAGAATTCATTAGCTTCTTGATTTTCAAGACATAACTTATTCTATCGTAAATGTTTATCTTGAAGTTCTCGTAGTTGAATGCTTTTGATACTTCTATCGCACTCTCCCGGAGTTTAGTGTATAGATCTTCATTCTCCTCGAGGGATTTTATTATTCTCGGTATTTCCTCCATACCCTTGTATCCGAGTAGATTTGAGACTTGGCTGACTACATCGTACCATGCACCGCCATCCCTGTAAACTATTGGTATTACTCCCGCGCTCATAGCTTCAACGACTGATATCCCGAAGTGCTCTGGGAATTCTGGGTGAAGGTAGAACATTGCTTTGCCAAGTAACTCGCGTAGCTCATGCCTCGAGAGATTCGGCTTCAATTCAATATTCGTTAAACCCAGTTGCTCTTTTTTCACTCTCAGTGATTCCAGTATTTTATCTGAGCCAGGCCCCATTGACCCCACTATGATGAACCTGTAGTCTGGGAGTGTTTTCGCAACGTCCAGTATTTTATCCAGCTTCTTCTCAGGTGTAAACCTGCTCACTGTGACCACTAGTTTTTCCCTCTCATCATTATTTGAGACTACTGCGAAGTATTCTATATCAACCGGAGGGTACACTACATCTGCTATGACTCCATGCACTTTGTAAACCATGTGAGCTGTCCACGTTGAATTTGACAGTATTCTGCCTGAACGTGGGTTCTTGAACCCTCCTGCTAGCTGCTTAATTAATTGATTGTATATGAACCATTGGAAACCCTTATTCTCCACGCTTGTTAATTCAATTAAGGTTGGAAAATGCATGTATGAAATATCAACTGGTGTTGGTAGATTGCTCTGAGTGTCTATGACTATATCGTACTCCTTCTTCGCTTCCTCGATTACTGGTGAGTACTCCCTGTATACTACTAGTCTCCTGAGTCTCACTAGTCTCCCAGGCATTAGCTTAGATAAGTACTCTGCTTCCTTAACTCTCCTGACTATGATTCTCGGTATCTTCACTTCCCCGAAGATCTCCCTTAGTTTCCCGGAGTCAACTGGTGTAGCAGTTAATACTTCAACGTCGAAGCCCTGCTCCATTAAAGCCTGCGTGAGCTTTAACGCGAATAATTCTCCGCCACCGAGAACATCGAAGAGAGCGTGTATTACTAGTGCTTTAAGATTCATCCACGTACACCTGTTTCCCACCGGCTTGTGCACTACGCTATGTTGAATTATCCTCGGTTGAAGTTATTATGTGTTAATGACTACTCGTGTATAATAATGCCTCTGGTTAATTACTCATACTGTACCCTGGAAGAAGAAACTGGTTGAACCGAGGCATAGGTAACCGGGGAGGTGGCACTGGGATTGAGTATACTGGAGAAATTATCCATTAAGCCATTCGCAGTCATAGGCCATAGGGGTGCTGCTGGGGAGAGCTCCGGAGAACACTTTGAAGGCAATTGACTACGCTGTCAGCGTGGATGTTGACGTGGTGGAAGTAGATGCTAGAGTAACAAGGGATGGTGTACTAATCGTGCTCCACGACCCGGACTTCAAGAGGTTGACTGGTTTAGACATAGCTGCTAGGAGCGTTGACTACGCGTGGATAAAGGAGAATATTAGAGTAAAAGGTGAACCAGTACCAACTCTCGAGGAGGTATTAGAGTACATTAAGGATAAAGATGTAGGCTTATTCATCGAGGTCAAGGAGCCTGACACCACTCGTGGAGTCGTGGAGCTAGTTGCGAAACACAGCGTAGTTAGCCAAGTCGCAGTTATCAGTTTCCACGATGAAGCACTAGCAACCACTAGGAGATTAAACCCCGGTATCGTAACAGGGTTAATATATGCTCAGCCGCCTGGCAGAGTACTAGATGCTGTGAGACTAGGTGCTAGAGTGATCCTGCCTCACTTTAGGTTAGCAACCGGGAGAACACTCGGCCTCGCACACAGGTATGAATTGAAGGTGGTTGCTTGGACTGTTAACAGTACCGAGGATGCATTGAGGCTAGTTGAAGCAGGTGTTGATACATTAGCGAGCGATATACCAGGTGAACTAGTTAGACTTAGAAAAGAACTTCAATCACCCAAGTAAGAGATCCAAGTACAACATCACGTAGAACCCCAGGAAGAAGCCTGCCGCAGAGATCTTGCGGTAAGTAGAGGACTCGTGGAGCACCTCCGGCAATATCTCCTCGACAACAATGTACATCATTGCACCAGCTGAGAAACCCATACCGAGGCCGAGTAAACCCCCGGCAACCGTGAATACTAGTGCACCAATTAAAGCCATAACTGTTTCAACCAACCCGCTGAGAACACCCGTGGTGAAACCCTTCAACCTGCTACTCCACAGTATTGCTAGCGGTAGTGCAACAGCTGCACCCTCCGGTATATCCTGCAACCCGATCGCTAATGCTGTCGCGAACCCGAGTCTCTCGCTGTAAACAGTTGATACGCCAACGGCCAGTCCCTCGGGCACGTTGTGTATTGCAACTGCGAGTGCTAGTAGGATTGCTTTTCTGAGTTTTCTCCTCATGTACTCTGGCCCCTCATACCCAGTTGCCAAGTGCTCGTGTGGAATAACGAGATCCATTGAAACCATAACTATTACACCTACAGCGATTCCTACACCTACATCAAAGTAGAATCCCCTCTCAAAACCAGGTATAATGAGGCTAGTGAAGCATGCGACAAGCATGACTCCAGCCGCGAAGCTCATTGAGAAGTCAAGGCCCCATCTCGGCAGCTTGAAGCCAGCGAAAGCTACCAACGAACCAAGGCCCGTGAAACCAGCAATAATCAACCCGTTGACTAATGCACTATACAATGTGCTCATAGTGTGACACATGTGCACTGTGCTATAATTATATAGTTATAGTGTAAGGTTTTAATTAAACGTGTTCATTCAACGTTTCTCCAATGAGGGAAGATAAATCAATTAATGAAGAGGGCATTGCTGCATCCTGAAAGAATCTTTAAGTGTCTAGTGCCTAAATTAACTTTAAGGAAATAATGGTATGAGTCCATGAAGATCCTAGTATCAGAGTATGTTTTAAGCTTATTTGACTCAAGTAGGAGAAACTACTTTGACTTACTGCCTGAAGCATACGCGATGACTACTACAATAGCTCAATCACTGATTGCAGCTGGGTGCGAAGTATACTTAACAGTTAGCAGTAAAACACCCGGGATACCCTGGGGTAACACGATAACCGTAAACAATGAAGACGAGTACTATTACTGGCTGAAACATGCAAAGAAGTACTTCGACTGGGTAATACTTATAGCTCCCCCCGTTGAGCTCACCATGTTATCTGAGATCCTGGGTGAGAAGCTCCTGGGACCCCCCTTTAACCTAGTTAAGATTTTCTCGGATAAATCAAGCACAGTTAATGCACTAGAAGAATGCAGTGTGAAAACACCGAGAACAATGCTCGTGGAAGATACAACCTCAATTAGTGGAAAATTAAGTGAGTTAAACCCCCCATACGTCGTGAAACCAACACTCCTAGCTGGCTCAGAGTGCGTGTACTTCGCTGAAAACGAGAGCAATGCTCAACGATTAGTGCGTGAAGCAATTAAATGCGATCCCAGCGGGAGAGCTCTGATCCAGGAGTATATTAACGGAGTGCATGGAAGCATATCAGTTATATATGGTGAAAACAATTACCTATTCTACTCACTGAATCTACAACTCATTCTTCTAAGTGGAAGCAGGCTTAGATACATTGGAGGAGTACTGCCCACTAGAATAACTACTTTAAAGGAGAAAGCGGAAATAGTCCTCAACAAGCTCTCCAAATGCTACCCCATGCTGAGAGGCTACATAGGATTAGATATCGTGTGGACGGGGGAAGACATCTACGTGGTTGAAGTAAACCCCAGGCCTACGACCTCCATTATAGGAATATATGAGTTGTTCCCGAGACTAGGTGAATGCTTAGTTGAATCCACGTTGAAACATAGTAGTAAAAGCGAACAATTATTCCTAGGAGACATGGTTAGAGACTACGCTTATTACATTATACTAAGTGAACCCACTCAACTACTTGGAAACGAAAAAATCATAAGCATAGAGGGGTCTCGAAAAAGTATCCTGGTAGGTAGATCTAGCTCTAAAAACAGTGTTTTAAATAGAGTCTCAGAGCTCCTGCCAATCAATAATTTAACATATGACCTCGCTCATAGCTTGCAGTGACTCCTACTCCACTTTGAAAAAAGGGATCCCATTGGTTAATAACCTGCACTAATATGCAGCTGTATTCATGAATAAAAATTATTCTAATCCCCAACCACCATGCATTAATCTCCGAGCATAATTCAGCCAAGATAATGCATGGGCCCGCGGGGATTTGAACCCCGGGCCTCCGCCGTGTGAGGGCGGCGTCCTAACCAAGCTAGACGACGGGCCCCGTTTTATCTTTGAGTATTATTTTGGATTAATAAATGTTAATTGAGACCACATTAATCTAATTGTTTTTCGTGAACAAGATGCGAGTTAATGGTAGAACTAAGCACAGTGCAATGGCTACTGCCCCCATTATTACAGTGTACAACGAGTATGCATTATATGCTCTAACCTTATCGTTTACAGTGACGCAATCCAAGTGCACACCGTACCCCTTGAGAACTCTAGCTTCACTAGGCTCCGGGTTTTCCAGTGGGAGTAAATATATTTCTTGCCTTGTTCTTATTTTCTCGTATCCTTCAAAAAATCCCTTCAAAACACTGTATTGTATCTCGCACTCTCTGCTAGTATAAGTCAGCGCTGTGTTCTCATAGAGGGAGTATTTACCTATAGTTAAAACAGTAAAATACACTGTTAACGTAGCAGCAACTAGCACCATTCCTACTCCGAAAACTCTATTAATGGTCTCTCTCGGTAAAGTCTTCCCGTAGAATACAAGTGTTGAGTAACCAATAGCGAAACCCGGTATTAAACCAATAACTGGTGTAGAAGTATTGGAGTTAACTATGAATAATTCGGTGAATGCGTGGATTAATGCATATGAAGTGAAGAGAAACAAGGAGTTTAAATCACAGCTCTTGACAAATCCTCCAACTTTAATATACACGCGTTTCTTAAACCCAGTAGCACATAATGCTCCCCCGATCGCGGCTATACCCGCTGATGATCCAACAATAAACACTTTTACGTCTCCTGAATAGATTCTCCACAGTGACTCAAAGAAATACGATGCAATTGAACCAATTAATAGTAGAAGTACTAGTGTCCTCCGCTTAAGAACACTAAGTGAATCCCTAGTAAACAAGTACAAGAACAATGCGTCAACTACGAGCACTACTGGGGAACTAGTAATTAGAAGCGAAGTGAAGACCTCCAAGTAGCAATCAAGGGAAAACAAGCAGAAGGGAGTGTATAAGTAAGAGTAATAATTACCTGTTCCAACCGCGATGAATCCCAGGAGACCAGTAGCTGCGAGGAGTAATGTTAACGCTAGTGGAAACAAGCTTTCACTATGTGTGCTCAAGATTATACCCTGTGTATTATTTACGAAGTGGACCTTAAATTCAGTAATCCATATACTCAGCACTAAACCTAGAAGCTACGCACTGTTAGAAACCCCAATGATACAGCTCAAAGATACCTTGAAACATTAAACTACTCTATACCATGTGTTTTCGTTCCATTGATAAATCTAATTAGGAGAATAATGCATTAATTTAAGCGACCACTAGAGGGTTTCACCATTAATGAGTAGCTTAGAGGTACACGGAGACTTAGTCGTAGTAAGAGAGGAGAATACTAATCATATTAAGTCAAGGTTCTTCATTAAAACCACTACTGCTGAGAAAACAGTACACCTCTCCGCTCTCCGCGGGAATATTGTTCGAGAAATAATTTTCAATAAGGGTAGAGTAGAGTACGTTCTCAACAAGTCTCTTGTAACAGGCCCAGTTGAATTATACGAAGCAGTATTACTCGGCAACAACTCATATACTTCAACCTATAAGCTGCAAGGTGATAGAGTAGAGTACCTTGGGAGAAACAGTAATCCTCCACAAGTATCCTCAGGTTACCTGAAGATTGATGAACTTGTCGATGAAATAGTATCTTATAGGAGGATTTGGAGCAGCGTGATCTGCAGTGAACTAGATTCAAGCATTGAGTACTACAGAGTCTTCCTCACAGCTGATCTAGGTTTAAACTACGCACTATTTCGTAGACTCAAGGAAGCATGGCTTGAGTTATCCAGTGAGTACATTGGCTTCATGTTCTCCATTATTCACAGCTTACTGAGAGATTCAGGGTTTAAAGTAGTAGACGAGGAGCCTTTACTCAATAAATGCAGTATGGTTCATGGATCTCTGAGTGTTACCTGGAGAAACACCATCGTAGACTACGCTAATCAATCAAGCAACTACAAGGTTGCCGCTGAAAGAATGATCAACGGTGTTACGCCGGACCTAGTTATATCAAGTAGCAGCATGAAAATAGTTATTGAGTGCAAGCAAGGACCCCCTAAGACCTGGCTCCTTAAAGCAATTAAGCAAGCTAAAAGATACCGTGAACTAGCTCAGCGCTTAATTCTAGTTACTAATAAGAAACTGAACTCAGATGAGCACATTGAGCTATCCAAATACTATGATGGCGTAATAGATGAGTGCAACGGGGAAAAATACTATGAATGCATGAATATGCTTAAAGAAATCTTCTCCCCGCATCTACCTATTTAAACTTGTAATCAATTAAATCATTGTTCATGTTTATTAGGGTTTTTATAGTATAATTGGTTTGAAACCAATGGTTGAGAACTAGGGGTGTTTTCAACGACTACCACCGAGAAGAAAAGCGTGAAGAAAACCACTCCTAGTAGTCAACTAAATCTCTTCCACTGGAGCACTGAGAGAAAAGAGCTTCCCCGGAGAAAAATCATAGAGTACTTGGAGAAAATTCTCTCAGAGTCTCCTTAAAACTACCACTAATCCTCTATCGTTGTTTTCTCGAATGCTTTAGCAGCTAGTAAAACAAGAACACCAGCTGTCGCAGTTAGAATCAGTAGGTCTGTTACTGAATCCATGTAGTCGAATCCTACGCTAGCACCCGCTAACCAGTATCTTGAAGCGTGCACAGCGTATGTTAATGGATTAATCATTGCGAATACTTGCATCCAGTCAGGCATCGAGGTTACAGGGTAGAATACGCCGCTAGCGAACATCAAGGGCATTGTTAAAATGTTCACTATTACTTGGAAACCCTCCACGCTCTGAAACTTAAGTGAAATCACTGTTCCAAGACTAGTGAAGCCAAGAGACATTATGAAAATGTATAATAGCGCTATCGGTATCCCGGATAATTTTATCCCGGTTGTAAATAGTAATGCTAGTGTTATAATGATGATTGATTGAATAGTGTTAACAATAGCGTCTCCAACTATTCTACCCAGTATTATGACTCCTCGAGGTGCAGGTGCAACGAGTGTTTCCTTCAGGAACCCGAATTGCTTATCCCATATGACGCTGATACCGGATATAAAGCTCCCTATGAATGCGGTCATGGCAACCATTCCGCTCACCAGGTACGTGACGTAGTCTACTCCTCCGAACACGCTATTGAAGTATCTCGATATAATGTTTCCAGCTAAAGGCAGCGTAGCGTTTATTCCTAGTTTAGATAAATCTATGTTCTCAGGGTTGAATACGCCGCCGAAGCCTAACCCCAGGAAAATTAACCAGAGCAATGGCTGTATCACTGTTGATATCAGCCTCGACCTAGACCCCATCCATCTTTTAATCTGCCTGTAAACCATGGAGGCAAATGCATGCATCATTCCGCATCACCTGAAGCGATGTGCTCTAGGCACTGGTTTCTGGTTGACTTCAATACTGTCCCTTAACTCTCTGCCTGTTAAATGCAGAAAGACCTCGTTCAATGAGGGCCTCCTATAGTTTATTTCAATGATCTCTACGCCTATCTCAGTCGCTTTCCTCACGATCTCGGGTAGGTATCTTGGCGCGTTCTCGACGAGTATTTCAACTCTATTTGCTCCCAGTGATTTACATTCTTTCACGTCATCTAGGTCGCTGCATAATCTACTTGCTTCACCCTTAGTGGATACTAGTATAACGTCTTGTCCAATTATGTTCTTTAACTCGTCAACAGTGCCTTGAGCTATTATTTTCCCGTGATCCATTATTGCTATGCGGGAAGATAACTCCTCTGCTTCATCCATGTAGTGCGTTGTGAGAAGTATCGTCATATCATACTGTTTCTTCAAGTACCTGATGTAATCCCATATTTTAGCACGTGACTGGGGATCCAGCCCTATTGTTGGTTCATCGAGTATTAGGAGTTCTGGCTCGTGGAGTAATCCTCTCGCTATTTCAAGTCTACGCTTCATTCCGCCGCTGAAGTATCTTACTTGTTTATTAGCGAATTCCCTTAATTCCACGAACTCGAGGAGCTCCATAATCTTCCTGTGCAACTCCTCCCCTCTCAAACCATATAGTTTGCCGTGAATGTACATGTTATCGTATGCTGTTAGATTCTGATCTAAACTTGGTTCTTGGAAAACAATGCCTATTTTCTTCCTGACTTTATCTGGTTCTCTTATCGCGTCATATCCATTAACGTAAACTTTACCCGACGTAGGTTTAAGAATTGTCGCTATAATGTGTATCGTAGTGGTTTTACCAGCACCATTTGGACCAAGCAGGGAGAATACTTCGCCTCTATTTATCTTAAACGATATGCCATTAACTGCTACAACATCTCTGAATCTTTTAACCAGGTTCTCAACTAACACCATTTCATTCACAGTAATCACCTTATACTAAGTAAGTTACACATGTATAATAATTACTTATATACTTAACTATCCGATCAATTGTGGGGCCTAGATACCTCGCTAAGTACGTAATCTATGCTAGGTGCCTTGAGTTCCCTAATCTCCCATTCCTCTACGTGGATATTTGATTCCCCTGGTTTAACGTATCTAAGAGGCCCTAGTGTTTCTAGCTCTATTATTTTATCGTCAGCGTATACTTCGACTGTGACACCGTAATCTGTGTATTTACCGTTCTCCACTCTAATGTGCTTTAAGAACAAGTATTCATTAAGCCAATAAGCTACTACTGGTGGATTAGCTCTTGCACCTATTTTCAAGGGTTGAGTTATGCTCGGGTCATGTCTTATCATTAAGTTATCCTCAGCCAGTATCAACCTCGAGTCATTGAGTCTCGTGTAAGGCCAAATGGATATAACTCTATCTGGTAGGAGCCCGTGTTTATCCACGGGCTTAGGCTTAAGGGGGATTATGGCTAATCCACTCGGTTTCATCACTGAGAGAGCCCAGCAAGCATACTCTAATGGCCACCTACCAATATTTACAACTTCATGCGTGACCTTCAAAGAGTGCTCTTTATCGCCTGGTTCAATGCGTATTCTCTTAAGCACATTGTTCTCGGCTTCAGGGTTACCTGTTATAGTAATAGTGTTTCCACGTAAATCGATGTCAACGGGTTTATCATCCAGTGAGTATGTTCTAGGAAAATCCTCTGGTGCTGTCCATAATCGGTGTCCACCATATATTCTCCATACACCATCCGGAGTTTCCCGTTGAATATCTGGAACAATGTTAAATAAGTTGAAGTCTTCATCCATTAACCCAAGGTAAAGGATCCTGGGCCCAATGTCTAATGCTACCCCCAATTTTAAGCCATTAATGTGGAACAACCTCACTCTGAATCCATCTAAGTATGTGTCTTTGAACATCAATTAAATCTACCCATATATTATTAGACTCTATCACTGCGTGATTAAGACTCATGGTTATAATAAAGTTTAATTCATGAGAACACTGTTCAACTTGACATATAAGCAACCATTAATAACTCATGGCTTAAACTACACGCCGCGAGTTAATTGAAACCACATACTTTACAATACCTTTTTTAAACAATCCGGGAGTAAAATGAGATTTCAGCTGGAAAAGCTATGAGAAAGTAACCATGATGACCCACGTATTGCTTACAATAAAGTGCTCTTTTCATAGCAGGTCAAGATCTATTATTGGAGCATGACGACCAGGGAAATAATACATAATACTTTAAATACGTTTAAGTATGAGTAGACTCAGTAACAATGATTCGTGACAACCCATGGATTTCGAATTCATTTCAACAGTGCTAGCGAATACTCTATACAATGTTAAAAACAAGAAAATACCTACTAGAAAAGCGTTCGCGTTAACCTGTGAGCAAACTACTTGTAGTAACCGTGAAATACAGCGCGAGGAACTCTACCATTTAGCACGGGCCTTCATCTCGGATTTCTATAAATTGAAATACCTCGCCGAGAAATTTGGGAAGAAAAACCCCAGTAACCGGCTTCTAGCCAGGTTATTCCTCTACTTATACTTCATGGATCGAGGATTAAGCGCTTCACCTAGATTAATGAAGACTATTAAACGCGATTACCCCTACCTCGAGAAAGAAACCGTGGAGATGGAGAATTGGGCTAAATTATCTTACCCGGAATGGTTCTACGAGAAACTGGCTTCACTACTATCGATTGAAGACGCGGAAAAACTCCTCAATGCTCTAAATAAACGAGTACTATGGATTAGAGTAAACACTCTCAAAGTAGACTTAGATAAAGCAATTAGAAAACTAGAAGATGAATCCGTGGAATTCGAGGTGTGCAAAGATATACCTTTCCTACTCAAAGTACTCAAATACCGTAAACCCATTAGGTCTTCAACGTTATTTAGAGAAGGCGCTATCATACCTCAAGATAAAGCAAGTGTTCTCGTTGTTCTCGCTCTCTTACCGGAGCCAGGTATGACCATATACGATTTCGCCGCTGCACCCGGAATAAAGACATCTTTAATAATGCAGTTAACGGAGAACAAAGCACGCGTAATCGCGTTGGATTCGTCTCGGAGAAGATTAGACGCTATGAGGAACCTACTGAAACTTTACGGTGTCAATAACTCCAGAGTAGACCTAGTGTTGACTGATAGTAGAACAGTTAGTTTAAATAGAATAGCGGACTCAGCGTTAATTGATGCTCCTTGTAGCAGTAGTGGTGCTATTTCAAGAGACCCCGCCATCAAGATCTTCCTCGAGAAAAACGACGTAGTATACAGAGTGAAGGAGTTACAAGTAAGTATACTCCATAATGCGCTACAACACGTTGACAACGCCGTATATGCAACGTGTTCATTAATGCCTGAGGAAGGAGAAGAAGTCGTGTTAGAAGTCCAGAAACGCGGAGTTGAACACGGGGTTGTTGAACCAGCGATTAATGCTTCGAAAGGTTATCGTAAATACGATATCTGGCTAAAAGTTCGCAGAACACTTCCACATGTAGATGAATCAGAGGGATTCTTCATAGCGAGATTAGAGAGATAAAACCACTACGCTGTTTGCTCAACTGCTTTCCCCTCGCTTCTATTATCTGGTAGTGGAATATTAAGTGCTCTAAGTTTCTCTATAACTAAATCGTGTAGTCTAGCGAGCAGTTTCCTCATGTCCTCCATTAATACTACATCGGTGTAACCGTGAACTACTATGCTGTGAGCGAACGGCGATGGCACCTCGAGTGGACCTATACTTTTCACTTCTATTTCCCCTTTTCTCACATCCTCTAATACTCTGATTGCTTCATCTACGTGCATGTAATCCATGAGTATTTCCCTATAAGTCTCCTTCATAACTGGGAAATCCCTTATTTCTTCAACTGCTTTCAATAATTCCTCAGCGTTTAACTGTAATTTATGAACAGATTTCTCTGACTCCTTATATCTCCTCAGCAACATGAAGCTACGTACTGAAACATGCCTAAATCTCCTTTTCAGTAGATCTGTTCTCCTCACGACTTTCGTCAGCATATTCCACGCTTCCTCAACCGGGATGCTCTTAAATAACTCAACGTAGTCAGCGCTTGGGTGACCCGGTATAGTTAACATAAACCCGTTATCCGTCACAGTTATTTTAACGTTGACGCCTAGTTTTGAGCCCACGACGTATGCATATAGTCTGGCAAGCGCGTCGTTCGCTCTTCGTCCAAATATTGAGTGAACTATGATGTTTCTGCGGTTTTCCTCATCATATATCTCGATTAATATGAGTTTATCTGATGGAACAATGTTACCTGTATATAGTTTTTGCTCCATGATGTAACTACATATAGATCTCGCGGCGTGCACCTGTAACTTGTACTCTCTTACAAGGTGATCAACTACTTCATCGATGCTTTTCTCATCAAGCATCTCGGACACTGTTCTCCTAAATCTACCTATCTCTAAGGCTGAATCAAAAGATAAAGGCAGCATCTCACTAAACCATGTTGGAACAGTTGGCCTCTGACCATCCGCTCTTCTAACAACGGCTACTACTCCTCTGCTTTGAATGAACTCGTATACTCTTCCCCCTAGAATGAAGAGGTCTCCTGGAGCTAGGTACTCCACGAACCCCTCCTCGAGGTCTCCAACGTATTTACCATCAGATGTGAAGACTTTGATTTTGCTTTCATCAGGTATTACTCCCAGGTTTAAGTAGTAGATCATTCTAGTCGTCTTCTTTCTACCAAATACACCTTTCTCCTCATCTAACCATATCTTGGAGTATATTCTCTGGTACTCGTAGAAATCGCCTAGTTTACCAGCTAAGTAGTATACTACGTTTAGGAAATCCTGGTAGCTTAAATCGCGGAAACTATATGTTCTTTTAACTAACCTATAAGCGTCATCAATTCTCCAGTCTCCTTCAAGTGCTAACCCCACAATGTGCTGTGCTAGTACATCAAGCGGGTTTCTAGGTATCCTAATTTTATCTATTCTTCTCTCGGATGCGAGTTTTGCGAGAACAGTGCACTCCACTAAGTCATCTCTATCTACAACTATTATTCTCCCTTTACTCATTTCCCTTATATGGTGACCGGATCTTCCAACTCTCTGTAAGAGTCTTGTAGCGCTCTTGGGGCTACTCAGTAATACCACTAAGTCTATGTAACCTATATCTATTCCTAACTCAAGCGAGGTTGAACTAACAACAACTCTCAATTCACCTTTCTTCAATTTTTCCTCTACTTCGAGTCTAACATCTCTGCTGAGACTACTGTGATGAGCTTCTATTTCATCGATATCCAGTATCTTCTCTTTCTCCATTAATTTACGTAGTTTAAATACAACTTTCTCAGTTGCACTCCTAGTGTTAGTGAATATTAGAGTTGTTCTATGTTTCTTAATCAACTCAACTATTTTCCTGTAAATAGCTTCATTTATAATATCTGCCGGCGTGTGCACGAGGTCTTCAACGGGCGCTATTACTCTAATATCTACTTTTTTATCGAATCGAGCGTCAACAATATAGCAATCCCTGGGTTCACCGTTATCATTGAACCCCGCTAGAAATAGTGCGACATCTTCCAGTGGAGCAATAGTCGCACTTAAACCAATTCTTTGTAAGGGTCTATTTACAATGTTCTCCAGTCTCTCAATACTCAGTGCTAAGTGACTACCTCTTTTACTTGAAGCCAAGTCGTGGATCTCGTCGACCACTAGGATTCTAGTGTTTCTAAGTAGTTCCCTGAATCTAGGTGCATTAAGCGATAAAGCCAGACTCTCAGGGGTTGTAATCAATATGTGGGGAGGGTTACGCAGCATTTTTTGTTTCTCATAGGGACTCGTATCACTTGTTCTTACAGCTATTCTTATCTCCGGTAGATCAAGGTTCATTTCTTTAGCGACTTCGAGTATTCCCTGCACGGGTTCATATAGGTTTCTCCTCATATCGTTGTTTAAGGCTCTTAAAGGACTAACGTAGACAACGTGGATTCCATCCGGGAGCCTTCCATTTTTCTCGTAGTAGTCATACATGTTATCTATTACTCCGAGGAAAACAGCTAGTGTTTTACCGGTACCAGTGGGACTGGAGACGAGGACGCTTGCACCTTGTTTCACTAATGGAATTGTTTTCCTTTGTACGGGTGTTAGTTCACTGTATTTCCTTTTGAACCATGTGACTACGTATGGCTTAAGTGAACTCAATACCTCGCTTTCTTCAGGGTCATTATCAGCGTATTTAAGCACGTCTACTACACCTATTAATTTGATGTTATTACAAAAATCCTCTTAAAGTGAAACACTTTATTGCGGGTTGAATAAAGGATTTCTACTTATAGAACACATCGTAAGGAAACCTAATAACCACGTATAGGTAACCCATGGATGTAGTGAAGAGCCATAGTGGTATTAATTTCAAGCCGTGAATAGAAGCGCATACTCCTCCACTAACGAGATATATTCCTATCAGTAACTCCCATGGAATCCTTAGATTCGTGTGGAGTTTCTGGTAAGTTCCCTTAGGAGTCCTCTTGTATGCTTCTCTAATTCTAAATAAAGCTTTCAAAGTGCTAAATGCTACGTAAGGTGACGCCGCCACGGATACTGCTGATAAGCGGCCAGTTAACACCATGAACTCCCACCTAGTTTTCACCCAGTCGCTCTCAGCACGCATTAGGAAAGCGTATATCACCAGCATCATTAACAAGATCAACGTTAAACTTAGAATCAATGTTAAAGGTTCAAACCAATATAGAAAAGATAGAGTTGCTAGAGCAATTGTTCCAATGAATACAAGCGTTTGAGAAACATACTGCAACAAGTACATTAAAGCATCAATTTTAACTATTAATGAGTAATTGGAGCTAAATATATGCTTAAACCTAGTTATAGCGGCATCCATGGCTCCATAAGCCCATCGTGCCTGCTGAATCCTGAAGCTTTTATATGTACCCGGGTTCTCGACATATACTGGGCATTCATCAAGGTAAAGAACTCTGTACCCGCTACGCATTATCCTAGCTCCAAGCTCCATATCATCCTGTATCCTGTTCTCATCCCATCCATTGAAATATTCTTTGAGAATTTTAGAGCGGTATAATGTCCCTGTCCCTAATGGATACGTGAATAACCCGTTTATGCTTCTAGCTCTATAAAGAATCCTAGTTAGAAAACGTAAACCAAGAGCTAAAGCTTGACTCAACCTAGTGTTCATATTTAATGGCTCCCACCTACCCACAACCGCTACTACGCTGGGATCTGATCTAAGCACGCGTGGAGCTCTCTCAAAGAAACACTTACTGGGCCTAGTGTCAACGTCTAGAACATATACGTACTCGCCTTTCGATGCATATAATCCATCATTCAACGCTCCTGTTCTATAACCCCTCGGGTATCTCCTCCACATCAACCAGACATTTACTCCCTCCTCACGTAACTTGTGCACTAAGTTGAAGAGCTCTTTCTTATACTCTTCATCGTCATCTGATACAATTATTAACTCGTAGCTACTTAACCCTAGTGAATGCACGTATCTCGCTGCTTCCACAACGTAATCTATTGGCTCTTTTCTAATAGGCATTATAAATGATATATCAGAGTATTCCTCGCTTGCGGGAAACACATGTGTAATAGTCTTATTTCTTGAATTCAGCAGTAGAATCGTGTGAGTAATATACAACAGTATTTGAGGTAGAAATACTAGTGCAATCGCAACTAATACAATGTATTCAATGACAACCAAGCTATTTACCCCTTAGCACTACATTGCACTCTCTAATTAGATAAAGCATATTTTACTCAAAAACAAATTATAACCGAGGTGGAAATATATGCTCGTATCCTGGCATGGACACGCATGCGTCTCCATTGAATTCGACTCATACATTATCGTTATAGATCCCCATGATGGAGGAAGCATTGGTTTAAAGAAGCCTGCTGTGAAAGGAGATTTAATTCTCATTACCCATGATCATTTCGACCACAACGCCATGAACACGGTTGCGAAAGATAAATCACGTGTCCTTAAAATGCACTATGGTGAGACATTAATCGACAATGTAAAAGTAACTGGCCTTAGAACATTTCACGATAAATTCAAGGGTAAAAGGAGAGGTGAAAACACTGTTTACTTAGTGGAAGTAAGAGGCTTCAAGTTAGCTCATTTAGGTGACCTCGGGGAAATACCGAGCGAAGATGTACTCGGAAAAATAAAGGAAGCGGATTTACTGGTAATCCCTGTAGGTGGAACATTCACTATCGAACCAAGTGAAGCATGGAGTCTCGTTGAGAAAACTAAACCAATCAACGTAATGCCCATACACTACTGGATACCTGGAACTACTCTACCACTTAAACCCGTGGATGAGTTCATTAAACACGTTAAAGATTACAAGGTAGTTAAACTAGATACAAATACCTTTGACCCAACACTTTACAGGAACAGCGTGATAATTCCAAGACCCCCATAAAACTCACTCACTCAGTAAGCGCAGGGATCGGTGTGGGAGTTGAAGTTAACGAAGAACAATATCGTAGTAGATATTGAACTAGGAGATATCACTGAGTTCGATGGAGACGCCATAGTGAACCCGGCTAATACACTGATGATCATGGGTGGAGGAGTAGCGGGAGCAATAAAGAGGAAGGGTGGAGAAATAATTGAATCAGAGGCGAAAAAGCACGCACCCACGCCTATTGGAGAAGCCGTTGTGACAACCGCTGGTGAATTAAAATGCAGACACGTGATCCACGCACCCACCGTTAAGTATCCCGGCTCTCGATCAAGCTTTGAGCAAGTTTATAAAGCAACTAAAGCCGCACTACTGAAAGCGAAACAGCATGGTTTGAAATCAGTGGCTTTTCCATTGATGGGTGCAGGTGTTGGAGGATTAAAAATAGAGGAATCAGTAGATGCAATGATTAAAGCATTTGAAGAAGAAGGCAAAGGCCTTGACTTAAAGATAATTGTTCGAGATGAGGGAGTGTATAGTGAGCTCTTGAAATACCTGGAGTCTAAGGGGTGGGTGAAGATTTGAAACCGAGGTTTAACAATGATTAAACACTAGTGTACATTGATTTTTCCTGTTGAGGCTCGTAATTGATTAGTTTTTAACCTACTAATCAAGTAAGTTTTACTATGTGATGAGGCTTTTAGGCCACTGAATAGTGAGGAGGGATCAACCGGCTGATTCACATGGCTTATACATGGGAGCCTAAATGGGATGTTTTCGAAGTAAACCTCGACGGAATAAAGTTTAAAACCTGTAGAGACAAAATAACTGGTTTAATAGCATGTCCTATATGTATACATGCTGCATCTAGGTGCCTAGGGGAACCAGAACCCCGAAACTATGTTTACGAAAACTCGTTTTTCTACTCCGCAGAAGATCTGATTAATCACATTAAAAACTACCATATCGGTGAATTAAGGAAAAAACTAGAAAAACTACTCACGAAAACAAGTGAGGAAGAAGCTTGAAGTACTGCATATATGGTAATCCAACAATAGATATAGTTACTGAAAACAACCACTCCAGGTACGTTGCTTACGGCGGGGGATCATACTACTCCTCTCTACCTTTGATCAAGAGGGGTATCAGTGTTGAAGTATATGCATCATATAACACTATGCTCGAGGAACACCCCATCAGCAAGTACATAGTTAAACAACAGTTTGCTACAAGTGTAAATATTTTCGAATTAGAGTACCGTGGGTTTGAAAGAAAACTAAAAGTACGCGATGTTGCACCCAAAATATACGAGTGGAACACTCATATTGATTTATGCAACGTAATCGTGAACCCTGTTTTAGGCGAAGTAAGCGTTAACTTATTGAGGAACATTAAATCTAAGTCAACAATACTAGCTGTAGATCTACAGGGATATCTCAGGAGACTCGTAGATGGTAATATTACGTTAACTTATAATCCAGAAGTAGAAGCCGTGCTTGAAATAGCTGATGTTGTACACGCTGACTTAGATGAGTACATTGCTTTAACGAGATCTCGTTCTTCAAGCATCACATCGTTCACTAATCCTAGGAATCTACGAGGAGTACTCGTTGTTACTGTTCGTCCAAGCAAGATTCTCATTTTTACAAGGAGCCTCTTTAAAGTCATTGAGTTCAAAGAAGACTACTATGCTCCCATTAAAACTGGTGCAGGAGACTACTTCTTAGCAACATACACCCACTCCTATTATGAAACCGGTGACGCTGAGGAATCAGCATTCTTAGCACATGAGGAAACTACTTATTGGTTAAAGGAACGAAGCACTGCGGGGCTTCATCGCGCCCCAACCACTCAGTTCGATTATTTCACCTGCAACCTCAAAAACACCTCTCTGTAATACTCATATGCTCGTAATACTGATAATCGTGAAATCACTGTTTAGCAGGATTAACTTACGTACTATTGAATACCACTGATTTTACTCGTATACTGAGTGATTGGGGCGCTCAGCCGATTCTTATTTTATTATTGCCCCTTATATTCTTAAATCAATGGTATTCCGATGCTAGTACAGCATCAGGCAGGCCTCCATCGAAATCAGCACGCACGTAGTTAAATCCCGTGGACTCCGATGTCTTGGGTGGTAAACCAGCGTGCTCTAATATGGCTTTTGTTGCTTCTCTTTTGCTTGGTGCTTTACCTATGAAGCGTAGTTTACCGTTTATAAATATCTTTGGTAAATCTGAGAGCTCTGCTTCCAGGGGATCCGTGAACCATAAGTGAACTGGTATTATCTCAACCCAGAGATTGTACTTATCTAGGAGTTCTTCAGCTACATTAAATAATACTTTGAGTGCTTTATCGCTCTCCTCGCTGAAATCCAGTTGAACCTCAACGATAACCTTGCTGATTTCCAATTGAATCCCTGTAAAAATATGAGGCAGGTTTCTTAGTTTAAAAGAGATTGGCCAAGTAATACTAATTTATCTCTAAGGTGATTTCTCTTTTTTAACTGGGTGAATGTAATCTCTCGGTGCTTTATTAAATGCTTCCAAGTACTTTCTCAGTGCTCTAGGTACCGTTATAGTGCCATCCTCATTTTGGAGGTTTTCAAGTATAGCTGTTATAGTCCTCGTGCTAGCAACAGCTGTACTATTCAATGTGTGAACGTATTCTTTGATCATACCTTTTCTTCTAATTAATCGTATTTTGAGCCTGTAGCTTTGCCAATCCGTTGTATTACTACAGCTAACCATTTCCCTATATAATCCCTGAGCAGGCATCCATACTTCTAAATCATATTTTTTAGCTGCGGGAGCGCCGAGATCCCCGCTCGCAATATTCACTATTCTGTATGGTAACTCCAGACCCCTGAAAAGATCCTCAGCGTTACTTATTAATTCCTCCATTAGACTCCAACTATCCTCTGGTTTAGCGTACACGTATTGTTCAACTTTATGGAACTGGTGTACTCTGAAAATACCTTTCAAATCCCTTGACCCAGCTCCAGCTTCTTTCCTGAAACATGGAGATACACCAACGTATTTTAACGGTAAATCGTCCTCGGGTATATCTTCGAAGGCATGCAATGCTGCTAGAGAATGCTCAGCAGTAGCTATCAAGTATAGATCTTCTCCCTCGATCTTATAAATAGCGTCTTCAAACGCCTTTAGATCAATAACGCCCATCATAACTTTGTGCCTCAACATATATGGGGGGAGCACTAGACGATACCCTTTACTAGTTAGTGAATCAATAGCATACATTAGTAGCGCCATATCGAGGAAAACTAAGTCGTCGAATAAGTAGTAGAATCTACTACCCGCTACTTCGCTTGCTTTAAGAGTGTTACCAAGTCCGAGAACGTTTTCAAGTACATCTGCGTGGCCAACGGGTTTCCAATTAATGATCTCGTGCTCTACTTTAAACCCGTATTTCTCTGTCTGCTGCTTAAACTGTTCAAGGTATCCCTCCCAAACCCTGGGTTTACCCCAGAACCTCACTGGGACATTGTAGGAGTCATCGGGCCCTATTGGAACACTCTCGTGTACTACATTCGGTAGATCGAGTAGTGCTTGCTCTCTCTCATCCTCAACGCGCTTCAACTCTGATTCAAGTCTACTTAGTTCCTCTAAAAGTTTCTTTGCTTCCTCGATCTTCCTCTGTTTCTCGGGTTCAGGAACCTTGGATATCTCGCGGCTAATAACGTTGTGTCTATGCCTAACTTCTTGCACTAAAGTCAGAAGCTTCCTCCACTCTTGATCTAATCTATGAGCTTTATCGACAATGCTTGGATCCATGTATCTCTTTTTAACGTGTTCCTTTAGTAAATCAGGGTCTTCTCTAAGCATTGTTAAAATACTCCAACTCATGGAGTAGCGCCTCCTACTCTTTGTCTACTTGAGTGGACTGCTTATACATCTCCACGATATCGTATCCAAATCTCTCCTTAAACATGGCTCTCCCTTTCTCAGTCATTCTTAGAGGTGTCCATGGAGGATCATAAACGATGTCAACATCGACATCTACGTTTAGTTTCTCCTTCAACTGATCAATAATCATCAAGGGGATAGTTGCCGCGAGAGGACAAAACATCGTGGTTAGACCCATCGAGATCTTGGCTTTATTATCGTCAATGATTTGAATATCATATATTAAACCTAGATTGTAAACATCTATACCTATTTCGGGATCCATGATTGTTTCAAGTACTTCGATAATTTTATTTTTCAATTCATCTTTGCTCGCCAAGCTTGAACACCGAGTTAATGAGAATTACTCTGATAAGAGTTAATATAGTTGAATTATTTAGGCATAAATAACTCTCTATACTTTGCCCACAATTCCTCCGGTCTCATACTGGTGATTTTCCTAGCTAAATGATATAAAACTTGGACTTCTTCAGCGGTAGCGTAATCTATGGGTTCCCCCCGGTTACCTGCATTACTCCATCTTTCAGTTAAATTATCCAGTATTCTTTGTACCTCTGGTTGCGAGTAGAAGACTATTTTATATACATTATCCTTGTTTTCATCTATTAACCTAACGACTTCCTTCTTCATTTCATCAATCGTGAGCTTATGCTTCTTGGAAAATAACCCCATTAACATCCTACTCAATAATTTTCTCCAAATTCCCCAATATATTATCAGAGTATTTTATACTGTCCAGTGTCCAACCCAGTTTATCAACCAGTATCAATATGGCGGCTTGAGGAGGTAGCACTCCGTACTCTGTAATTATAGCGTCAATATACTCTGGAGGCGTTACATCGAACACTGGGTTTAATACTCTAACGCCTGGGTGTCTCTCAAGCCATTCATGTGGAACAACCTCCTCTGGATCCCTGAACTCTATTTTCACTAATTCCCCTATGAGAGTTAGAGGCGAAAACTTGTAGGATTCAGCTGCTACATATACTCTTACTCTGGATTCACGCGCAGCGAGTGCAACTTGACTAGTACCTATTTTATTAACAACTGCTCCATTGCTCGTCACAGTGTCCGCTCCTACCACCACGTAGTCGACTTCATCCATTATGTATCTAACAGCGCTATCAGGTATTTGGACAACTGGTACACCGTATTTACGTAAGTGCGCAAAAGTGATCCTACCCTGTAGGAACGGCCTTGTCTCAGTATTATATACTTTTAGTACTCTGCCCTCTCTGTATGCTTTAGCAATTACTTCAACAGCTGCTGTGCTATGACAATGAGTTAGAACAATTGATCCCTCCTTTATCCTCTTAGCACCCATCTCGCTTATTTTCTTAACAGCTTCCTCGGAGTTTTTAATGAATTCTTCAGCGTATGATATAACAGCTTTTCTCGCATCCTCGAAGCTTCCCCGACCTTTGAGTGATCTTAAAACATATATGACAGCGTTTGGTAAACTAACAGCAGTTGGCCTAGTTGAGATAAGTAACTTCGCTACGTTAACCATGTACTCCTTGAATTCTCCGAGATAAGGGTTACCATTATATTCTACTGCAGCATGTTTCATTGCTTCAGCCGCAGATCTCGCTATTCTGCCTGCACCTCTTATCCTCATAGTCTTTATATCATCCGCTATTTGTAGTACTTTTTGCGGGTAACCCATAGCGCTCACCTCAATCCATGTTTTTCCCTCAACTTAGTGAATAACTCATGTAGTGAAGGAATAACTGGTGGATATGCTCCATAAATACTCCTTAAAAGCAGTGGAATCGCTTGAGGAGCTATCAATCCATGCTCTGTCGCAATAGCATCAATGTACTCTGAAGGCGTAACATCATATAGTGGTATCCTCGCAGTAAATCCCTCTGGGAGCTCTTCGTCTCTACCTGGCTCAAGGATCAACTCTACTCCGCCCTCTGGAACCTTCATTAACTCACCATATATAGTCTCATAACTGAACTTCAAACTAGGTGCAACAGTGAATACGCGTTTACGCGCTTCATGAGCTATTAGAGATATTAAACTAGTACCGATTTTAGATACAACTGCGCCATTTGAAGCTATTGCTTCAGCTCCCACGAATACTTTATCAACGTTCTTCATGAAGAATCTCACCGCGGAATCAACCATTAAGTACACCTTGAATCCAAGGCTCTCAGCGTACTCAGCTAATAGTAAGCCCTCTTTCCCAGGCTTAGACTCCGTTACATATACTTCCACGTCTTTACCATGATCCCTTATCAGCTTCAATAACCTTCGTATAGCTAAACTATTACTATTCGTTAGTATTCTCTCACCACTATTTACTCTACGAGATGCTACATCAGCAGACTTCCACAACATAGAATCGTATTCTGATCTCAGCTTCAAACAGCATTCAATTAAACCATTAAAACCGTGTTCAAGGTAGTAATTGGCAATGTATCTAAGAATATTTAATGCAGCCATAGATGCTGGTCTCTCATACATTATTTTCTCGTATTTTTCAATGAGTTTCCTGGGAAACAACTCGGGGTCATTAGATTTTGCAACTCCGACCAGTTGATCGATAAGCTCGAAGACTAGTTCAGAGCCAGTATACCTCCTAAAACTGATTTCCATGAAGTTCCCTCCTTTTAATAGAGTATTTTAATTTTACTGGTTTTATATACATTAATGCATTAAGATTCAACTAAAAGGGTTGATTAATATGGAGTCTAGGACTCAAGTTATTAGTGTACTGTGCTTAACACTACTCGCGATTTCAATACTTCAACTAAGTGTTACGCATAGTCAGCAGGGATACGATGCCATCTTCGTCTTCTACATACCTTACGGAAAAACAGAAATCTTGGTGAATGCGACGAGTACCGTGTGGAATACTTCAATAATGAATTTAAAACTAGATTTATCGTCAAACCCCGATTTCTACTTATACTGGTTGATAACGGGTGAAATACCCTCGAGTAATAATATATCACTTTTAAACACGCAGGCGGATCAAGACAGAATATTGCTCCTCTGGAGTAACGCTACATTAATAGATATACCTCTAGTAGACCCTAGGAGTCATTCTTCATGCATTAACCCAGTTATGAACATATCAATTAACCATATCCCGCCAGCAGTACTAGAGGTGCCAATTAATGGGTCAACGTATTGGGATCTATTGCAAACCCAGGTATCAGTGGAAATAAATAATACAAGGCTGAGAGTAGAACTAACCGAATATAATGCCACCTTTGAAACAGTTAACTTTGAAGCAACTAGATCGCTTGGACCTAGATTAATCAATATAACGAGGCCTTACTCTATTGCCGGTGAATACTATATATCACTATATATTGATGAAGTAAATAATGAAACAAGCACCGTTAAGATATTCTTCCCTGGATCAATTAAGTCCTCTTACTATGCATCAACGGGATTAGGCAATATACAAGCTTCTACACACTGGTATCTACTGGAGGTTTACAGGAACATCACTAAGAGCATTTCACCCATTGCTCTCGAATGGTGGATTAACAACACAATTAACTCAACAACGCAGTTCATTAATAACGCTGTCATTAATTCAAAGAACTCTATATATATAGTTTACATACCGCACCTATTAATAGCTAGAGACCTGCTCAGTGAACAATCATTTAATCAGACTCAAAAATACTTATTCGAACAACTGGTCAAGTCTTTAACAAGCACAGCAACTTATACTTGGACAAATTACCTCACTATCTTCCTACTTATAGGCGGAGAAGAAGGATACGCTGTTTTCGCAGGTAAGACTTTGAACGTAGGGGGCTTAGTGAGTATTGATTATACGATGACGCAACTGGTTGGCGTATTACTATCTTACAGTAACGCCACTCCCTTCAACAATAGTATGCTGCTAGCTCTCACTGTGAAAACAAGGCTGCTGGAAAACGAGAATAGTCAATTGAGATCAAGCATAGATGATCTAAATGCGACTTTAACTAGTACTAGGAACGAGTTGTCTCAATGCGAAAGCGAGAGAGAGTTACTGAGAGTTAAGACCTTGGATATAGATGCAACGAAAAAAGAAGCTGAAGAATTAATGAATACTGCTAAATTATACATTATGAGTGGGTTAATTGCTGTAATAGCATTTACAACTTTAATGGGGTTCTTAGCTTTCAGGATATCAGTTAAAAAGAAGCATTCTACGCGATAAAAGTCACTATGCGGTAGGTTACAACTAGCAGGGATATAGCGATGAACAAAGCGTTTACTACTAAACTATCACTATTAAATAATTTCAACCCATAAAACCTACCTGAGAAAGGGTATAATAGTGCAACTCCCTTTTTAGTTAAAGAGTCGAGAAATACGTGGCTGAGCCAACCAGTAATAACTGATAATGCGAGATAGTGGCCTCTGAGACCTAAATATGTTGAAACCAGTTGACTAATTATGATCAACGGCAAAAGCATGAATATGTTGTGGAGTAATTTCCTATGATACCTACCTAGATCTAAATCTGGAGCAATTGAGAATACTATTACTGTAAACGTATATAGTACCCCTTGATCTAGAAACCATAGGTTTAAGACGGCAGTTAACGCCAACGCGAAGAAAATATGTGTTACTCTCTTCAAAAAGCATCTACCATTATGAGCGGTAACTATTTCCTGTGAAATATTGTTGCTTTACCTGGGTAACCCACTATTACAGTGTCAACTAGTTCCTCCGATGGGAACAAGCCTGTTTCAATAACTCCATGTAATGATTTCAACTCATAGTGTACTTCACGGGGGTTTAATAGTGGTTTCAACGGTTTTAAATCTATAATGTAGTTTCCATTATCCGTTATAACGGGGCCATCTTTCCCTCCCCCTGTTCTTATAATTGGTTCAAATAAACCCATTCTTTCTATTGCGCGTAAGACATAGTTTAATGTCATTGGGGCAATCTCCACTGGAATCGGCTTAGCGTAAAGGTATTCTTTACCAGTGTATTTCGTGTAATCAACGATGTATATTCTATTGCGTGACATGTATGCTAGAGTTTTCTCTCTTAGTAATGCTCCACCTCTACCTTTCACCATATCTAGCTTTGAACTAACTTCGTCTGCTCCATCAACATATGCGTCTAATTCCTCTACAGTTAAAGGATCCAGGACGTGTATTCCATGTTTCTTAGCAAAAATAACGGTATCAGGTGAAGATGCAACAGCTTTATGTTTCTTCAAGAAATGCAGGCATGTCTCAATAAACTTCTTCACAGTTGAACCTGTCCCGATTCCAATGACTTTGAGTTCACTAATACTGGTTAATAGTTCACAAGCTTTCTCACCAGCTATAACTTTACTTAATTCTACGTCGTCTTCAACCATGTTAGACACCATTGATCTTTTATTAACCTAGATGCTTTAAACTTAAATCTAGGATATTGAATCAAGATGAATGGTGATATATTGAGAGCATATATATCGGTTGATTTAGAGGGGTTACCTGGAGTAGTGTCAACCACTATGCTGAGTCCTTGGAGTAGTCAGTTTTCATTAGCATCTAAAATTGCGACAAGACTCGTAAACACAGTCGTAGACGAACTATATGGAAACGGGTTCACGGAAATCCTAGTTGCTGATAGTCACGGCTTAATGACGAACATTAACTACCTTGAATTAGATAGTAGAGTCGATGTTATTCAAGGTTACCCGAGACCTTTCAGCATGGTATCAGGGCTTACGAGAGAGTACTCCGCTGTTTTCTTCATAGGTTACCACTCAGCTGCTGGAACAGTGCATGGAGTACTCGAACACACGTATAGTGGCAGAGTTTTCTCAGAGATAAGGGTTAACGATATACGTGCTAGCGAATTTCTGATCAACTCTCTTTACGCGGGTGAACTCGGAGTACCCGTCGCTATGTTAGCGGGAGATGAGTACTTGAGGAAAGAAGTGGAAATGTACTTACCGTGGACTGTTTTCATTCCATTGAAGAAAGGTGTTTCAAGGTTCGCAGCGTATTACCCGAGCTTAGAGAAAGCTGAGAGAGCTTTAAGAGAAGGCGTAAAAGAGGCCTGCAGTAAACATAGAAACGGGGGTCTACGGGTTTTCCAATTAGAGAAACCATACAGAGTAGAACTAGTTTTCAGGGAATCCCTAGTAGCAGATGTACTTGAAGCATGGGATATAATGGAGAGAGTTAACGCTTATACTGTTAGATTTAGTGCAGAGTCCGCTAGGAAAATGCTGGGAGTTATAGAGTTAGCGGCTTTCGTGGGCTCAGCTATTGATTACTTCAGGGCAAACATTAAGTAAAAAGTGTAATCAAGTAAGCCTTGATCCAGCCAGGGACTAGAACACAGCCTTTGAAAACAATTCACTATAAATCAGTCCAGGTCAGCTTCCTCACCGATCAGTCGAGGTGCATTACATCATCTATAGTAATTTTTGCGGAAAACCCTAATATCCCAGTACGTCATCCCAGATATCTCGCTCTCTTTGTTTTGTAACAGGTGCTTTCAACTTGGATTTAAAGAATTCCTGTGCTACATCTGGGAAGAGGCAGTACGTTAACACATCTTCCTCTTTACTGTAAAACCCTTTCTCCAATACTTCTTTCTCGCATTTCTCATACATTGGCTCTAATAGGTCTGCTGGCCGGACACTTATTGGTTTATCACCCTTGAGAACCATGTCTACTACTTCCTGCTTGATAGGTGCTGGAGGCTGACCATACAATCCCTTAACATAGTTTACAGTTTCTTTTGCAATAACCTGGTATCTACCATATAACACGTTTAACACAGCTTGTGCACCCACTATCTGCGAGGCCGGTGTTACAAGAGGGGGCCAACCTAAATCTTCTCTCACTCTTCTAACTTCCTCCAATACCTCTTTCAATTTGTCTTCTACACCTATTTGCTTGAGTTGCGCCATGAAGTTTGATATCATTCCACCTGGTATCTGGTGCTCTAGCACGTTTGGATCAGGCATGAAGACCCTTATATCAAGTAGCTCCTTGTATTTATTGAACAATACTTTGCCAAGGTACTCGCTGATCTCTTTCACCGCGTTCATATCTATGCTTGGCCTACGCTCAGGTGGCAGTGAATAATACATTGTCTGTATACTCGGGTGGCTTGTACCAAATGCCAGTGGGCTTATAGCTGTATCTATGAAGTCTGCACCAGCTTCTACTACCTTAACGTATGTTGCTACTGCGAGGCCGCCTGTGAAGTGACTGTGCACGTCAACAGGTACTTTGAAATGCTCTTTTAATGCTTTCACCAAGTTGTAACCTGTGTACGGGTCAAGTATACCAGACATATCTTTTATCGTAATATGGTCTACTTCGAGGGCAACTAGTTCCTCTGCAACCTTCAAGTAGTGCTCTACTGTGTGAACTGGGCTAATAGTGTATACGAGCGTGCCCTGAACAATGGCGCCAAGGTCCTTCGCTTTCTTAATGGACACCTTCATGTTTCTAACATCGTTCAGCGCGTCGAATACTCTGAATATATCTATTCCATTCCTATACGCGGCTTCAACAAACTTCTCAGCAACGTCGTCTGGGTAGTGTCTATATCCAACGAGGTTTTGGCCCCTTAGGAGCATCATGAGCTTCGGCTTCTTAACCCTCTCCCTTATGAGCCTCAGTCTCTCCCATGGGTCCTCCTTCAAATACCTTATCATTACGTCGAACGTAGCGCCTCCCCACATCTCTATAGCGTAGAACCCTGCTCTATCAATCTTGTCTAGAATCGGGATCATGTCATCGGTTTTAAGCCTAGTGGCTATTAGTGATTGATGCGCATCACGTAGCGTTAAATCAACAATGTTTACCAAGATCACACACCCATATGGATTACTTACCAAGATTTATTATCCACTGGGGTAATATAGTTGAGTTTAAGAAGTAGAAGGGGCTACTCGATTGACTATACAAATCGATCACGTGTCAAAGTCTTTTGGTAAAATACAAGCACTTAGAGATGTATCCTTCACTGTGAGAAACGGAGTATTGGTTGGCTACGTTGGCTTGAATGGTGCCGGTAAAACAACCACTATAAGGATTGCGACTGGTGTTCTGCCGCCGGACTCAGGTGATGTATTGATTGATGGATACTCAGTTGTAAAGGAGAAGAAGAAGGCTTCTTGGAGAATAGGCTGGGTTCCCGAGTTACCGATATTTGAATCAGACTTCAAAGCCTTAGATTACTTCGTTTACTTAGCGGGGTATTATGGTTACTCAACTACTGAAGCCAAGAGACTGGGAGAAGAATTACTTGAAAAACTGGGACTTGGAAACGCTTTAAATCAGAAGCTAGCTGCTTTCTCGCAGGGTATGAAAAAGAGATTCGCCCTAGCAGTGTCCCTTATAAACGACCCGCCTAACTTCATATTAGACGAGGTATTAAACGGCTTAGACCCTCAGGGAATAGGCTTCTTCAGAGATCT
>Ga0080004_1200314_pt1 | contig 42744 bp, 36 predicted proteins | sample WasSprMetagenome_FD_69207 | JGI IMG/M metagenome (GOLD analysis project Ga0080004, IMG submission 69207) | Sulfidic aquatic microbial communities from Washburn Spring, Yellowstone National Park, USA - WS (SPADES assembly) (version 2) | ecosystem: Environmental > Aquatic > Thermal springs > Hot...
AGTTGAATGTCGATGTTCCTCTCGATAGTGTGTGGGTCGATGGTAGGGAGGTTAACATCTATGGTGCTGTAGGAGAACTCTGTGTGGTAGGTGAGGCTACGGTCAGATTAGGTGTTAAGCTTTTAGATGAGCTTGAGGAGAAGATCGTTTCCATAAAGGAGAGGAGGCCAGACCTACTCAGACCTAAGCTGATAAAAGTGGTTTATGCTGACTACGCCATACCCCTAGCTTTAGATGAGGCTAGGGCTAGAGGTATATGGGTTCTCAAGTGGAGCGGAGACCTAACACCCAGAGTAATACACGCCCTATAGGATTCTCCGAAGGTATAGGAGTTATGTTTTGAGTAGTTGTTCGCTCACATGTGGGGTAGGTGCATATATGATGTTGGAGATGGATGCTCTGCACCAAACTTTTAGATGAATCATAAAGCACTCCTCCCAGACCTCTTAAAGTGGAAGTTCAGCCGGTCTTTCTAGCGTTCTGGAAATTAGAGAAGAGGTAAAAGATCCCTGACAGTTGGGTACACCGACATAGGGCAAAAAGCGTCTATAAGCAATTTTCAAAGGTGACAAGGTAAAGATCTGCTACCCCTTTATATACCCAGATGCAAGTCTGGGGGTAGCGGTGCATCCCCTTTTAGAAAGGCTTAAATCACCCCTTAAACCAATAAAATGAGCGAGAAAACGGGCCGGAATCTCACATAGAGAATTGAAAGAAGCAGGTGAAGAGCCCCCTAACAGGGGTAGCGTACGCCATGAATCTCACATAGAGAATTGAAAGCATACAATGGTTGAAAAGCTTCAACGGAGGTGCTCTGCTGAATCTCACATAGAGAATTGAAAGTCTAAAGTAGTGTTATCAATAGGAGTGCCAGATAAAAGAATCTCACATAGAGAATTGAAAGGCCATACAACCTATATACGCCAGAAAACCTGCTGAGGAATCTCACATAGAGAATTGAAAGACAAATATTGCTATAGACTAAACCAAACTTCTATAGAGAATCTCACATAGAGAATTGAAAGTCTCTTCAAGCTTCAAGATTATCCAAGCAACCAAGCCGAGAATCTCACATAGAGAATTGAAAGTCACTAGGATAGATGAGGAGCTGATGCAGGTTATTGAGGAATCTCACATAGAGAATTGAAAGCAACATACCTGTATCTTAGGGGTCCGAGATAGCATTTAGAATCTCACATAGAGAATTGAAAGTAGCTAAGGCCGTTAGGCGGGAGATGGTTGCGAAGTTTAGGGAATCTCACATAGAGAATTGAAAGCTTGATATGAACCACGCCACTCAACTGTTTCAACCCCCTGAATCTCACATAGAGAATTGAAAGAGGTTCCTCGGCACCCTGTAGCCTTCGAACCACTCTTCGCGAATCTCACATAGAGAATTGAAAGACGCTGCAACCGAGAGGGGCACCAAGATCACCGATTCAGCGAATCTCACATAGAGAATTGAAAGTCTTTTGTGAAGCAGTTTATATGACGTCTTAGATGCACTTGAATCTCACATAGAGAATTGAAAGTTTTAGCTAACTCATCTACCACGCTCAACCTTTAGTCTGGAATCTCACATAGAGAATTGAAAGTCTGAGGCGTGATTTCGAGGGGCTCCTCCTCTAAGCCAATGAATCTCACATAGAGAATTGAAAGGAGATTTAGGTGCTTTATAGTGAAAAGTGATGAAAAAGAATCTCACATAGAGAATTGAAAGAACAAAGGTTTACCACGGCCCTATTAGCACACCGCACCCCGTGAATCTCACATAGAGAATTGAAAGAAGATATAACAATGCATTTAGCGGCGCTGTAAAGGCGGAATCTCACATAGAGAATTGAAAGTAAAACTCTCCAAAGTATCTTCGCCGAGACTATATTGAATCTCACATAGAGAATTGAAAGCTCCTCAACTGGGAGTGACTTATTATTAATAGTGTCTACGAATCTCACATAGAGAATTGAAAGCAGCCTGCAGAGACGCCTACCTCACAGACCCAACAGTGAATCTCACATAGAGAATTGAAAGATCAGCTCATCTATGACTTGCAAGATAGGTTCACACAGTGTGAATCTCACATAGAGAATTGAAAGAGATGTGCTGAGCGGGTTTACCAGGCCTGCCGTCTTGAGAATCTCACATAGAGAATTGAAAGATACCTATATAGGTATATCTATATAAACATTTCTTTAAGAATCTCACATAGAGAATTGAAAGCTGCTTAAGTAGCAGGGAATTGAGCAGCCTCTCCAGCTCGAATCTCACATAGAGAATTGAAAGATATATTAATTGCCCAACTAATTCTGTTGACCCATATGATTACGATGAATCTCACATAGAGAATTGAAAGCAGCAGCTTCTAAAGCCACATCACGCCTCTTCCCCCTAGAATCTCACATAGAGAATTGAAAGTCCCCATCCTTTAATGGATAGTGTGTAACCAAGACCGAATCTCATAGCACGCACAAGCAGCACCACATTAAACACCCTTAAGGTGGTTGAAGGAGACCAAGTTTAAGCGTGGATTAATCCAGCCTACATTAGGACGAAAAACCCTTTCACCGTAAAAACGATCCCAAAACATTCTTATTGAGGCTTTTAGGTTGGCGGCCTTGACAAGTTTACTATCATATTTAAGCACATTCTTTCAGAGTATTCCACCAATAGAATTATGATGACTCTTCTTCAAGGTTTCTCGTCAAGGAAACTGGCTTCAAAAAATGATAGCGGATTACACTTTCCTTTGAAGGAATGCTATGAGACTTTTATCAATTAAGCTTTCGACTAGTTTAAGCAGCTTTTCCGAGACATGTTTTTCGTCTTCTAAGCCTCCAGCCCTCTTACACTCTTCTAAGATTCTATTGAGTGACCTTGTGCCGTCCGCCATCAGACAGAAGCTGTGCTCGAAATCGTCTAGAAGGATGTATTCTGAAGGTGTCTTCTCCCAAAAGGATTGTGCCGCAACTTTTGAGTCCAAGTTCGTCAAGTGTCCTGTGAAGACTGGGTATAGCCTATCCCATACGCTTCTTTCTTTGACGTTCATTTTAACGTAATCTCTAGACAATAGTCCCATGCTATAGAAGACGAATAGTAGGTAGCGCCAGTAGGGGTCGGGTAGAACACCACACTGCCACCAGTCTATGAAGCGGTCAGAGACCATCAGGGAAACCTTCTTGTACATTTCATTAGCCAACTCCTCAACCTCATATGGTTGCAATCCCTTTTTGACGTGATAGCCATACCTCGAATTATCAATGACAACTCCCCATCTTTCCGGGTTTCTTCCTATAGGCGATGTTTCTGAAAGGGTGAATAAGTTTAAGGCGATTAAATCTAAATAGTTTCTATGTTTATTTAAGAAATTGAAGGTTTCCAAGGCTTCTTCCTTTTCTTCGCCTGGAAAGCCAAGCATAATAAAGCAGAAGTTAAGCATGCCAATTTCATGAGCATCTCTTAATATCCGTGATGCATTTTCAACTTTTATTCCTTTATTCATGGAATCCAGAACTCGTTGGCAACCAGACTCTAACCCCCAAAAAATAACTCTAAAGCCGGCTTTGAACATCAACCTTAAAAGTTCCTTTGTATAGCCTTCATCCATTCTTCCATAAGTATATATGTAAAGGTCATCTATTCCCTCCCTCAGTAAAGCTAAACTTATCTCCCTCGCTCTGTTAGACGGAAGGGTTTCATCATTGAAAACTATGAAATTAGCTCTGTATTTCTCCCTATACTCTCTTATCGTCTCAACGACTTTATCGATGCTGAGGCAGACGTAATAATCGCCATAGTTCATATAATGACTGCAAAATGCACATTTTCGCCAAGGGCAACCTCGCGCGGTAAGCATTGGTAAGATACGCACGGGTACTGCATAGGCGTCTAAATCAAACTGGGAGAAATCGGGAGCCGGTAGAACGTCTAAATTTTTAATAACCTCAAAATTAGTGTTCACTATCTTTCCGTGAGAACGGAAAGAAACGTTTGGTACATTCCACGGCTCTTTTCCCTCCTCTATGCATTGGATTAGCTTAGGTAAACTCAAGTCAGCATTGCCTCGAATCACGTAGTCAATGTTTTTAAGCGAAAGTGTTAGAAAGGAGTTTATCCACTCAACAGGTTGCCCACTTGTAAATTGCCCACCAACAATTATAGGTATATCCAGCTCACTCTTTATAAGTTGAGACACCTCTCTAAAAAGGGGATCAGCAAAAACGCCAGCTTGAGCCTTAATCGAGAAACCCACTATATCGGGTTTAGACCTCTTTATCTCCTCATACAGCTTCCTCACAATAGACAACTCTCTTCCTCTCCTCTGAATGATGCGAGTCCCGTATATGCTTAAAACGCAGTTTACAAGCTCTTTCGAGTATTTGAGCCTTGGAATACTCAGATAGTCACCTATTTTCCTAGAAGTAATAGTCTTATACACGTTTTCCAAGTGCTCTTTAAACCACTTTTCTCCATACTCATAAATTAATTTCCGTAGTCTCTTCACTGTCACATCAAGACACTTCGGTGTTTCCGGTATTTCATTCTGAGCAAAAATCTCAACAATCTCACCACTGTCAGTTGTGAGAACATCCTTTAAATAGCGGGTTGACCCGCTGACAAGGTGCGTTTTAATGCTGTTTTGTTTCAAGGAGGCTAGGAGACATGCTATTCCAAGATCTGGCAAAGGCTCTAATACCTCTAAAAGAATACATTTGCCTGTTTCCAACATACAACTACCATGAAGGTTAGACTGCGATTCTACAAGAGTAAACACAATAGTTCCCAGAGAGCAATCACTCAGAAGCGTTTATAAAGCTTTACAAACTCTCTGCTGTGTTGCATAATTTCGAAATTCGTATTTAGAAGCCTTTTTAGAAGACGAAAATTCTTGTATGCTGGCGTTTGTTAAAGTATAGTAGTTGTTGTGACTAAAAAATTAGATTATGCAACACAGCACAATCCCTCATAAAGTTTTTATATTGTAGTTTGAAATAAATAGTTTCATTTCCTTAAGCTCCGAACGTTCGCCGAGAAAAAGGAGGAAGAAAATGTCCACAATGATCTGTCGAAGAGAGTTCTTGAAACAAAGCAGCTTCCTAGGATTCGGATCCATTATCCTGTCACTAATCAGGGGTCGTAATCTCACACAGAGAATTGAAAAAGGTTAATCTATCTCTTTTTGGGAGGATGTGTTGAGTCGGCTTGGATTGGTTTCAGATAGATTGGCCGGGGCTTCTGAAGGCGGTCGTCGCTCTGTTCGTTGTAGTCGACCCTATAGGTAATGTGCCAATCTTCATAGGTTTGACGAGGAACCTCAGCCCCCTTCAGAGGCGGAGGACCTTTAGGTCGGCGGTCATCGTCTCAGCAGCCCTACTGCTCGTCTTCGCGTTCGCAGGCCACCTCCTGCTCGCGCTCTTCGGCATATCCATCCACAGCTTTAAGATCGCCGGTGGTCTTCTGCTGCTCATTATAGCGATGAAGATCCTCATCACAGGCTCTTGGGAGGAGAAGGAGGTTACTCCAGAGGGTGTTGGGGCGGTACCTATGGCGTTTCCGCTTCTAGCCGGGCCTGGCGCTATCACCACAACGATAGTTATGCTACAGATCCTTGGGTTGGTCGAGGTCATCTTGGCTGTAGTTATTGTGATTCTGCTGACATTCGTTGTGCTCCTCTCGATTGAGAGAATCTACCTCTTCCTAGGTAGGGCTGGCTCTGTTGTTGCCGCTAGGCTCATGGCTATCTTCATAGCTGCCATAGCGTTTCAGTTTATGATCGAGGGGTTGCGCTTCTACTTCACCTAGAACTCGGCGCCGACCCTCCGCCCAACCCTATCCGCATACTTCTCTAAAATGGGTTTGACTTCTCTGCTGAGGAACTCTAGGCAGCGCTTTGGCGCATCGCCAACCTGCTCCCTGAAGCTCGATGAACCTAGTATGCTCTCTATTTCGCTCCTCGTAAGCTTTGCAGCTATTCTAGCGTCGCTCGCTAAGAGGTCTATGAGCGGGTTCTCTTCACCCTCTAAGACCGCCCTCCAAGCTTTAAAGGAGTATGCTCGGATCAGCTCGTGCATCTCCTGCCTGCTCTCCCCCGCTTTAACCAGCCTCATGAGTAGGCGCTCTGTCGCAGAGAACGGGGCGAAGCGCCTAAGGTTCCTTTCGACCGCTTTCTCGTTTATCTGTAGCCCGCTCATCACCCTGTCGTAGAGTATGAGTATCTCGTCCACAGCCAAGAAGCCCTCAGGTATGATTATCCTTCTGTTCGCTGAGTCGTCTAGGGTCCGCTCAAGTAGGGTTGATGAGGCGTTGATGAAGGCTACTGGAGGCAGCACGGCTACGAAACGCGCTAGGGAGCAGATCCTCTCGCTCGAAACAGGGTTGCGCTTAAAGGGCATAGCTGAGGAGCCTACTTGGCGCTCACCAATAGGCTCAGACCACTCACCGAATGCTGGCGACTGCATCAACCTAACATCGAAGGCAAACTTATGCGCACTCTGAGCTATAGAGGCGAGTGTGGACAGCACGAGGAAGTCGAGCTTCCTAGGGTATGTTTGGGTTGAGACGAAGTAGGCGTCTAACCTAAGCTTACTCAAGAAAGACGCTTCGAGCTCCATCGGCTCGCAAACATTGGAGAGCAGCTCTTTGAAGCTTGAGGATGTGCCTACAGAGCCTTTGAGCCCCTTACCCTTAACCACCTCCTCTAAGAGGAACTCCACGCACCTAATATCGGTTATGAGGTCTTGAGCGTACTGCGCTAGCCTGTAGCCTACGGTGGTCGGCTCGGCTGGCTGTAGGTGTGTCCAGCCTAGGCAGGGTAGATCATAGTACTCTCTGATCTTCTTGGATGCTGAGTCTAAGCAGTTCACCAGCCTAGTCAAGACTATGTCTAAAGCAGCTCTGATCTTTAGAACGTCGGCGTTATCCTCGATGTCTGCTGATGTTGCGCCTAGATGTATCTTACCGCCTCCTCTCTTAGCCTGCTCGGCGAAGACCCTTATCTCAGCCATCAGATCGTGTCTGATCTCACGCTCCACTTTGTGTGCTCTCTCCACATCAACCTTCGAAGCATCGGCGCAAGCTCTTATGTCCTCGAGCTCCTCTTTCGTCAGAAGCCCCTTCTCAGCCTCTGCTTCAGCTAAAGCGAGCCAGATGCGCCTCCACGTAACCCTCGTCGCTACTTCCGAGAAGATCTGCCTCATTTCCTTGCTCCCGTAGCGCCAAGTGAATACAGATAGGTAGGTGTCGTAGCCGAACATACCACTATACACCACTAGGGGGTAGATAGACCTTCGCTTCACCTATACGCCAATCATCTTTATTAAGATGAAGTGAGATCATATTTTCTGGATTGAAGGCTGTAGTTTTGGCTGGTGGGGAAGGGACTAGGTTAAGACCCCTTACACTTACACGCCCAAAGCCTATGCTACCCTTAGGCCCAGCACCTGTTATCGAGCATCTGATAAAGCATTTAGCTAGATGTGGGTTTAGAGAGGTTATCTTAACCTTAGGCTACTTAAGTGATCAAGTTATAAGCTACTTGGGTGACGGATCGAAGCTTGGTGTTAAGCTGCATTATTCGGTTGAGCCCGAAGACCTCCTACTGGGCACAGCGGGGAGCGTAAAGCTGCTCAGCCATCTGCTCTACGAGCGCTTCCTAGTCATTCAAGGGGACACGTATACGGAGATAGATCTCTCAGAAGCGGTTAAGGCGCATATCGAAGGAGGGGCTGATGCTACTATAGTTGTGAAGAGCGCACCAAACCCTTGGCAATTCGGCACAGTAGAGTATGATGAGAGGGGCTTCATAACAGGCTTCAAAGAGAAGCCCAGACCAGAGGAGTGCCGCTTAAACAAGGTCAGCACAGGGATATATGTGCTTGAACCAGAGGTCTTCGACTTCATAACCCAACACCCCTGCGACTTCGCGAAGGACGTCTTCCCGAAGATGCTCGCCTCCAGAAAGAAGATGCTAGCATATGAGTGCGAAGGCTACTGGGTCGATGTAGGTAGCAGAGAGGGGTATATCGAGGCGCAGAAGCACATCTTGAAAAAGCACATAGAGGAAGGCGGGGACCAAATATGGATGCTCGGCGAAGCCTACATAGGGAGAGGGGCGAGGCTAGAAGCACCCCTACTCATAGGCTCAGGGGTTAGGGTTGAGGACGGCGCAACCATAGGACCCTACGCCAGCATTTTGAGTGGTTCAAAGATAGCTGCTAACGCGATTATATCTTCATCAGCCATATTTGAGGAGGTAACTGTAGGGAGCGACTCAAAGATTTCAACGAGCATCGTAGCTGAGAAAGCTGTTATAGATGAGGAGGTGACGGTTGAGGAGTCTATTATAGGGCAGGCAGCCCTACTTAAAAAAGGTGTTCAGGTGAGGGCTGGCTGCAGAATATGGCCTAATGTTACGGTAGAGGAGGGTGTGGAGGTTAAGGGCACAGTCTTATCCCCACACGAAAAACCCTTCTACTTCTTCACAGACTACGGTAGATACACAGGCCTCCTAGCTTTCTCGATCCCATCATTCCTAGAAGTGGTTAGAGTTGTAGAGGCGAAGTCGCTGGAGTTCCACCTATATAGAAGGGACTTTGAACGCTGGATAAGAGATGTCATCAAGGCGCCTCTCTTGGCTGAGGAGGTCGCCACCCTCAGAAAGCGGATGTTAAAGGGTGATGAGATCAGACAAGCGCTGATTAAGGTTGTGGAGGATTGGCTCAGATATGTGACCGAAGAGAAGGCAGCACCCCCCTAAAGGTTAGAGTAATTTTACTGAATGGTTTAATAATAGGGTTGGCTGACTCAGCTCAAGGGCCTTTGAGTTGCCCACGTACAGAGTCAACGTCATCATAGAGAATAAGCCCACTATAAGAGACCCAGAAGGAGAGGTGATTATGAGAGACCTAATGGTAAAGAACGGCTACCCCCAGATCAAGGGCGTTAGAACCGCAAAGCTCCTTAAGCTCATCGTGGAAGCGTCGAGCAGCGAGGAAGCGAAGCAGCTCGTCTCGAAGATGTGTGACGAGCTAAGAATCTACAACCCAGTCGTCAGCGTCTGCTCAATAGAGGTGCTGGGTGCCTAAAGTATGCGAATAGCCGTCATAGTCTTCCCGGGGAGTAACTGCGATAGAGACGTGCACCACGTACTTACAAACGTGCTCGGCGTAGAAGCGGATCTAGTCTGGCACGCTGAAGGAGACCTAAGGGGGTATGATGGCGTAATCTTACCGGGAGGCTTCTCCTACGGAGACTACCTTAGGGCTGGTGTGATAGCTGCCTTCAGCCCGATTATGCGTGAGGTAAGGAGAATGGTTGAGGAGGGGAAGCCTGTTTTAGGTATCTGCAACGGCTTCCAGATACTAGTCGAAGCCGGTCTGCTACCCGGCGCGTTGATGAGAAACGTGGGGTTGAAGTTCGTCTGCAAATGGGTTAATCTTAGGGTTGAGAACAACGAAACCATCTTCACAAGAAGGTATGCTAAGGGGCAGGTGCTGCGCATGCCAATAGCACATAACGAAGGAAGATACTACATAGATCCGGCTGGGCTTAAGGAGTTAAAGGAGCATAACCAGATAGTCTTCCGCTACACAGAGCCAGACGGCACGTTCTCTGAAAGATCGAACCCAAACGGCTCCTTAGAGGCGATAGCCGGCATATGCAACAGAAGGGGGAACGTGCTCGGGCTTATGCCGCACCCCGAAAGAGCCTCAGAAGCCATCCTAAGCCCCTATGGAACAGTAGACGGTTTAGAGATCTTTAGGTCAATACTCGAGTTAGGTGGCTGAGCCTGTTGAAGCGCGCAAAGCAGCTTAAGTTGAACCTAACAGAAGAAGAGGTGGATCATCTTAGGAGGGAGCTCGGTAGGGAACCCAATGACCTAGAGTTAGCGATGGCTGACGCAGAGTGGTCTGAGCACTGCAGCTACAAGTCATCAAAACCCCTCTTAAAGCTCCTACCCACCCAAGGTAAGCACGTCATCCTCGGACCCGGCTACGATGCTGGCGTGGTGGATGTGGGAGACGGCTACGTTCTGACAGCCCACATAGAGAGCCACAACCACCCCTCAGCCATAGACCCCTACGGCGGCGCTGCCACAGGGGTTGGGGGTATACTACGCGACATCCTCTGCATGGGGACGCGCCCAATAGCGCTCCTCGATGTGCTCAGATTCGGATCTATCTCAACCAGCAGCCACTCAAAGTGGCTCTTTAAGCACGTGGTCAGAGGAATAAGCGACTACGGGAACTGCGTCGGCGTACCTACCGTAGGTGGAGAGGTTGAGTTCGACGAATCGTTTGAAAGAAACTGCTTGGTCGATGTGGTCTGCTTCGGCGTAGGGAAGAGAAGCGACCTCGTCTTAGCCGAAGCAAGATACCCAGGCGACTCAATAATGTTGGTTGGCGGGTTGACTGGCAGAGACGGGCTGCACGGCTCCTCATTCGCATCAGCGGTCTTGACCGAGAAGTCTGAGCAGGAGCGTTCCGCCGTCCAGATACCAGACCCCTTCGCTGAGAAGATGATAATCGAGGCTACGCTCGAAGCCATAGCCACAGGTAGGGTGAGGGGGTTGAAGGACCTCGGCGGAGGTGGTCTCAGCTGCGCCCTCTCAGAGGTCGCAGCTAAAGGTAGTACTGGTGTCGAGGTTGATCTCACGAAGGTTCCCTTGCGTGAAGAAGATATGCACCCGATCGAGATTATGATCTCTGAGTCGCAGGAGCGTATGCTATTCATAGTCCAAGGGGGTTACGAGGAGGAGGTTGCGAAGATCTTCAGAAAATACGGGGTTAGGTGTGCGGTAATAGGTAAGGTGACCGACGATAAACACATGACCATAAAGAGGGGTGAGGAGGTTTTAGCGAGGATAAGAGCAGATCTCCTCGCAAACGCACCCATCATCTACAGAAGCGCCAAGAAGCCTCAATATATCGATGAGCTCAGAAAGGCACCCAAACCAGAGGAACCACGTGATTTAGCGCAGAGGCTACTACAACTCCTAAGCCTACCGAACATAGCATCTAAGCAGTGGGTCTATGAGCAATACGACCACGAAGTCGGCTTAAAGACGGTCTTCAAACCGGGTCAGACTGGAGCAGCAGTCCTACGCCTACCCAACGGCAAATTCATAGCGGTTAGAGCGGATGGAAACTCTAAGCACTGCTTCCTCGACCCATATAATGGTGCGGCTGGTGTCTTCGCTGAAGCGTGCAGAAACGTTTTAGCGGTCGGCACCGAACCCATAGCGATGCTAGACCACCTCCAGTTCGGCGACCCCTCTAATCCAGAGGTCTTCTGGACGTTCAGCGAGTGTGTGAGGGGTATTGCCGATTACGCTAAGAGCCTTAACATACCTTGCATAGGGGGTAAGGTGAGCTTCTATAATGAGGATAGAGTCAGTGGTAAGGCTATAAAGCCTACGCCTGTAGTAGCTGTGATAGGTTTGGCTGAAAGTTTTGATGTGTTGACAAAGTGCTATTTTGATGCTGGTATGAGGGTCTTGGTGGTAGGGGAAACTAGATCTGAGTTAGGTGGCTCAGAGTACTATGAGAGCATACACGGTTTGGTAGGGGGGGTTGTGCCTCAGGTAGACTTTGACTATGAGAAAAGGTTGCATAGATGTATGCTGAAGATCATGAACCTAAGATTAGCGAAGGCTGTCGAAGACGTATCTAAAGGTGGGCTAGCAGCAGCTTTGGCAGAAGTATGTATAAAATCAGGCGTCGGCATGGTGATAGACCTCAAGGAGGTTCCTCACAGATGTGAGCGGGTTGACGAGATCTTATTCTCCGAGACTCATGGACGCTTCATAATCGGCGCTGATAGGAGGGATGAGAGTAGGATAAAGAGAATCTGCGCCTCCTTTAACATACCTTGTGAGACAATAGGTGAAGCTAAAGGAGACGATTTAGTCTTTGAAAGCGGGGTTAGGAGGATCGAGGTGAAAGTGGAGGAACTGGAGCGCGCCTGGAGAAGCGCGATACCTCGGCTGATGGGTGACGAAGTTTGATAATAGAGAAGTGTGGTTTAGCTGCTGTGAGTTCACAAGACAATACTAATGTGGTCCCTTTAGTGGTCAATCTGCTGAGGGCGCTTCAACATAGAGGGCAAGAGGCTTGGGGTTTGGCTGTGCCAGGTAAGGAGCCTTGGCGTATGCTTGGCTTGGTCTCTGAAAGCTTAAGAAAAGCGGCTTTGATCTCTGCACGCTCGCCTTCGCCTTACGTTATAGGACATACGAGATATTCTACGGTAGGTCGGACCGCGCTTGAAAACGCGCAGCCGATAATGATTGAGAGAGAGTTCGCTATAGCCCACAACGGGACTATCTCTAATACAGAGGAGATTTTAAGCACCTTGCCCCCTCACTACGAGATACCAGCTTGGGCTAGCGATACTCTGATCGTTGGCTACAGGTTGTATAACATCCTCTTGGAAGTAAATTGGAATTGGTTCAAGGCATTTGAAAAGTTGAGCCCAGCGGTTAATGGATCGTACTGCTTCGTTATCCTAACCAAGGACGGAGATATATATGCAGCAAGGGATGAGAAGGGATTCAGACCGCTCTGCCTAGGCTGGCACGCTGAAACATCATCCTATATAGTGGCGTCTGAGTCCTGCGCACTTTTAGCTGTAGGGGCTGAGTTCATCAGAGATGTGAAGCCGGGCGAAGTTCTCCGAATTAGCAAGGGTTTGGTGGAATCATATATATTCGCTGAATCTGAGAGCACTGCTCACTGCGCATTTGAATACACCTACTTCGCAAACCCAAGTTCTACGCTTGACGGCATAAATGTTTATGAGGCGCGCAAGAGGCTAGGTAGAGAGTTGGCTAGGCTTTATAAGGTGGATGGTGATGTTGTTATACCCGTCCCAGACTCAGCTCGCCCGGCAGCCCTAGGCTTCTCTCAAGTATCTGGCATACCGCTTGAAGAGGGGCTTATGAAGGATCGCTACAGTAAGAAGGGTGGGCTTAGGAGCTTTATTGAACCTACTTTGAGAAGTAGGCTTGAGATAAACCGCTGGGTTATGCCTGTGGAGCACGTGGTGCGTGGAAAAAACGTTGTGCTTATAGATGATAGCATAGTGAGAGGAACGAGCTCCAAGACGATAATCAGGACGCTGAGGAGGGCAGGTGCGAAATCTGTATGTCTGCTCTCAACCTTCCCTCCTATACGCTACCCTTGTTATACAGGTATAGACTTTCCAACAAGAGAGGAGCTGATGGCCTACAAGGTAGGTGAGGGGGTAGAAGACCTGGAGGAGATAAACAGGAGGGTAGCCGAAGCAATAGGGGCTGATAGAGTCGGATACAACACCTTAGAAGGACTCTCTAGAGGCATAGGCATACCCCTCTCAGACCTCTGCACATCCTGCCACACAGGAAACTACTCTTGCCTAAAGAAGACACCACAATACACGCAGCGGATGAAGAAGGGGAGATGGTAAAGTGCCCGGCATAATGGGGTTCTACCCCTTCGGCGAGGGTAGAGAAAACTGGGATGCCTCAAGGTTCCTATACTATGGTTTGACCGCGCTGCAAGGAAGAGGGGAAGCGTGTACAAGCATCGCTTTGATCGACAACGAGTCTAAGCAGATAACTGTCTACACAAAGAACACGTATGTAGAAGAGTTCTACAAGCTCATTTCAAGCAACAAAATTAGGGGTTACGTAGGTATAGGGCAGGTTTCACCAATCGAAGACGATGGACTCATAGAGGTTGAGGCGCCCACTAAGCTGGTCTTAGCTGGAGACGGTAAGCCAAGCTATGAAGGAGAAAAAAGCGAGGCTTTTCGCAGACTCGCTGAAAGGCTTTCTACGCTACTCGCTGGGAAGAAGGATCCTCTGGACGCCGCTGCTCAAATTATTTCAGAGGCTGGTGTTGGGTTCTCGTTTATCGCCTTGACTGAAAATGAGGAGATGATATGTTGCAGAGACCCTCTCGGTGTTAAGCCTCTTGAAGTAGGAGCGGTAGGGTTTGATCTAGGGATAGTGTCTTCTGAAAGCGCGGCTTTGGACGTCGTTGGCGCAACCCACTCAGGCCAGATTCAGGCTGGCGAGTGCGTAGTATTTGATCCTTTAAGTATTAGGAGGCGGAAGCTAAATAGTTCAAACCGAAGAGCGTACTGCGCATTTGAATACGTCTACTTGGCTAGAGCAGACTCCTACATAAATGACATAGCGGTCTACAGCGTAAGAGAGAGGATAGGTGGGGTGCTGGCTGAGGAGAAGGGTGTTGAGGGTGACGTCGTTATAGGCGTACCAGAAACAGCCCTACCATTCGCACTCAGCTACTCATACAAAAAATCTATACCGGCGAAGCTCGGGTTTATGAGGACTGGTAGGCACGTCAGATCAGCCCTAAAGCCTACTCAACTCGAGAGGTTAATCGGTGTGCAGCTGAAGCTGAATCCTATAAGGGCTGCGGTCGACGGTAAGGATGTTGTGCTCATAGATGATAGTGTGGTGAGGGGGAATACGTTGAAGAATACGGTGCTTAACCTTAGGAGGAGGGGTGCGAAGAGGGTTCACGTAAGAGTAGGCAGCCCAGCGATAATATCTAACTGTCCCTTCGGCACAGAAGTCCCTCCTGTAGACGAGCTTATCGGGAGGGCTCTGTCAGAGGAGGAGATCGCCGAGATAATAGGCGCAGACAGCTTCTCCTACCTATCGATAGATGGTTTGGTCAGAGCCATAGGGTTACCCAAAAACATGCTGTGCCTAGGCTGCTTCACAGGAGAGTACCCAAGCAAGGAGGGCGCTTGATGAAGATACTTGGGGTGGGCTCAGGAGCTAGAGAGCACGCGATAGCCAAGAAGCTGTCAGAAAGCAGATACAACCCAAGGATCTATTGGGTGGGTGAGAACAGGAACCCGGGGATACTGAGGATATGTGAGAGGAGCGGGGGAGAGTTTATACAAGGCAGCACAACAGACCCAGAGTTCGTAGCATCGGTCGCTAAAAGGTTCGGTGTCGACTTCGTCTTCGTAGGCCCTGAGGAGCCGAACTTCCACGACGTGCCGGATCGGCTAGAGGCGCTGAAGATACCCTGTATAGGCGCTAACAGAAGCGTGGCTCTAATAGAGATGTCGAAGGCTGAGATGAGGCGCCTACAGTGGGAGTATAATGTGCCCGGTAAACTCCTCTTCCAGACATTTAAATCGGCTGAAGAAGCCTACGCAACCCTCGAAAGATACTCAGACACACTCACCTGGCTCCAGAACGTTGCTTTAAAGCCTGCTAGGCAGGCTGGCGGGAAGGGTGTGAAGGTCGTTGAGGATAGGCAGATCTATCTACACGATGAGAAACAGAGGTTCAAATCCAAGCACATCAACTGGTTAGAGGGCTACATGCGCGGCTACGGCGACATCGAAGACAAGATTCTCGTCGAGGAGAATGTGTGGGGGCCTGAGTACACGCTGCAGTGCTTCACCGACGGCAAGACTGTGCTTGGGATGCCGATGGTGCAGGATAATAAGAATGCTCACGAGTTCGATATAGGAACTGAGACTGGTGGTATGGGCTCTATCTCCGGCCCAGACCTTTGCCTACCCTTCCTCACGATGAGCGAGTATGAGGAGTCTTTGCGAATAGTTGAGAAGATGGTTTCAGCCATACAGGATAAGACTGGTAAGAGGTATCACGGCGTAGTCGCTGGTCAGATGATGCTTACCGAAATAGAGGGGCCAACAATAATAGAGATGTATAGTAGGTTGGGCGACCCAGAGGCGCTCAACGTGCTACACACATTAAAGAACGATCTCGTAGACATCTGCTTGGCGATAATAGACGAGAGGCTTCACAACATCAAGCTAGAGTTCGAGAGGAAGGCGGTGGTTGTGAAAGCGATAGCACCCAAAGGCTACCCAGACAACAGGAGGCTAGCAGCAGGGCACCCGGTTGAGGTCGATGAAGCTAGGATCGCTGAGGGCGACTGTGAACTATTTTGGGCGTCCTGCAGCCTCCAAGAAGATGGTAGAATCGTGTCAGCAGGTTCAAGGCTCGCGGAGATACTTGCTTCAGGCGAAACCCTACCAGAGGCTTCGGCGCGGATAGAGAAGGTTGTATCAGCGGTTAGGTTAGCGGATGGCTGGGGTTTATTCCACCGAAGCGACATAGGGTCCGAGGAGCTCTTGAGGAGGAGGGCTGAGCTCGCAGAGAGGGTGAGGAGGCTCTACCTTTATAGGTTAGAGAAGGGTACGCTTGGTAAGAGGGTTGATTGGCTACCCGGTGTGGGTAAGGTGGACCCTGTTAAGATGCTGAAAGAGGGGTTGAGGAGATGACGGTACCCATAGGTGTGTTGGCTTCAGGCAGAGGGACGAACCTTCAAGCGATAATAGACGCGATAAAATCAGGTTATATAAAGAACGCAGAGATCAGGGTCGTTATAAGCGATAGAACTGATGCAGGCGCTCTGGAGAGGGCTAGGGCAGCATCAATACCAGCCGTCTACCTAGACCCAACACCATACAAAGGGAGAAGGGAGGAGTATGACAGCCTAATCATCAAGACGCTTATAGAGCATGGTGTGACGCCTGAGGAGGGGCTTGTACTCCTAGCAGGCTACATGAGGATACTCTCACCCATGTTCATTCAACGATACTGGATGCGCGTAATGAACATCCACCCATCACTCCTACCAGCATTCCCCGGGTTGAGGGCGCAGAAGCAAGCACTAGAGTATGGTGTCAAATATACTGGCTGCACGGTTCATTTCGCAGATGTTGAGGTTGATAAAGGCCCCATAATACTACAGGCGGTGGTCCCAGTGTACGATGACGATACCGAGGAGACCCTCAGCGAAAGGATATTGAAGGAGGAGCATAGAATCTACCCAGAAGCGGTAAAGCTCTTCGTAGAAGGAAGGTTAAAGATCGAGGGCAGAAGGGTGAAAATAATAAAGAACCCCTAACCCCACGCAATCAAAATAATTAATGGTATTTGTACTGCCTTACTTGTAGTGAGAGGTTAAGTAGTGTACACATTCAGGCACCACCTTCCATTTAAGTGTCTGCGGCACGTTCCCTTGATTGATCGTCAACCCTTCTTGCCGATCTTGATTTCGATTGCTGATACGTATCTGGTCTGCTCGCCTGAGCCCACTTGCTCTGTGTCTGTCTTGATGCTCTTGACCTCGTAGTTGTTAAAGCCGAGTCTCTTTGTCACAAAAACAGCTACATCAACAGCCTTTGACACATACTTTCCGCGCGCCTTTACTACCACTTCGTCTCTGCGTAGTAGGCTGCTAAAGGCTGAGGCGACATAGACCATTAGCGGCTTCTGGCCTATGAATATGGTGTTGTTTGAAGTAGGCTTTTTCACCTCACTCATTTTCCCATCACCTCCTGAACCCCCTTTTTTGAGCTAGTAACCAAGCTGGACTACTTAGAACCTTTGTTTTCTATTTTCTATCCATCCTAATATCCTAATATCCTTATCGATTGATTAAACCTTATGTGTCTCGTTGGTGCATCATTATAGCCGCTTAACCAAGAGACTCCGCTCTAGCGGCTTTTACGACACCTGACCCACGTAGAAGCCCCTGCGGGCTAGCGGAATACGATAGTGTAGGGCGGCTATTCACGCGTTGGAATATGGTTAAAAGATATCTACTTCATTGCATTTTCTATGGCTTTTTTGAACTCCTCTTTTGTCGGAACTTTGCCCGAGAATACTATTTGATCGTTTATTACAACCGTTGGTGTCATCAAAACCCCGTACTTGTCAGCTTCTTCTGAGAGTCCTGAAAAGCTAACTACCTTGACCTTCCCACCATACTCCTTTGCAACCTCTGCTACCACTTTCTCTGTAGCTTTACATTTGGCGCAGGGAGGGTTGCTGTGGAACACTTTAACGATGACCTCCAACCTACTCGCCTTCTCCAGATAGGTTGGGATGAAAAATTATCATTTAAAGGTTTCTAGGTTATCCTTCACCCCCCAACTTCGGAGTAATATATCGACATATTTAAATATAAGACAAAAGCGAATATCTACGAGCCCTTTGGAATAGTGAGTAGGAGAGTTGGAGGGTGGTAAGATTGGTCTACGACGTGATAATAAATGCGATAACAGGGGGGTTATATGCGCTTGAGGACTACGTAGCCTACCACGTCTTAACTTGCCTTATACCAGCGTTCCTGTTAGCAGGGGCTATAACGGTCTTCCTTTCACGCGAAGCCATACTCAAGTACCTGGGCTCAGCAGGCAAAAAGTCGATATCGTTTCCCTTAGCGGCCGTAAGCAGCATGGGGTTGGCTGTCTGCTCCTGCACCGTGATACCGATAGCGGCTGGGCTGTACCGAAGGGGTAGTAGCATAGGCCCGGCGTTCATAATCCTCTGGACAGCACCAGCATCAAGCCTACTGGCCCTAGTTTACACGGGAGCCATACTCGGCATAGACATGGCCTTGGCGAGAATAATTGCTGCGCTATCCACTGCCGTGATTGTCGGCTTGGTCATGACGACAGTGTTTAGGCGCGAGGAGGCGGAGAGGGCCGCACAGCCAGCTAAGCCTTCTAGTAGTGATGGTGAAGCTCAAGCATCCATCATCGGGGTGAAGGGGCTTGTACTGCTGCTACTACTTATAGCGACTCTACTTATACCGAACTACCTAGGGGTTGGTAGACCTTATTTCCCAGATAAGGTGGTGTTGTTCCTAATACCTATGGCTGCGACATCTCTATACGCTTGGCGAGCCTTCGATAGCGCCTCGATTAAGGATTGGCTACGTGAGACTCTATGGTTTGTTAGGCTGATATTTCCGCTAATGTTGATTGGGGTTTTCGTAGTCGGCATAATCAAAGCATTGCTACCCGAAGCGTGGGTTCAAACGTGGCTCGGTGGGAACAGTCTCCCAGCGACATTCCTAGCGACACTAATAGGCGCCGTAACCTACTTCGCTACGCTTACCGAAGCACCATTCGTTCACGCGTTGATGACACTAGGCATGGGACCAGCGCCAGCCTTAGGCTTACTGCTAGCAGGCCCGGGGCTTAGCGCGCCTAACGTGATAGCGATAGCTAGAGTATTTGGTGTAAAGAAGGCGTTAGTCTATGTTTTGACGACCGTCGCCCTAGCCACAATCACAGCCTACATAATCGGGAACGCCGTCTGGAGGTAACGTCCTTCTAGCTCTTAAGCGAAGAAGGCAGCCACACCTTTGCTTTTTTAGGCAGAACGCCTGAAACGATCTTACCGAGCACCACACCAACCAGAGATTTAGTTTTCCACAGCATCTTGACCTCTTTTTGTACCCTCGGCGGTCTCTTTTGCACAGGCGTGTGTAGCTCAGATAGGCTCTAACTTCGAAGGAGTTTGTATTACGATAGGGGCCCCTCTTGCTCTATGTGGGCGTGCTTAAGATCAGATCCGGCGGCCTTTTCAATACCTCGCCTCTAAACTTCTTCCCGTAGCGTTTACAGAAGTGTACCCTCTTACCCTCGGTGTAGACGCACCAGCCTACTGCCCATATTTCTGATCAGCCGCATCTGGAACAGTGAACTTTATCATAAAGCCTTTTTCTCAAAACCCATAAGTTGTTAGAAGATCTTTCTTTTTGCTGTTTTTAGGCATCTTCAGTAAACAAGTTGTTATTTTGCCGACCATCGTCCAGAGGTTAGATAAGTCGGGTTTATTTTTATTTTAATTTATGGCACTAATACATCACCTCTGTAACACAGGTGATGAAGAACCTAGACTCGCTTCGCTCCTATAACACCTTATGTGAAAAACCGATTAACTGCTGTAAATAGAATGGCGGGACCGAGGGGACTTGAACCCCTGACCCCCAGCTCCGCAGGCTGGTGTCCTATCCAAGCTAGACGACGGCCCCACCCCCTCTACAATAATAATCTGCTTCTTTATAATTTACTGCCTTCCTCAGATTTGGCGATGGCTTCTTCTATGAGTTGGGCCGCTTTCTCCCTACCTATATCGACTATGTATGGCCCTAGTCTGGGTCCATGGTCTGATAAGATGAGTATCTGGTAGAGCCTCTTAAAGAGGTCTGGTGCTTTGAGATTGTTTCGCTTAGCCGCCTCAAAGATGCTGTTCTGTATCTGCTGAGCATCCTCTAACCTCCTTATGGCTTCCGCCACTTCAGCTAATGCTTTCCTCTCCTCTAAGCTCAGCTCGAGTTTAACTGGCTCGAACTTTACGAAGTCGTCAGCCCAGTTAGATGCAAGAGCTATCTTCACCTTTAAGAGTTCATCAGCCTCTTTCACGAAGCCGTATGCTGCGAGCTTCTTCAGCACGAACTCAACCCTACCCTCCTTAGGTGCTACAGCGGCCAGATGAGTTAGGAGCCTGTATGGTACGTGTATGGATGGTTTGGGTGGTGGTTTGAGGTGGTTTATGTATTCGTAGAGCCCACGCATCTTCCTTAACTCAGCAGGGTTATCTACCTTCTTAACACCAAAGTACACATCTTCCAGCTGATCGTATTCATCCATATAGTTTGGTATATCCTCTACAGAGAGCGTCCTCGTCCCTACAATCCTCTTGTACATTAAGAGGAGGAGTGATTGAGGTGTGCCGTATCTGAGCCACATCTGGGGTGTGAAAACATTCCCAGCTGACTTCGATATCTTTCTGCCAGACTTATCTAAGAAGAGCTCGTATCTTATGTGGTATGGGTGAGGGTAGTTTAGAACAGCCTCTGAAATCCAGTCGTTGACCTTAACCGAATCGGCGATATCCTTACCATAAGCCTCAAACCTTATGTCTAATGCAGCCCATCTAGCCGCCATCTCACCCTTCCAACTCAACTTACCCCTACCAGACAAAACATCAACCTCCCCCTCATACCCGCAGCCCTCAACCCACCGCCCACCTATCTCAGCACCCCTACATCTATACGCTACCGTATGCCTCTCCTTATCATACGCATAAGCCTCAGCGACATAGAGCCTACCACACTTCCCGCATAGAGGGTAGTAGGGCAGCACCTCCTCAAACTTCTTCTGCCCTAGCGTCTCAGCGATATACTGCCCTATCCTCTGAGCGTTATCCAATATCAGCTGAATCTGAGTGTTTAAGAGGCCCTTTTTGTAAGCCTCTGCGCCGCTCTGAAACCTATACTCGATGCTTAACTTATCTAAGGCGTCCAGAAGCATACCGCTCATATGCGCACCATAAGACTCGTGGCAGCCAAAGGGGTCTTGAATCAAGGCTACTGGTCTACCTATCTCACCCTCAAGCCACTTAGGAAAACCAGCAGGCACCTTACGCAGCCCATCAAAATCATCCGAATACGCTATCAACTCAGATCTGAAGCCCTGATCCTCTAGAGCGAGCTTAACACCATACGCCCTAACAGCGTCCCCAAGGCTCCCAACGTGAGGGATGCCAGAGGCGCCTAACCCACTCTCCACTCTAAGAAGCGTTAGAGATCTTCCCAGCTGCTTCTCCCTCTCGATTATCCTATATGCTACTTTATCGAGCCACGTCCCACGCCCTATAACATTCTCCTTCAACTCACCAGCTTCTTTCCACACAACCTTTAAAAAATATTCTCTAGATGCGGTAGAGCAGTAAAGCGCTGAAAGCGGAAGATGAGCCGCTAAAACTAAACATCTCATAAAGTTATCGCGGAAGCATCCTTAAAAGAAGGTCAACGATTTTGCGTTCTGCGTCCTCAACCTCTGGAGACAACCCCTCCCCAAAACCCGTGTCTTTAGGCTCCACCAAAATGAGAGCGATCTGTGCCCCTATTGTGTAGGCAAGGTAGTCGCAGAAGAACCGCAGCGGCAGCATATGAGTAGAAATAGGTGGAAAAACTTTAAGATGTTCCGGCTTACGGAGGTGGTATTCTCCGGGCTTCAAACCCATAGCCGCAGCATTCACAAGTAGAATATGAGATGGCTTAAAGTCGATTATTCGCTGCATATAGCTTTCAGGAACGGTCCCACATTCAATTAAATAGACCCTCTTAGAAACCCTCCCTCTAAGGTCACGGATAACCTTTACACCAATAAAATCATCCTTGCGGATAGGATTCCCTATACCTGCGACAGCAACCTTTCCTGCATTGGCAAGCCAGCCTCTCAATTCCTCTTCAAAATCGCTCTCTTTAGCCAACTGAGATCAAAGAGGTTAAAAAGGCTGCCTTTGAACGCTCTTAACAAGTTTTCCCGTATGGTCGTAGATTTCCACCGTTAAGGGCAGCTGCCCAACAGCGAAGTGGGTGGCGCAAGTGAAGCAAGGATCATAAGCCCTAAAGGCCGTCTCCACAATATTAAGCAAGCCTTCATCAACCCTATCTCCACGGATCATACTTTTCGCTGCGCTTGCTCCGGAACATTGAGGCAAGGTCCGCCGCAACCTGTGCACGGCATATCAACTTTAAGGCATCTCGCCACGCATCCACCTCTTGTGGCTGGTCTCATGCAGAGAATGCCCTGCCCCAGTAAACATCTTTCCGGGGTCTGGTATCTTCTCGTAGACGCGGTATATTCGCGATATTTTCTTGTTCTCCTTCTTTTTCGGGCACTCGTCGCAGACTGACTTTAGGGGTGCTAGCACAGAGCCCTTTTGAGGCAGTTCACCTTTTACAATAGCTTCTAAAGCGAATAACGTGCGTTCTACAGCTGGTGGGCAGCCGGGCACATAATAGTCAACATCCACCGTCTGGTCTAGGGTTCGCACGGTGTCATAAAATTCTGAGATTTCCAACACCCCCCTACTTAACACGCACCTTAGGCTGAGGGAAAACACCTTTCAGATTATCTGTTGAGAAAGTTTTTATGTAGACCTTTTCGAAGATTTCCTTCTTGTTGTGTAGATTAGCTAAACCAGGAATGCCACCTAGATGGGCGCACGCACCGTAAGCTATGAAAATCTTTGCCTTCTGCCTTAAGAGTTTAGCCATATACTCTTGCTCACTGGTTCGAATAGAACCGTTAAATAAGCAAACATCAATGTACTTGTCCGGCATAGCCTCAACATCCTTGTACTTTATGTCCATTGCTACAGTCCAAAACACGATGTCAGCTGTCTGCAGGACATCGAGGATCTTTTCGTTGATGTCTAAAACAGCAATTTTACATCCACCACAGCTAGCCACCCAGTAGAACGCAAATTTCAATTTTTGTGTAGCCGTAACCCACGCCTCATTTTTTACTCATTAAGTATTCGTGTATTGCTCGTGCAGCCCTCTTTCCAGCACCCATAGCGCTTATCACCGTTGCTTCACCAGTCACTATGTCCCCGCCAGCATAAACGCCTTCAAGACTCGTCTTACCGTTTTCATCGGTCACAATAGTGCCCCATTTTGTAACAGTCAAACCTTCTGTTGTTCGCTGAATTATCGGGTTCGGTGTCCTTCCGATAGCGATTATAACTGTGTCTACATCCATTAAAAACTCTGAACCTTTAATTGGGATCGGCCGTCTTCTTCCAGACTCATCTGGAGGGCCGAGTTCCATCTTTATGCACTCCATCTGCTTGACCCAGCCTTTTTCGTCTCCGATAAAGCGGGTTGGGTTCGTTAATAGTTTGAATACTATACCCTCTTCTTCAGCGTTTTCTATCTCTTCTTTGCGGGCTGGCATCTCCTCCCTTGAGCGGCGGTAAACTATATAAACTTCATCTGCACCGAGGCGTAGTGCTGAGCGGGCAGCATCCATAGCTACGTTTCCTCCACCAATCACTGCAACACGCCTACCGATCCTTATTGGGGTGTCGTATTCTGGGAAGGCATAAGACTTCATCAAGTTAACCCTTATCAGAAACTCGTTAGCCGAGTAAATTCCACCGAGGTCTTCTCCTGGTATGCCTAGGAACTGAGGCAACCCAGCACCTGTTCCTATGAAGACGGCATCAAACCCTTCCTTCTTCATCAATTCTTGGATAGTATATGTTCTGCCGATGAGGTAGCCGAGTTTAAACTCAACACCAAGCTTCCTGATATAATCGACTTCAGCCTCCACAATACTCTTTGGAAGACGGAATTCAGGAATACCATAGACAAGCACACCGCCCGGAAGATGCAAAGCCTCAAAAATAACGACTTCATGCCCAAGCTTTGCCAGATCAGCCGCAACAGTTAAGCCAGCAGGTCCAGCACCAATTACAGCCACCCTCTTGCCCGTGGGCGGAGCCTTATCTGGTATTGTGAAACCCCTAGCCCTCTCCCAATCTGCCAAAAACCTCTCAAGCCTACCTATGCTTACTGGGTCACCAACTCTGCCTAGGACGCACATCTTTTGGCATTGCTCTTCTTGTGGGCAGACGCGCCCACATATTGCTGGAAGGCTATTCTTTTCTTTTATCTTCTTTATGGCCTCCTCATATTTACGCTCCCTGAGGAGTTTTATGAAAGCTGGTATGTCGATTTCGACAGGGCAACCCGTCACACACTGAGGTTTGGGACACTGAATACATCGGCTAGCTTCTTCTAGAGCTTGCTCTTCAGTATAGCCTAAGGCAACCTCGTTGAAGTTATGTTTCCGCACCTCAGGTGGCTGCTTGGGCATCGGGACAGCCTTTTTCTTAATTTTAGGTTGAGGTTTACTTTCCGCCAAACATACCACCTCCGAACTCCCACAACAGAGCGCTTAAGCGCTCCTCTGGAAGGAACATACGTTGACGCTTAATCAGCTGCTCAAAATCCACCAGATGCCCGTCAAACTCTGGTCCATCGACGCAAGCAAACTTCATCTGACCGCCAACGTTTACGCGGCAGACACCACACATACCCATACCATCAACCATAATAGGTAGCAGCGTCACTACCGTTGGAATCTTATATGGCTTCGTCAGTTCACAGACTTTTTGAAGCATCGGGACTGGCCCCATAGCGATACAGCGGTCGAACTTCTCCACAGCCAAGACTTCTTTTAGAAAATCTAGCCCTTTATAGCCTTCTGAGCCGTCATCTGTAGCCACATAGAGCCTGTGGCTTAATGCCTCCATCTCATTCCTAAAGAAGAGCAGATCCTTTATACGCGCACCCATAACAGTCACAACGGTGTTTCCAGCCTCTCGCAAAGCTTTAACTTGCAGAAGCATAGGTGCTATCATAACGCCGCCAGCCACACACAGGACTTTGCCAAAACTCCTAATCTCTGATGGGTTTCCAAGTGGGCCAGTGATGTTCCATATGCGTTCTCCTTTCTCCATCAAGCCGAGCTGCTTTGTCGTCTTACCAACCTCGTTGAAAGCAAACGTTATCGAACCCTTCTTCACATCGTAGCCAGCTATTGTTAGTGGTATCCTCTCACCTTTTTCATTTATAATGAGTATAATAAATTGCCCTGGTCTTGCTTTCTCCGCTATATGTGGAGCATAAACTTCAAACAGCTTTATTTTGGGAGCGAGCTTCACAACCTTTAAAATCTCATACATTCACCTACACCCCATTTTAAGTGTTTTCGTCTGCGGTAAAGACGCGACTTTCTGTATAAATTCATCAAGCTTTTTCTCAAATTTGCCAGCATCTCGCGGAGAAGACTCGTAAAGCTCGAAACGCTCGAATAAACCCATCTTCTTCAAAACATCTTTAAGCACAGCCATATTCCTCTCAGCAGTATCCCGCCCCTTCTGGAGCTTACAATCTTCAGCAGGGCATACAACTGCCATAACCCCGTCGAAGCCCCTTCTCAAAGCGTTGACTACGTGGAATGGGTCAAGAGCCTTAAAACACGGGACCTCAATTATAACAGCATTGCGCTTGAAGAATATCTCTTCTGGGTTATCAAGGGCTGGAAACTCAGACCATTGGCAACAGAAGACAAGAACTACTGGCGATTTACCATTAGCCTTCAACTTGACAGCAGCGTTGCTATAGCGCCTCAGAACGCTTTCAAATTCGAAACCTTGAAGTTGAATCGCGTGATGTGGACAAACTAAGGCGCAGGCACCACAACCCATACAATAATCCTTTAGGATCTTTGGTGTGGCGAAATCTTCTGCTTCTATTGCATTATATGGGCATATGAAGACACATTTATCGCAGCCAACACATTTGGTGGTATCATAGACAGCCTTCCGCGAATATTTAACAACTCTCACAACATCCTTGCCAAACCCGAACTCTTCAAGAACTCTCCTCGCAATAATAAGCCTTCGTGTGTTAACTTTTGTACCCTCCTTAAAGCGGCAGAACGCATCTTCACATTGAGTTGAAACTACGTTTTTGATACCAAAGCTCAGAACTCTGAATATAAATTCTGTTGGAACCCTGCCGGAACAAGGTAAACGCAAAGGGATATACTTTTTAACGCTTAGGCCTCGTTCAGATAAAATTTCCTCAACTTCCTTTGTTGAAGGTGAGTTTCCACGACACATAAGCACAAGTGTTTCGGCTCCGTTTCTTTTCCACTCATCTTCAACGTATTTCACTAAACTATCATAGTTGTAATAGAGTATTTCTATAGCGGAGGTTGGGCAAGCGCTATAACATATTCCACACACTTGACATTTTTGAACGTTTATTTCAAGCCTTCTAGTTTCTGCGTCTCTTTTTATTGCTTCATAGGGACAAATAGAGTAACAAATTAAACAACCACTACAATAATTTTGGTTTATTCTTACAACAGCTATCTGTTCCTCACTCATCCAAAAGAGGCGTTGCTTTTCCCACTTATTATATTTGTTATCTTAAGAAGTTTAAAAAATAGAGTTTGATATTAAGGATTTTAGCGGAAGATAGTAATTACACTTAAAATAGTAAACTTTGCGAAAAAAGTTGTAAGTCTCTAAAGCGTATACTTAACATTTGGAAAACATCATCTTTGAGAGGGCTACAAACTCTAGATCGAATACATTTAGAATGTGGGTCGCTAGCGATTTGCTGAAACGTGTTTAGCCATATATGGTCCTTCTAAAGTGTAGCCGAGTTTCGCATAGTACTGGCGAACACCTACCGCGCTAGTTACAAGAATCTTTTTACAACTAAACTCTTCTACGGCGATTCTCTCTGCTTCGTATAAAAGGCTCTTGCCGAACCCTTTATGCTGCCAAGCCCCTTCTTTCCTCACACCTAAAGGCAGCGCTTCACCATACACGTGAAGCTCTCTAATTAACGCGGTCTTCTGCCCCTTCACCTCAGGTCTATGGGCTTTTTCAGATGGTATGCGTAGCCTCAAGAAGCCGATGAGGGTTTCTGTTTCTGGGTGTTCGTAGGAGAGGAAAATCTCTGTGCCCTGCGCGGCCTCATACACTTCTCTCATCAACTTAACCTCTTCCTCATCGACCTCGATGTTTTTGAGCCCGACCTCTCTACATCTAATGCATCTGCACCTTGAGCCCCTCCTCTTCAGCTCTCGCTGAACTAGTTCCCTTAAGTTGCCGTGTTTGACACCAGCTACGATATGTTCAGCAGGAATCTCCCTCTGGATGCGCATAATCCTAACCCATTTTGGGACGATCTCTTTAATATCCGCGAGCAGCTTCACAACCGTCTCGAGCGTGTAGGGCTTGTATCTGCCATCAAGGTAGAGTTTGTGGAGTTGTGTACCCTCTGTAACTAAAGTAGGGTAGATCTTCAGCATATCCGGCTTGAAGCAAGGGTCTTCAAATAACCTTTTGAATGATTCAAAATCATCTTTGATGCTGGAACCTGGTAGACCGGGCATCATATGTGCCACTATCTTAAGCCCAGCGTCTCTTGCGAGTTGGAAGGCTTCGATAACGTCTTTGACCGTGTGACCTCGGTTGACAAGCTTGTAGATTTCGTCAGATAGTGTTTGGACGCCCAATTCGACCCTTGTCACGCCGTAGCTGAGCATAAGGTCGATATGCCTCTCTTTGCAGTAATCTGGTCTTGTTTCGACTGTAAAGCCTACGTTTCTGATCTTGGCGTGCTCAGCCTCCCTTAGCGCCTCCTCAAGCGTTTCAGAAACTTTGCCATTTAACGCATCAAAGCAACCCTTAACAAATTTAGTCTGCTCATCTTCTGGTAGAGATGTGAATGTGCCGCCTATGATGATGAGTTCAACCTTCTCCACGCTGTGCCCGATCTGCTCGAGCTGCCCCAGCCTAGCCTTAACCTGTAGGTAGGGGTCATAGAGACTCTCTTTAGCCCTCTTGGACGATGCCTCGAATCCTGTGTAGCTCTGAGGGGTACCTTTCGCTGCTCCGCCAGGGCAGTAGAGGCAGGTGCCGTGTGGGCAAGGATGGGGTGCGTGCATAACCGCAACAACAGCGATTCCACTCGCTGTCCTTACTGGTTTGATCTTTAGCGCAAGGGTCTTTTTCAGATCATCGGGTAGGGTGCTTAGTAGCTGCCTCAGCCCTATCAGCCTGTTTAACCCGTACCTTTTTGAAAACATCTTCTGATAGTGGATAAACTTCTTCTTTGTTAAATTGGGTTCTGACGAGATCATCTGCAGTAGCTCTTTGAGCGCCTCCTCCTGCGCATCTCTCTTATCAGCGATCGTAGAGCTCTGCTGCAAGATGCTTTATCCAGCTTCCTCGAGCTTCTTTAACCAAAGTTAAGTTTATCGGTATGTCTAGGAGAAGGATTAGTGTTGAAGGGCGTTGAGCGGAGATATAGAGTTTGAGCTGCTCGAAAGTAAGCCTGTTGGAAGCGACACAGTAGTCTTTAGATTAGAGGACGGCGCTATAGTGAAGATTAGGGTTGATATAGATCGGGCTGGTGTTGCTATTAACTACAAGAACCCAGACGGCTCACCTCACTACAACATAGCTGTCTCAAATAAGATTACAATAATCCCACCTAACAAAAGATACCGCCTACCAAGAGAGCACCTCCAGCTAGCACCACAGCCGAAAGAAGAGAAAGGCGAACCCTACCGCTAATAGGCGGCTAAAGATGAGCGATAAGCTAGAAGAAATCTTTAGGTTGCAGAAAGAGTATCTTTCGACCTTCACATTTGAACGCTACCCTAAGAGCCTAGAGGAGCGTATCTCCGCACTCTGCACCGCCATAATACATGAGGCTGCTGAGCTACAGGATCTGACATCTTGGAAGTGGTGGAAGACCTTTAAGGGCTTCGATAAAGAGAAGGCTAAAGAAGAAATCGTAGACATCTTACACTTCCTTATCCAAGCCTGCATAGAGCTGGATCTCACACCCAAAGATCTTCTTGAGCTCTACCGAACAAAGAACTATATTAATCGAGATAGGGCTCTAAGTGGTTACTGAGCTTTCCACCCCTCCTTATCTGACTGAGGTTCTTGAAGAGAGTCAAAAGAAAAACTTAAGAATACCATTAAGCAACAGAAGAAGATATGCCAGAGAAAGAAAAGCTAACTATGAAGGATAAAACACTCGTGGTGGAAAGAGAGGTTACAGCCACTAAGCTAGTAGAAGGAGAGAAACTGGTTGAACACTTTTCTATCTATGATCCAAAGTTCCCACCTAACTTGAATGAAATAAGAGGAGGCCCAGCCCCGCTAGTGGAAGGCGAAGGTTTTAGGTTAGAACTCAGCAAGAGAAGAGGAAAAATGACTTTTTGGCATAGGAACTTAGAGCAAGACGAGTTGATTTTTGTAGTGCAGGGTAAGGCGAAATGGTATACGGAACTTGGAACCTATGAGATGAAGGCAGGAGACATTTTGATCATACCCAAGGGGATAGCGCATAAAGTAGAACCTCTGCAAGACGGCGACTACGTAGCCTTAGAGATCAAGTCAACATACTTAAGAAAGGTTTAAGACTAAAATTCAAAGAAACTTTTTTGCTAGATTAGTAGATTACTGAGGAGAGTAACTATTTATTCAGGTTTCTCTACCCCTCAAAAAGAAAAAGAGGAAAAAACTTTATGGGAGTATCACTGCAATAGGCCGTAACGGCGAACCCGTGGCTCCTTTCATCTTCAGTGGCAACCCTATAAATAGAAAGCTGTAAACCTTATCCCTTGCTAACTCCTCTAAATACAAGTTCTCCATAATGTATATTCCCTTTCTAGCCAGTAGGTAAAGGTGGGCTGGCAGCGCAGACTTCGTTTCAGGATCTCTATACTTTGGCACGTCCCACGCAAGGTTATCAGAGCCCACAGCTAATACATTTCTTTCACCTAACCATACGCTAACTTCTTTAGAGATGCCAGCTGCTTTAGTGTATTTTTCAGGATCGTTCCAGTATTTTCCATAGCCTGTTCTTACTAATACTATGTCGTTCTCCTTTATCTCCACACCCTCACTTCTCATAGCCTCCTTGAATTCATCTAAAGTTATCTCGTACTCCTCAGGCAGTGGATCTTTTTTGTATGCGGCATCTATCAGTATGCCCCTACCTATAATCGGCGGGATATGCTCAGCCCCTAATTTCTCAAAACCCCAAGGCGTCTCAACATCAGGCGTGATCCTGACCCCCCCAGGTAGAGTTAAGTCTGAAGCTTGATGGCATCTTGCGTCAATATGGGTCCCACTCTGGTCAGTCATTATAATTAAACCAGATGAACTCGTCCTAGGTCCCTCCCTTTCAGGCCTATAATAGTTCTCATGGTGTCTGTAGAGGAAGTAGAGAAAGGCTGGGGAAACAGGATGGTAAGCAGGCATCCCATTATACCTTAGCTGTTCAAGATCGTATATCTTTGCTTTTTTCACAAATATCTCTATCAACTCACTCGTCTGCATCTACATCACCTCTACGATCATGTTTATTTAGCACGTTTCACCCATACTCCACGTGGGTCTATTTCGCGTATGGTTTTTATTTCCTCTTCGGTAGGAGGCGCTATTTCCTCTACTTTTTCGGGTATTATAGGCTTAAAACCTAAGTTGTCAAGTAGTTGCTGAAGTGTCACACCTGGTTGAAGCGCTTTAACCTTTGCTCTTTTCAGTTGAGGATCGTACTCCATTAAGGCTAAGTTTGTTAAAATTGCCAGCGGCTTCCCGAAGATAATGTCATGAGATTCCCGCCCTTTTTCATCTATGTTGCCTGGGCTTGTTATAAAATCTACTTTCTCTACAAACCTCCTCTTTTCATGTCTCATAATTATCAATATTCTGTTAGCCAAACTAGCTATATCGTTGGCTCCTCCGCTTCCAGGAAGCTTTACAGTGGGTTTTCTGTAATCTCCTATAAATGATGTATTCACATTTCCATATTGGTCTACCTGCGCTCCGCTAATAACTCCGTAATCTATGAAGCCTCTTTGCAAAAAGGAGAGAACGTCAAATGATGAAGCTTGCATTATCGCCTTATAGCATGATCTTGCATCGTTAGGAGAATAAGTCAAGTACTTATCGGAGAGTATTGGTCGCACCGCGCCTCCTTCAAATATCAGTGATATGTTTGGAGCATATAACTTCTGTGCAAGGGCTGTTGCCACAACAGGGAGTCCAGTTCCTACGAAAATTGTCTTGTTATCTTCAAAGTATCGAGCTGCCGCTGCAACAATCAATTCGTCAGGAGAATATTTGAGTTCACTCATCACTCCCACCCGTACCTAATGGCTTTAGCTATCTGCGCCTTCTTAAATAACTTTTCCAAAGGTATCTTAGCCAGATATTCAAAATGATCCTTGACTCCATATACATACTCTTGTAAATATTCTTGGGCCGCATTGACTCCTTTTGTTTCTATCAGATTTACATAGGCGGAGACGTGTTCAAAATCCATGTCGTAGTAGCCATAACAGTCATATGGATGACTACCAAATGGTGCCCAAACAACCGCATCAACCATGAAGAAGGGTATTGCAGTCTTGTCAGCCTCTCTTCTTATCTCCTCCGTATCAACTATTTCCTCAACTGTAACTATTACATGCTTTGCTGACTTGGCTATATCTGGGTCAGCTGCTGTAGGCCCATCTATTATGACATTTCCGTATTTATCAGCTCTCTGCGCGTGTATTACTGCTACGTCAGGGAAAAGTGCTGGAACCGCTGCGAGCTTAAGACCAGTATAGGGACAGGTAATGACTCTACAATTGTTCTGTTTGATCAAGTCTGAACCTAGCATAGAAAAGGCGGGTAAGAAAGGGACACCCATAGCACCGGCTTTAAATCTGAGGTTCATTCCGAAATTGCTCCACTCCTCGAACTCCACCTTGCCGCTTTCTACTCTATCCCTCATGACCTTCGATACACCCCATACAACCCCTACACTCACCCAACTTGCGATGATCTTCTTCACCAAGCTAGCGGCTAACAGCAACTCAACATCAAAGGAAGCCAAGGTCTTAGCGACGGTCAGATCTTTCTTACCTTGCCTTATTATCTCCCTCACCGCTGCCATAGCTAACCTAGTGAAGTTAGGGCCTGACAAGGCGACAGTATCCCCGTCATGGACGAACTTCTTTATGGCTTCGCTAAGTGACATCGTCTTATCCCGCAGAGAACGGTCTTTTTCTTCTGCAGCTTTTCTCGCTTCTAATAAGTTCAACATACCTTAACCTACCTTCTTGCCAATTAAAAAATTTTTCTAGCAACGTAAATTGATTTTAATGGGGTAATAGATAAGGGGATAAAAGCATAGAAACTACAAGGCTGAGTATAACGATGCTCACTATGAGCGTAAGTCGTTTTATAGTCGCTTCACTAGCGATGTTCTTAAGCGAGCCTTGTAGTATTGCTCTAAATGTCTGCCCTCCGTCAAGTGGGTAGATGGGGAGAGCATTGAATATAGATATGTTGAAGTTTACGAACCAGATCCAAAAGAATAAGTTAGCTAAAGTCGGGTATAGTGAGCCTAGGGTTGATGTGTAGAAACGTGACATGAGCTGTGAGAAAGGTATAAGCTGTTGGTTGGCGGTGGAGAAAGTAGGCCAAACAAGATATAAGAGGGGGTCAGACTTCCAAGCATCCTTGTATCTATCTAGCACCTCTCTTAGCCCAACACCAATCAACCCAAGATAACCTCTAGAAGAGTCATATGGGTTTACTGCTGCCGAAACCTCGACGCTATAAGAGCCTATCACAGCCCCATTAGACAACCTCACAAACTCCAATACAACCTTATCTCCAGGCTTAAGGGTGGAAAGGATGTTCTGAACGTCTACTACATTTGTGATGCTGACACCATTTATAGATGTGAGCACATCACCAGGCTGTATACCAGCCATATGTGCGGGGTACCCTTCAGCAACCGCTGTTATACCAATTCCATTAACTATAGGTGCGGCTGAACTGACTAATGTAAGTAGAAGTAGTAGGCTGAGTAATGCTACTAACATATTTGACCCTGGTCCTGCTGCTAGGACTCGTCCAGAGTCTCTTGCTTTGGCTGCGCGTATCTCCTTATCGTCAACTTCAACGAATGCTCCTATTGGGGCGATCAAAAAGAAGAGCAAACCTGCGGACTTCACCTGAAAGTTCAGGCTTCTAGCTAAAACGCCGTGTGCTGTCTCGTGAACAGCGATCCCCACGATTAAGGCGATCCAACCATATATTAAGGGGAGATAGGGGTTAAGACCAGGTATAAGTAGGTTTGCGAGAGGTGTAATAGATCTAATATACTCTCTTACTAAAGCGTTAGAGATAATTAGGCTGACAGAGCGGATCACGAGGTAAAGTCCGAGTATGGCTATAATGGGCATGAGGAACGCGGAGAACCAGCCTAACCAAGGTGTTATGGTGTAGCTGCCGAGTCTATCAAGTAAACCTAGCCCGCGTTTAGTTTTCACTATTAGGAGCGGTGGTTGGAACTCCACCGCACCGAACTTCTTCCCTTCTTTCTCTTCTGGCAATTATCTTTCTACAGTATGGGGTTAGAAGTTCAGATATATAATCTAGTGAGCCGCACTCTACACCGATGGCTGCGCTTAGATGTAACATATGCGGTGAAGCACCAGTGTATTACAGGTATTATTCAGGGGAGAAGTTGTGTAAACGCTGTTTTATAGAATCAGTAATCGAGAAGACCAGACGAACAATTTCGAAATACAAAATGCTTAGCCACGGCGACAAGATAGGTGTGGCTGTTTCAGGAGGAAAAGATAGCCTAACTTTGCTCCATATACTATCCAATATAACGAGAGGGCATGCTTCTGAGATAGTAGCGCTCATCATAGATGAGGGGATAGAAGGGTATAGGGAGGAAGCTGTTAAACACGCTATACAAACATGCGAAGAGCTTGAAATAGAGTATCACATACTAAGCTTTAAAGAGGCATATTCTCTAACACTGGACGAAGCCATCAAGTTAAGAAGGGATAATAGTTTAGCCGCTTGTACTATCTGTGGCGCACTTAGAAGGAGGGCTATAGATCTTTTAGCAAAAGAGGTTGGTGTAGATGTTATAGCGACAGCACATAATTTAGATGATGTCCTCCAAACCTTCCTCATGAATCTATTCTCAGGTGACATACAGCGGATCGCTAAAAGTAGAGTTTTAGACGAATCCTCAGAATTATTCCTGGTTAAGCGTATCAAGCCTTTGATGGAGATACCCGAGGCAGAGATAGCGCTCTTCGCTTATCTTAAAGGTATACCTTTCCAGCGTGCGAGCTGTCCTTATATGAATGAATCCATAAGATCTGAGATAAGATCTATACTAAACGAAATGGAGCTCAAACACCCCGGCATAAAGTTCAATCTACTTAGATCCTACCTAAAGATCACATCCAATCTAAAGATTGAAGCAAAGAGACTTGTCTGCAGCCTCTGTGGATACCCCTCCTCTAACCCAATATGTGGCGTCTGCACCATACTTAGCGGGCTCAGAGGCGAAGCGAAAAGAGCAAAACATCCAAATACCACCAAAACCTAACTATCTACTGGGTGGCGGGGAGGGCTGGGAGGCTAGCCGTCTCCCGAAAACCTGAAAACGGCTATATGCAGGGGCCAGTAACCACCAGGTAAAACACCGCATCTGAAAAACCCGCCAATCAGGTGGGGATGATGCTGCGCTGCGGTGGGTAGCAGCAAGGAGCACCCCTCTCGAAGGAGAGGGTGTGACTCCCAACCACCGAACCGAGTCAGGCCCGGGAGGGAGCAGCTCTAAGGTGGGGCTGGCTACGCTGCCGCATCTACGTAGTCGACTTCATCTGGTTGGAGAAGGGGTTCGGATGCGATGTGAATTCTGGTGGAGCCGCCACCTCTGAGAGCTTTCTGATTAGCTTATTTGGTTGGCTGGGCTTGTTCCTCCTCTTTAAACAGCTCCCCCTCAACCAAAACCGCGTTGACTTGATAAATTTCTTCGGTGATCGTGTTGCCTCTAACTAGCTTTCGCCTTCTTTCACCTTTCTCAGCCTTTCTTAGCCCCGTTCCTTTTGTTAAAAGAACATATTTTTTGACTCCGCCTAAAACGTCTGCACGCATAGGGAAACCAGCCCTGTCGCTACCACCAGTTATCTTTATCTTGCCAGGAATCCCGATGACTTCAGCATCGAATATGTCCCCTATCTTAAGCCCTATCAACGGTTGGGCTAACTCATCTTTCAGCTCCTTGCTGATAGCTTTACCTGTTCTAGGATCTGAGATCACTAGTTTGAAGGTTGGCAAACTGCATCGACAAGAGAAACCTACATGTGCTAAATAAACGTTTAACGAAAATATTCGTCAAATAAGTTCGAAAATTTAAGTATAAATTTTTTCGTTTTGCCAAAATCTTCTTTAGTTTTTCAGAAGACGCTGAGGCAGAAGCTAATTAGTAGGTCTTCAAACTGAGCCCATTAAGGTTGTATTCAAAAAGGCTTAAGTGTTGTGTCTTGTTATCTTCTAACATATGGCTCTGTTAGAGTTTAATGGGAAAAGACCTAGGCTTGGTAAGGATGTTTATGTGGATCCTACAAGCAGAATCGTAGGTGATGTTGAGTTGTGTGATGATGCTGCCGTTTGGTTTTGCTGCTTACTAAAGGGTGAGATTAGAGCGACAAGAATTGGTAGGAGCAGTGTAATTATGGAGTATTGTTTTATAGAGGATGCGCAGGTAGGTGAAGAGGCGCTGGTAAGCCATAGAGCCATTCTTCATAAGTGTGTGATTGGAAGGAGGGTGCTGGTGGGAATAGGTGCGGTCATCTTAGATGATGCGCATATAAGGGAAGGAAGCATAGTTGGTGCAGGCAGTGTAGTGCCAGCTGGTGCAAAAATACCTGAGGGATGTGTCGTACTCGGTTCACCAGCTAAAGTTTGCAGAGAAGTCACCGAAAAAGATAGAGAGCTATTCAATAAAGTTTTTGAGGAAGCGAGGTGGAAAACCTCTATTTATAAGAGGATTCTAAGCGGCTCCAATAATCTCTAAGTAAACATACCTTCCAAATTAACATCCCTTACGCCCAAAGATAATCACTACTCCCCGAACTTGAGCGAGTTAGTTTGGCTAGGTGCTTTTTAAGTAGAGGCAACCAAGTGGTGGAAGTGTTACTATGAGTGAATACCTTCGACCATGGTAAGGTTCTTCTTTTGCTTCTACGCCGCCGAAGTTCCCCCAACCGCTTCCACCATACTCTTTGGCATCGGTGTTGAGTATTTCTTTCCAGAAGCCTCCTCTAGGTGCACCTACCTTATACAGTTCTCTCGGGACTGGTGTGAAGTTACAAACTACCAGTATTATGGTTTTAGATGCAGGGTCTTTTCTGATGAAGGTTATTACGCTCTGCTCCCAGTCGCTGAAGTCTATCCACTCAAAGCCTTGCTGGTCGAAGTCCAGCTTGTGTAGAGCTGGTTCGCTTCGATAGATTCTATTAAGGTCCTTGACGAGCCTCTGGACCCCCTGGTGCTCGAAGTAGTTGAGGAGGTGCCAATCTAAGCTTCGATCGTGGCTCCACTCAGACCACTGAGCGAATTCGCCGCCCATAAACAGCAGCTTCTTCCCCGGATGCGCGTACATGTATGCGTAGAGGAGCCTTAGGTTTGCGAACTTCTGCCAAGGGTCTCCGGGCATCTTGGCGATGAGGGGGCCCTTACCGTAGACCACTTCATCGTGCGAGAGGGGTAGTATGAAGTTTTCGGAGAAGGCGTACCAGATGCTGAAGGTTATCTGATTGTGGTGGTATTTGCGGTATATTGGGTCTTTGGAGAAGTAGAAGAGTGTGTCATGCATCCAACCCATATTCCACTTTAACCCAAACCCCAACCCACCAATATAGGTCGGTCTCGTCACCATAGGCCAAGCGGTTGATTCCTCGGCTATCGTCTGCGTGTCGGGGTAGTATTTGTAGACTGCTTCATTCAGCTCCTTTATGAAGGAGATCGCTTCAAGGTTCTCTTTGCCGCCGTAGATGTTCGGCACCCACTCACCCTCTTTGCGTGAATAATCTAAGTAGAGCATGGAGGCTACCGCATCAACCCTCAGCCCATCTATGTGGTATTTGTCAAGCCAGAAGAGCGCGCTGCTTATGAGAAATGATCTGACCTCGTTCTTCCCGTAGTCGAAGACATAGCTGTTCCAATCTGGGTGGTAGCGTTTCCTCCAATCTTCATACTCATATAAATGTGTGCCATCGAAGTAGACCAGCCCGTGTTCGTCGGTTGGGAAGTGCGATGGACCCCAATCTAATATTACACCTATCCCCTCCCTATGTAGTTTATCCACCAGATACATGAAGTCTTGTGGACGCCCGTACCTGCTGGTGGGGGCGAAGTAGCCTGTTATCTGATAGCCCCAGCTGCCGTAAAAGGGGTGCTCCATTACCGGGAGCAGCTCTACGTGTGTGAAGCCCATCTCCTTTACGTATGTGCTCAGCTGCTCAGCTATCTCGCGGTAGGTTAGCCATCTACCCCACTCACCTCTCCTCCACGAACCCAGATGGACTTCGTATATGGATATGGGTGAGGTTAGAGAGTTGCGCTCCCACCTGCTCTTCATCCATTCTTCATCACCCCACTCGTATTCTAGATCCCAGACGATGGATGCTGTCTCCGGAGGTGTCTCGAAGAGGAATGCATAGGGGTCTGCTTTATCAACGCGGTATCCGCTTCTCGACACTATTCTATACTTGTATAGTTCGCCTACATCTATTTTGGGTATGAAACCCTCCCAGATGCCTGAGCCATCCCGCCGCCTGTGAAGCCTATGTTGTGGTTGCCAAGAGTTGAAGCCACCTATAACATAGACTTCACTTGCGTTGGGTGCGTAGACCGCAAAGTATACCCCTCTCTCACCACCTACGTTAACTACGTGGGAGCCTAGCTTCTCGTAGAGCCTATAGTGCCTACCTTGCTTGAATAGGTAGATATCGTAGTCGCTCAGCAGCGTATATTCGACAACCTCCAAACCGCTCTGTTGATAAGGCTATTTCTGCTAAGAAATAAATGATGCGTAATCCGCCAAATACTTTTTGCCGCTTAATACGTCTCTCATCTTTCACCCTTTTGGAATTGGAGGACTATCACGTTTTCACTACCACATCTTAAACAGAAGGACTTTGGGTAGAGGTAGCATTTTTCAGGAGGCAAGCAGCAGACCCCTTGGCTGTGGCAGTTATTGCAGTAGATTTTGAAGACGAGTATTCGTGGTGCTGTAACAGGGCATCTTTGAGCAACCTTGCATAGTGTGCAGAGGCCTGTTCGTATATCTCTGCCATCCTATTATAGTGTTTTGATGTGATATAAGCTTCTATAATCCTTCAACATATGTGAAAGGGAAAGGCTTAAAGTGATATGGTGTGTGGGTAGATGAGTAGATCGGATTTAGGTTGAGCGATTTGAGGGCAGAAAGCAAGAAGACCGCAGCCAAGCAGAAGAAGAGGACAGAGATTGAGCTCGATGAGTTAGGGGATTGGAGGAGGACCCACTACTCGAGCAACCTAACACCCGAGCTGGACGGGCAAGGGTGTGTTGTCTTCGGCTGGATAGCCTCCATAAGGCATCAGGGTAACATAACCTTCATCGTAATCATGGATAAAGATGGTCTGATACAGGTGACTGCGAAGAAAGATGAGGTTGGTGAGAAACTCTACGAAAAGATTCAGAGACTCACACCACACACATCGATAGGTGTGAAGGGCGTCTTGAAGGCTATACCTAAAGCGCCTAACGGTGTTGAAGTAAGACCTCAAGAGATCAAGGTAGTCGGCTACGCCTCTGTAAACCCGTCTATCCAGCTATATGCCCGCAAGCTACCGAGTTTGGATAAGAGGCTTGAGATACGTGCTGTAGATCTGAGGCGCCCCGCTGCACAAGCGATCTTTAAGATAAGGCAGGAGGCGCTAAAGGTGATCAGAGCCCACCTCCTCAAAAACGGCTATCAGGAGGTTCACACACCAAAGATAATATCTTCGGCAACAGAGGGTGGGGCGGCCCTATTCCCCCTCCTCTACTACAATAAGGAGGCCTTCCTAACCCAAAGCCCCCAGCTCTACAAGGAGCAGCTGGTGATGGCGTTCGAGAAGGTCTTTGAGATAGGACCAGCATTCAGAGCCGAGCAGTCCAGAACGCTTGAACACCTAAGCGAATTCATCTCGGTAGATGTGGAGGAGGCATATGTGGACTATAGGGATGTGATGAGTAGGCTTGAGGCTATAGTAAGAGAAGTGGTCGAAGTGGTTAAGAATAAGTGTGCAAAGGAGCTCGCTATACTACAATACGAGCCGACGCTCCCTGACACATTCAAGAGGTTTACTTATGACGAGGTCTTAGAGATTCTGGCTGAACACGGGTATAAAGTTGAGTGGGGTGAGGATCTGAGCTCAGCCGCCCTTGCTAAGTTGGCTGAGTCGAACCCCTCATACTACTTCATAATAGATTGGCCTACGCAGAGCAAACCCTTCTATATATCTCAGAAGAAGGACGACCCCAAGTTGAGTGAATCCTTTGACCTCATCTTCGGCTCGCTTGAAATAGCTTCAGGCGGAACTAGGGTTAGTAGTAGAAGGGTTTTGGAGAAGAGGCTTAAGGAGAAGGGGCTTAACCCGAAAAGCTTCGCTTACCATCTTAAGGTCTTCGACTACGGTATGCCCCCCCACGCTGGCTTCGGCTTAGGTTTTGAGCGCTTCCTCATGACGTTAACAGGGCAGAAGAACATTAGAGAGGTGACCTACTTTCCGCGTGATCAGCGCCATCTAACACCCTAAAGTGATATAATTTGCCCAGAAGTAAGATTGGTGTAAGCACGGTTAAGCACCTCGCTTGGCTTACACGCATCGATCTAACGGAGAAAGAGGCTAGAGAAATCGCTAAACAGCTGAGCAGAATCTTAGAATACTTTAGTAAGATCGATGAAGTTGACACGAGCGTAGTGGAGCCGCTCTACCACCCGCTTGAGGTACAGAAAGTCGCTAGAAGCGACGAACCAGCACCCTTCCCAGCAGACGAGATACTGAAGATCGTCCCTAACAAAAAGGGGCGATACGTCAAAGCGCCTAGGATAGTGTAGGTGTCTTTTTGGCTAAGATCGATCTTAGGAACGCTCGAAAAGTTGCTGAGATGGTTAGGTCTGGTGAAGCCTCTGCTGTTGAGGTCGTAGAGGTGAGTCTAAAGAAGATTAGGGAGCTGGATGATAAGATTAACGCCTTCATAACAGTATGCCCAGAGCGGGCTCTGGCTGCTGCTGAGGAGCTCGATTCGAGGCTCAAAAGGGGTGAGGAGGTAGGGCCTTTATGTGGTGTACCAGTCGCTGTTAAAGACGTTATCTCAACAGCTGGTATCGAGACCACCTGCGGCTCTAAGATGCTTAAAGGCTACATACCGCCCTACGATGCCACTGCAGTAGCTAAGTTGAAGGAGGCTGGTGCTATCATCGTCGGTAAGACGAATACAGATGAGTTCGCCATGGGTAGCACAACCGAGTTCAGCGCTTTCGGCCCGACTAGGAACCCTTATGACTTAAGCAGGGTTGCTGGTGGCTCTTCTGGAGGTAGCGGGGCTGCTGTGGCTGCTGGTATGGTCCCCCTAGCGTTGGGCAGCGATACAGGTGGTTCGGTCAGATGCCCAGCAGCGTTTTGTGGTGTGGTTGGGCTCAAACCTACTTATGGTGCTGTGAGTAGGTATGGTCTGATCTCTTATGCGAATAGCTTGGAGCAGATCGGGCCTCTCGCCTCTAACGTGGAAGACTGCGCCCTACTCTATAGGTGTATAGCTGGCTGGGATCCGATGGATTCCACATCTTATAGAGATCAGCCAAAGGAAGGTGCTTTGCTGGAGGAGGGTGCTAAGATAGCTGTGCCTAAGGAGTTCTTTGGGGAGGGTGTTGAGGAGGCTGTTAGTAGGTGTGTGTGGAGGGGTCTAGATGCGCTTAGGGCTAAGGGTTTTATCGTAGAAGAGGTTTCGCTAAAAAGCTTGACTTACGCTTTACCCGCATACTACATCGTAGCGATGGCAGAGGCCAGTTCAAACCTAGCACGCTTCGACGGCATAAGATATGGTCTGCACCTCAAATCAGGCTTCAGAGACTGGAACACCTACTTCTCCAAATGTAGGGCTGAGGGGTTTGGGCCAGAGGTTAAGCGGAGGATACTGCTCGGCACATTCGTGCTCTCAGCAGGCTACTACGGCACCTACTACCTTAAAGCGCTGAAGATTAGAAGCATTCTTAAATCCGAGTTTCAGCAGATCTTCAGCCGCTACGCTCTTATCGCAGGGCCTACGATGCCAACAACACCATTTAAGATAGGTGAGAGGGTGGAGGACCCGCTCCTAATATATCTGATAGATGTGAACACAGTCCCGCCGAACTTAACAGGGCACCCAGCGATCTCCTTGCCAGTGCATAGGGAAGGTGAGCTGCCTGTGGGGCTGCAGCTCATAGCACCGTACTTTTGCGAAGAAAGGCTCTTTCAAGCTGCAAAGATAGTTGAGGAGGGTTTGAGGCGATAAGGGGATGCTGAAGGAGCAAGAGGAGCTAGATGTGAAGATAGGTTTGGAGGTACACTGTCACCTCACAAACCTAAAGACTAAACTATTCTGCAGATGCCCAGCAGACTACTACAACAAAGAGCCTAATACAAACATATGCCCAGTCTGCATGGGTCTACCAGGCAGTCTCCCTGTGCTGAATGAGGAAGCGGTCAAGCAAGCACTAGCCATAGCGATAGCTTTAGGTGCTAAGATCTCTGAGAAGATGATCTTCTATAGAAAGAACTACTTCTACCCAGATCTGCCGAAGAACTTTCAGATATCGCAGTATGATAGGGCTGGTGGTCAGCCTCTTGCGGTAGGTGGGCAGATCCGCTTACAAGATAAAGTCGTTAGGATAAGGCGTGTACAGCTAGAGGAGGATCCAGCTAAGATAGTTTACGAGGGCTCTATATCAACCTCGCCATACGCGTTAATCGACTACAACCGCTCAGGGGTCGCTTTGGTTGAGATAGTAACCGAGCCAGACTTGGCAACCCCGAGGCAGGCTAGGCTCTTCCTACAGAAGCTCAGATCTATACTCGAGCATCTAGGCGTGTGCAACTGTAGCTTAGAGGGGGCGCTGCGATGCGATGCAAACATATCGGTTAGGGGAGGTTATAGGGTTGAAATCAAGAATATGGGCTCATTTAAGGATGTTGAGAAGGCGCTCAGCTTCGAGATAACGAGGCAGAAGATGCTCGGCACAAAGAAGGGTATGGAGACTAGGCACTGGGATGATGTCAGAGGTGTGACCGTCTCGTTAAGGGTGAAGGAGGAGGAGATGGACTACCGATACTTCCCAGAAGCAGACCTACCACCATACATCATAACTAAAGAGCTTATAGAGGAGGTGCGTGCATCTCTACCAGAGCTTCCAGATGCGAGAAGAGAAAGGCTGATGAAACAATATAACCTGCCACCCCAAACCGCCGATATACTAACCTCTCACAAAGCCCTAGCAGACTTCTTCGAAGCTAGTGTAAAGGAGTATCCCGGAAGCCCGCTGAAGATGGCTAACTGGATCATAAGCGACATCCTAGGCTACCTTAACCGAAACGATCTAGACCCCTCGTCACTCAAGCTAAAGCCCAAAGACTTCGCAGCGGTAGTAAAAGCGGTTGAAG
>Ga0080004_1222572_pt1 | contig 42699 bp, 44 predicted proteins | sample WasSprMetagenome_FD_69207 | JGI IMG/M metagenome (GOLD analysis project Ga0080004, IMG submission 69207) | Sulfidic aquatic microbial communities from Washburn Spring, Yellowstone National Park, USA - WS (SPADES assembly) (version 2) | ecosystem: Environmental > Aquatic > Thermal springs > Hot...
CCGCGAAGCCCATGGGACGATGGGAGAGTGAGCTTGGAGGAGAGGCTTCTATGGGCTTCGGCACTGACTGCAACCTGGGAGTTTCTGGCATTCTGGGTTACCTTGCGAGTTTCCAGGAGAGGTAGATGGAGAGGTTTTCAAGGCCTCTTTGGTCTCTGGAATTCTTACCCCGGGAGAGGGCCTTGAGGAGCAAGGCTTCGACTTCCTCCCAGGAACCCTCCTCGATAGCCTTCCAGAGTTCCCCTCTTTTATGAGGTTCAGGGCATGCTCCCTGGATTCTCTGCGCTAGGTGGAAGCGAGGGAGGATGAGATGTCCTGGGGGATGATCTTGAGTCCTTTCTTGAGGAGGAGCCCCATCACCGTAGAGGAAGATGGCTTCTACCGATTGAAGGTCGTCGTTCTCCTCCAGGTACTCGAGGACCTCGAGGAAGCTTCGGTGTCCTCGAAGCGGCGAGCAAAGTCGTGGGGATTCTTGAGTTTGGCTCTCCCTGGGCCTGAAGTCTCCCTCCCCTCATGGACGTAGACGAGTTTGGCAAGGATGCTGGATTTATTCCTCTTTTTCCTCTTGGTCTGGTGGTTGCCCCTTTGCTCCTTCAGGGGGACATGGTCCTCGTCTTTTTCGATGACGAGGGAGAGGAGCTTCTTTTGTGTCGGTTGCCACTTCTTCTCCGGAATCTCTTCTGCCTTCTTTTCCTCTTCCCTCAAATGGTGGACCAGCCGCTTCACCACCTCAGGGCTGACGGTGCATTCTTGGTTTTGGGGAAGGATTACTCTTCCCGCTTTCTGGGAGGAGAGTTCTGTGGCCCTCTCAAGGATGAGGGCTTTTAGGAGGGGATCAATCCTTTCCTTCTTCCTGAAACCAACCTGGCCATCGAGGAGGTGCAGGGACTCTCTGGTGTCTTCGTGCTTGTAGGAGGTTCTTCCTTGAGGTGACATCCCCAAACAGGGTGAGGATGGTCCTTGGGGCACTCCTTCAGACCACCTGGAAGGAGGTTCTGTCCCTTTCCCGGTGGATCTCTTCATCTTTGGCTTCAAGGACAACCCTCAGTCTCCCCACACTGTTCATGGTTTCCCAGAGCTTCTCTGCAAACTCCTGGAAATCCATCCCCTTCTCCAGAAAGTGGAGGGAGAATTCCAGAATCCTCTGGAACCCTGATATCCATGGAACCTCACCTCCAGGGCGTTTTTGGTGGTGTTACACCAACAAGACTTCTCCCATACTCTGGATGGTGAGGTTGGTTTTTTGGTCGGAACCCCTACGATAAATTTACACTAACATCGATTCTCCTTTGCGAGGATCTGTGTCCCCAGGGGTGGATCAGGGAAGGAGTGTCAAGTATTTATCGCTGACCACAGGATGGAGGCCAAAATTCCTGGCTCTCCGACAGGCGAAGGCCCGGAGTTCTTCGCTGTCGGCATAGTCGAGGGCGAAGAGCTCTTTGCCGAAGGTTTTGAGATAGCAGGCGATGATTTCATTTTGCTTGAGATAGTCCTCCGGAAGGCGCGCGTACTGCGGTGAGTGGGTGGTGGAAAAGGACTCAAAGAGGATGCCGTTGACGTATTGTGCCAGCTCGGGGAGAAGGGCAAAACCCCTGTTGGCCAGAATGTAGGCCCTTTTTGCTTCATTCCGAATCCTTTTCACCAGGGAAAGAGCTCCCTCCCTTGATACCTCCGAAGCGGTGTCGAGGGTATCCAGGAATAAACCCAGAAACCCCTTCGTCAGGGTGGAACGGGTTTTCTCAAGAAGACGCGCAACCCATTCGGGATGATGAGGATCCACCCAGGAACTCCCCCATGCCGAACGCTTTTCCGGAATGTGCCACGGGGCATCGCTTCCCGGGTCTTCACCCACGCTCAGGTAGGCAAGAGGGAATACCCCTCTATCTCTGAGGAAGCAAAGCTCTTCCTCCGTGTAGTGGTCGGGCTGAAGGACGACCTTCTCGTAGCGAAGGAGTTCCTCAAGACGATCAAAACCATAGTAGAAGACGAGTTTCTCCTTACAGGAACCAGAGACCATAGCCCAGGGGTTGGCGAAGCCTCGAAAAAAGGCACAAAAGCGATATCATCGTGGCGACAATGCCCACCGGGATTGCCAGCGCCTCAAAGGCGGCGACCGCTACGCCGGCAGCAAGAAGCACCATAGCAGGCCTTTTCTGTTCTCCCAGAGAGAAGAGGAATACTCCGGATCCGGTGACCGCAGCCCAGAAGCCGGAAAGGAGGAAGGGAACGTACGAAGGCGGAGCAGAGAGGAAAAGCCCCAGACTTACGGCAAGGGGAAGGAACAGGACAACCACGCACAGGAGCAGGACGAATTTGATCTTGGAAAAGAGGGCAGCAAAGCTTGCGTTGCCCCACAAAGCCCGGTTCATGGCTATGCCAAAGCGGTGGAGTGCAAAGTCGAAGAGGAAGAGCCAAACCACGAGGAATACCATAATCTGCCAGAGAACCCCAAAAGGCAGGCGGTGAAAGGCTCCGTAAAGGAAAAGCCCCTGGCCCAGCCCGTAAAGGAGGGGATACAGAGCCTGGGGCCACGAATGGAGGAGCCATTGCCAGCCGTTCCAGCACGAACGCACAAGGGACCTTCCCATACAGAGAATACCGGCGGAGAGGAGGCTCATCTTCTCCAGGCCAAGGTACACCCCAAAGAAGGCCACGGCGGCACAGAGCGCCACCGTTTTGACTTGACCATCCCAGAGAGCTCTTATGGCACCGACCCAGAAGACACTTCCTGAGAAGGTATCCCCGGGGTTGGGGCTCAAAAAGGAGAGCACGGAAGCAACGCCAAGGCCAAAGAGGGCTATACTGGTTTTTGCTTCTGCAATTCCTGGCGGTGTGAGTTCTGCCTCAGCCCGGTAAACCAGGAAGTACCCCATCTGCCCCCAGGCCAGAAGCCATATGGCCACCGGCCATCCCATGCCTCCTCCCCGGAGGTGGAAGAACAGGATGGCCGAAAAGGTGGACAGAACCACCAGGTACCTTATGACCAGTTGTCTCGCAGTCTCCAGGGGAGGTATCCCCCTGGGGACAGGAGGAAAGTCCCGGGGAACCAGGGCATAGAGTTTCTCCGCAAGCTGGAAGACGCCCTCCAGGCCGAATTCCTTCTGCACGCGGTAACGGTTGTATCCCATGGCTTCAAGGTGCACAGCGATTTCGTAGGGGTCGATAGCAGAGGTGCAGAGGTCTCTGGTTCTCTGGTAAAGGGCAAGCAGAGGGTCTTCTGGCCTCCTATCTTCCCGAACGGGTTCTCCCGCGGAGCGGAAAAGGCCGCGGGCACTCATGTCGGCTCACCTGCCGATGCTGTTCTGACGCCACGGATGAGCATATCGTACACTTTCTGGTAGCTTGCCACCATGTTCTCCAGAGTGTATTTTCGGATAACTCTCTCCCGCCCAAGGGCTCCGAGTTCAAGGCAGAGCTCAGGATCCGACAGGAGTTCGGCGAGTGCTTCCCCTAAGGCTTCCGGATTTGACGGTGGGACCACCCTCCCCGAATCGGCTATGACTTCAGACACTGCTCCGGTCCGGGTTCCCACGACCGGGCGACCCACGGCCAGGCTTTCTAAGACAACGTAGGGGAAGCCCTCCGAGACACTGGATAAGACGGTTACCCAGCCGGCATGGTATGCCCGGTAGACCGGGCTTATCGGTCCCTCAAGGGTTACCGTCTTCTCAAGGCCAAGCTCCCCAATCTTTTTAGAAACCTCTCTGACATAGGCTTCGTTTCCCTGCGGTACCGGACCGAAAAGACGGAGCCGGGCGTGGGGAAGATTCCTGCGGGCAACGGCAAAGGCCTGAACAAGGGTGAGGAGGTCCTTTAGAGGGTCGATGCGACCGACCCATACGGCAGTTGGAGGGTCCTCAAGGCGCTGCGGGGCAGGGGGGAACCTGGCAGGGTCTATGCCGTTGGGAATCACCAGCGTTTTCTCGGGTCTTGCGCCCAGTTCCACCTGCCAGTAGCGATTGAACTCACTCACCGACGTGCACAGAGAAGCTTCCTGGTACATGAGGCGGGCCAGAGTCTTGAAGAAAAGCGAGAAGAACAGCGAGAGTGCTGGGGGAAGGTTCAGGGCGAAAAGAGCAAAGTAGCGCTCTCTAAGGTAAACACCATGCTCAGTCAGCACAAGAGGAATCTGGTAGTGCCGGGATGCCAGCCAGGCAGGGATGGCTCCCAGGCCGTTCACCGTTGTGTGGGCTATGTCTGCGGCAGGAGGAATCCGGAGCAGGTTTGCGAGCATTCCCCGGAGCTGTCCCAGAATCAGAAGGCGCTCAGCGAGTACCGGTGTTCGACCCAGGATGCTGGCGAACCGTCTCTGCAGTATTTCATCAGCCTCCTTTGAGAGGAATACGCTGGATGGAGAAGAGGTTCTCCCCGCAGCCTTGGCAAGTCCGTATAGCCCTTCCCCAAACGATGCGATATCTCCTTCGAGGAACCCAAAGAAGAGCTCCAGTTTCTCAAGCAACAGTGGTTGCCGAACCATGGTAAGAGGAGGGTTTTCCTGGAGAAAGAGCTGCACGACCACGACCTCTTCCACGTTGCGGGGAAGGGGTGGAATTTTTGGTATTCGCCGGGGACCCCAGAGGGCAAAAACGATGAATCGGGCACTGAGCCTCTCCAAAAGCTCCTGTGCCCAGGAGGTAACACCACCGGGGACGAGGGGATATGTCCCTTCGGTGGTCAGAAGCACCAAGGGGTGGGGGGACACGGCTGCGAAAGACCCTCCTTTTTTGTCCCAGAAAGCCTTCGAAAGGTCAGCGTGTTCCTGTTTAGGTTCTCCCTGGCGGAGAGGGTGGGATTCGAACCCACGAGGCAAGCTCTCACTTGCCTACTCGATTTCGAGTCGAGCGCCTTCGTCCAGCTCGGCCACCTCTCCACCTATATTGTACTGAAAAATGCACCCGGTGGCTACGGGGCATATCGAGGATTTGTCCTGTGGAGGTGCCTGAAGCGTCCAGTTTTCCCGGTCTCCCAGGACTCAGGCGTGGCCTTCCCCTCACCCTGCGGAGGCTTTCAAAAGCTCGGGGAATGAATCGTCCGGGGCGAGCCTGCGCCGGAGGGTTGCAAAAAGCAGTTCCTGCTATGGAACGACGGCAGAATGGGGCTTTCTTTATCCCACTATGGTTCGACTGCAACTTCGGGATAAAATACAGCATTGATGCGGATTTGTCAACCTGAATTTGCAGCGGACCCCCGGGGTTTTGGGGGATCGGGGGTCCGCTGCAAAACTGGTGAGTACCAGCACAAGAAGATACCAGATGGCAACTCTGGGCGAGGGTGGGTGCATCTTGAATGGTCTCTTTGAGTGTGAGACTGCTTCGTCGTTTTGCCTCTGAAGAAGTCTGCATATGAAGTTCCTCAACGCTTTGGCGGCTCAAGGGTTTGGTGTCTCTTAGAGGGCTCCTTCGGGTCGCGTACGTCCCCTTCCTCATCTGGCTCCGCCACTTCCAGCACCGGAAGCCCCGGAAGGAGGGATTGGGCGTGCTGGTTAGTGAGCAATCTCCAGCAGGACACAAGCACCTCAGGAAGGGACTCGGCTCAAGTGGCGAGTGGGCGAACGGAAAGGGCAGGCAGAGGCGCACCAGTGGCGTCGTTCTCCGGCTGGTTCCCGGCTGAGGGTTAACAAACCTTTACATTCCCTTTATATTCCCTTCATTCTTGCGTGGTACCCTGAAGGCAAATTCGAGGAAAGGAGCTGGTAGGATGGTTCGGAAGCTATGGGTTTCCCTGGTCGTCATTGTGCTCTTCTGGTGTGTCGTCGCATCTTTTGCCTGGGGTTTCGAGCGGGTGAAATTCGCGGTAATCTCCGACCCTCACCTGAGTTTGCCTGCTGCAAACACCAAGGATTTCGTGAAAATGGAGGATACATCGGTAATGCTCTTTAAAGAAGCTATCGATAGCGTGAATGCCATCCCCGACCTCGATTTTGTGATTTTAGCCGGGGATCTCACCAAGGATGCGGAACCCTGGAACGTGGATTTACTGCGGGAAATGCTCGAGGAAATCCGGGTGCCTGTCTATGCAGTTTTAGGGAACCACGAAGTCAGCCCTATCCCTCCCAAGGATAAGGAAGCACCTTTGGCTACGCTTATCGGAAGTTCCAAGTACAACGTAGTCTTCGCCCTGCAGGGATTTGGGTTCAACGGTCCACAGAGTTACTGGACCGCCGAACCGGTCCCGGGGCTTTTGCTCGTGGGGCTTGATACCACCAAGGTGGGAACCTGGGGCGGGAAGGTCTCCCAGGCGCAGCTTCGGTGGCTGGAGAAGGTGCTTGCCACCAACCAGGATAAGCTCACCATCGTGGTGGGGCATCACTTGCTTGTACCTTTCCGGGAAGAAGAAAAGAAGCCCGAGTGGAAGAACTTCTACCTCGAGAACGCCGAGGAAGTGATCGCCCTTTTCGAGAAGTACCCCCAGGTCTCCTTCTACCTCTGCGGCCATCGGCACGTGAGCACCATCCCGGTGGAGAGAAACGGTATCTGGTACATCGAGAACGCTTCCACCGTCACCTACCCCATGTCCTACACCGTGTACACCCTCACGCCGCAGAAACTCGAATATGAAGTGGTGCGCCTCAAGGCCACCCCAGAGATCTGGGAGGTAGCCAAAAAGACTATGGCCGAAGATGCCTTCTGGAAACCCACCGAAAGCGCCAGCGCCGAAGAGACCCTGGCGTATGTGGAAGCGGCCGATTTTGTAAAGTTCAGTATGCCGGTTCGGTTTCAGAAATAGGAAAGGAGGTTTGCAGGAATGATCTCTCGGTTTCGGTATCTGGTTCTTCTGGTTGTGTTCATGGCCATGTTTCTGGGGAGTGTAGCCTTTGCAGCCGGTGCGAAGTACGTGTTCCTCTTCATCGGTGATGGGATGGGTCTGACTTCTATCCATGCTACTGAGATGTATCTTCACGATGTGAAGGGTTCGGGTAAACCCGGTGCAGAGCGGATTTCCTTCACCAAATTCCCGGTGGTAGGTCTCATGAGCACCTTCGACGCCGGCCGGTACATCACCGACTCGGCTTCAGCGATCACCGCTATGCTGAGCGGCCGGAAAACCTTAGACGGCGTCCTCAACATGGATGTGACGAAAACCGAAAAGTTCACTACTTTAGCTGAAGAAGCGCAAAGAGCGGGGATGAAAATCGGAGACTTAAGCACCGTGTCGCTCGATCATGCTACCCCCGCAGGTCTCTATGCCCACAACCCCTCCCGGAATAACTACTACGACATCGCTCTGGAATTGGCAAAGAGCGGTTTCAACTACTTCGCCGGCGGTGGTTTCCGTCAACCCACCGGAAAAGAGAAAGATAAAGAGAGCATCTTCGATATCCTCAAAAAAGAGGGGTACACCGTAATTCAGAGCCGCAGCGACTTCGAAAAGCTCGCTCCTCCCGCCGACAAAGTGGTGGTGATCAACCCGGTTCTCGATGCTGAAGCCGCCATGCCCTACGCCATCGATCGTGGTGCTGAGGAGTTCTCTCTTGCCGAGCTCACCCGCAAGGGCATTGAGCTCCTCGACAACCCCAATGGCTTCTTCATGCATGTGGAAGGTGGGAAAATCGACTGGGCCTGCCACGCCAACGACCTCAGAGCAGCCATCGGGGATATCCTCGATTTCGAGCAGGCAGTGGCCGAAGCGGTGAAGTTCTATGAGAAGCACCCCGAAGAAACCCTGATCGTGGTTACCGCTGACCACGGAAACGGTGGCTTGAGCCTGGGCTATGTACTCACCGGGTATAACCTTTACCCCCGCAGACTCGACCACCAGAAGGTTTCCTACGAGGTTTTCGAAAAGAAGGTGAAGGAGTACTTCGAGAAAACTCCCGCGGAGAAGCGGAGCCTTGAGGACTTCTGGCCGGTAATTCAGGAACACTTCGGACTCCTGTGGCTCTCGGCTGAAGAAAAAGCGAAACTGGAAGAAGCTGCCAAGGAGCATGCGGAAGCCCGGGAAAAACTGGCCATGGCTATTTCCGGTTACGAGCGTGAGAGACTCGAGAAGGCTTTCCAGGCCAGTATGACTGTTTTGCAGGGCGGGAAGTTAGAAGGTGACGAAGCCAAAGTGCTCTACGGCGGCTACGATCCTCTCACCGTGACGCTCACTAAAATCATCGCTGGGAAAGCCGGTTTCGCCTGGACCACTTACTCTCACACCGGTGAACCCGTCCCGGTCTTTGCTCTGGGTGTTAAGGCGGAGATCTTTGACGGTTACTACGACAATACCGAGTTCTATGTGAAACTCAAAGAAGCCCTGGGGCTTTCGGTGGAAGCCACGAAGACCTATTAGTGGGAGCGAATCCCTCCCCACCTCCCGGACCCCCTTTCTCGAGGGGGGTCCGGTACCCTTTTAGAGAAAAAAGCGTCCTCCTCCGTTCCTGCCCTCTCTTCTGCGCGTATCCTATGGGCGCCGAGCACCTCTTTCTGAGCTTGGCTCGGCTCGATTTCGGCTACTCAGCGCCGGTCTCCGCTCCCCCACCCATTTCCCAGAAAGACAGAAAACAACGGAGCTTTTCCTGGGGATGTCCGAGCAGAAAGACATCGTCCTCGGGATTTCCCACCCAGTGATTCTGAGCTACCAGAGGAAGGCCCTCCGGGAGTTCAGAGAGAGGATGGAGCGTCCAAGGTGAACCTGCGTTCCTGGGAGAGGGGCTTTCTCACCCCGCTGTGGTGTGATTGCGCCGTGGTTTGGCGGGGGCGGAAAGCCCGCCCCCGGTTTCCATCCCACTATGGTTCGACTGCAACCCAGGATAAAATACAGCATTTATGCGGGTTTGTCAACCTGAATCTGCAGCGGACCCCCAGTTCCCCCCAAAACCCCCGGGGGTCCGCTGCAACCCCACCCCCTGGAAACCCCCCATCGTTGAGCCATTATGCCAGAGCTGTCATTACAATTCCAGAAGTCATGGCAAAACCCCGGGGGGTTCGCTGCAAAATTGGCAAGCACTGGCATACAAAAATGCCATATGGGATAGAAAGTGAGGGGTGCAAGGACCAGGGGGATCCCAAAGCGGAGGTCTGGGGCTTTCACCCCAAAGGTATCCAGGCATTTTTCTGATGCAGCAGAAAAAGAGACGCGGTACCCTCTAAGGAGTAATCGGCGCATTCTGTTTGCGAGGAATGGAGGGCGATGGAGAGGGTCAGATGGACGGGACATCCCTTCGTTGACGCGGGGCTCTCTGCGATTGCCGCAGTCACGGGGGTAAGCGATGTCAAAGACCTGGGAGCTGGGCACCTCGAGCACGCAGCCGCAGAGCTCGAGCGGGTCCTTCTGAGCGATCAGGCACTGGGAGTCGGGGTTGAGAAGTCCTTCGCCAGAGGAGCCCTTTCCCAGATATTCCCGAACAGCGAACTCGTCAATCCATCTAACTGGAGAGGGAGAACGCCTGAAGAGAAAGCGGAGAATGTCAGGAGGAAGTTCCAGTTTCTAACCGCCTGTGGTTCCTTCCCATGAGGAGCAGCCTATGAAAGTCAGAGTCGTCGCTCTCGATGATTACTCTGAAAGCTTTGACCTCTCCGTTAAGCCCTTCAGGGCCCGAAACGACCAGTTTGTCTTCGGGTCTTTCCAAGTTAGAGGCACGTACGTACTCCAGATATTCGGACTGGGGATACGGAGGATCACAGAGCACACCGGACCAGCGTGTATTGACATCTCCTTTGATGCCCCAGGGATCTCTGATGCCTGCAACCGGTTTGACGATCTCATCCAGGTGACCCAGAGATTTTTTGCCACCAGACACTTCAAAGCGGGTAACGTTTTCAGGCTATTCCAGGAGTTCCACCGCTTCGTCGTCAAGCCTCTGTTTTCTGAGGCAACGCTGGTTACCACAAGCTCAAAGGAAATCGCCACAAAACTGGAGAATTTCAGAGACGAACTTTGCATCGTACCGATCTCTGTCAGGATGTTCGTGCTCCTTCCTGGGGGATGGACACTGACTACAGGAGTCATCCTGATCATGGAACTCGAGAAAATCAGGAAGAAACTCATCAGGGCCTTCCCCTGGTTCAGCATTTCCTGCTGGTCGGAGACCTCCAAAATACCACCAGAGGTCGAGGCTGTCTCAGGATTGAAGGATGCCGAGGGGGCAGTGTCCCTTGAGCTCACGCCACTGCCTAACTTCTGCCTCAGGGAGGGATCCAGCCTTCTCTTCGTCCCCAGGGTGCAGTTCCTCATCATGAGGAAAGCCGGGAGTAGCCCCAGGAAGAACACTGCAGAGGTGTTCGACTTCATCAGGAAGAAGACGGCAGGTATGATCTTCCCCCAAAAGCAGAAATTGTGTATCTATGGCGACATCACCGTTTCAACCCCCAGGAGACCACCTGACAACGCGGACATAGCCTTCGACACGGATACCTTGAGGAGGTGGACTGCCTTCCTCCTTTTTGAGCTGAGCTCAGAGAATGAGAGGAAGCTGGTGTTGAGGAGGGCTGACGAGGAGATCCTCTCGGATCTCGTCCTCACGAAGCTTGAGGCTTAGGCAAAACGGGAGGAGATTCCCAGAATCGGTGAAAGGAGGTCATTCGCTCATGCGGTGGATTGTTTGGGTGGTACTTGTGAGTGTGGTGGTGGCGTTGCCAGGGCTGGTGTACGGTGCTGGGGTTCTCAACGAACCAGAGTTCAACAGTCCGGTGACAGGAAAAGACGCTACCGATCTGGCAATGCATGTCATACAGTCCCTCATCCCATGCTACGAGATACGACTCAAGGTTCTCAGGAATGAAGAGATATGCGCCGCAGCAGGGATATCCTACAGGGAAGCAACGGAGATGATTGTGAATGATCTCACTGCTCTCTACGTGCTTCGCTACGCGAAAGCAAGCGCAAGGCTTGTCCAGGGCGAAAACCCCGTTGTGGAGATCACCCTCAGAACACCAGACCCACTTGACGCCTTCAGGGTCGCCATCGACCACTATAAATGGAACTCCAAGACGATGGAGACCTCATCCGGAGCAATCCTCAGGGATGATGAAATATTTGAATCCCTGGATTATGGCTTCACCTCAACAAAGGTCAGAAAAATAGACGTTGTGTTCCCCGTATCTGTCGTCGTTGGAGAAGAAGGGATAACGACCAGAGAGTCCGTTGGGGATCTGTCCATCGCCCTCCCCAAAGCCATCGAACGGGCCCTCGACCTCTGAGGGCCCACAGGAACCCAGAGCCTGCTTTGAGAAGCAGGCTCTTTTTCACCCCGTCGACACCAGGGCCGACTTCACCTGAACCCCGGGGATACTCCCCAGGCGGCCGGTGAGGGCTCCGAGGATATCGGTATCGCCATCAACGATGAGGGCAATGACCGAGATGTTCCGTTCCCGGTAGGGGATGCCCATGCGGCCGACGATGATGTCACCGAACTCCCCGAGAATTTCGTTCACCCGCTCTGCCTGTTTCTCTCGGTCGGTGACGATGATACCGATGACGCCAACCCTATTTTTCTTTTCTCCCGGCAAGGCGCACATTGGCTACCCTCAGAACCTCCCGAAGCTCCAGGTAGGTAGTGTACCAGTGGTCAACCCATGCTTCAAGCTCTGCGATGGGCTCAAAGGTCTTCTCCACCCGGAACGCCCGGGAAAACGCTTCTTCGGGGCTTTTGTATACCCCTGCGCCGATGCCAGCAAGAAGAGCGGCTCCCTGGCAACTCCCTTCCTTTTCAACGGGAACGACGATGGGTTTTTTCAGGAAAGTGGCTTTAAGGCGCATCCAAAGGGCATTCTGGACTCCACCCCCAACGTTCACCGCCTGGGTGACCGTGCAAGAGAGTTCTTTTTCCATTCGTTCCCAGATGGTCCTGTACTCCGCGCACAACCCGAAGAGCACGGAGAGCGCGAAATCCTCTTGCTCTGTGTCTCCTGAGAGATTCAGAAAAGCCCCTTTTGCCTCTTCGTATTCCCCTCCAAGGAGGTACGGGAAAAAGAACGGTATATCCCTCCTGCGCAAAGGGTCGAGTTTTGCGAAAATGTCATAGGATTCCCCAAAGAGGCGAAGCATCCAGTCGACGGCAAATCCACCGCTATAGATGCCCCCCATGGCGTAGTAGAGGGGGAAGACCACGTGGTGGCCGAAAGAAAAGGGTTTCCCTCTACTGTCTCCAGCAAAAGAAGGTGGGTGCTCCAGGGGAACCATGAGGGATTCCGTGGTTCCGGTGGAGATGAGCCCCCATCCTCTCTGGAAGACGCCGCTTGCTAAGGCGGCGCAAGGGTGGTCATGGCCTCCGGTGACTACAATGACCTCTGCGGGGAGGCCGCACTGTGTGGCGGCTTCACTCCTCAGGCGTCCCAGGGCGATGCCAGAGGGGTAAAGAGGGGCAAGCTGCTTTTTTTGAATTCCTGCAAGGTCGAGGAGCTCCTCCCTCCAGGTGCGGGTGTGCTGGTCAAAGAGCATGGTCCGGGAGGCAAGGGAATAGTCGAACGAGAGCTCACCGCTCAAGGCGAAGAGCACAAACCCCGACATTGAGGTCCAAAAACGCACCGCTTTGAAAACCTCCGGCTCATGGCGGCGGTGCCAGAGGAGCTTGTAGAGCGAGTACTTGTGATGGGGAGAAAGCCCTGTGGTCTCATACACCCAGGACGGGTCAAGGACCACTGCTTCGGCTTCTTCTTTCGTGCGCTCATCGTACCAGGGGATGCATCGGGTGAGGGGTTCACCACGCTCGTCAAGCCCCACCATAACCTCGGCGAAGCTCGAGACGCTCAGAGCCCTGACACTTCTTCGCACACGCTCGGAAAAACCCGCTATGGCCGCAAAGAGTAAAGTGGTAAGCTCTTTCGGATCGTAGTAGGAGCCGTGGGCATCTGAAAAAAGCGGCGTTTTGAAGCTCATCTCGGCAAGGGTCTGTCCGTCTTCATCGTACACCTTGAGTTTGGTGTTGGTGGTCCCGATATCGATGCCAAAAAGAAGCGGCATTATCCCCTCACCTCAAGCAAGGCTGTGGTTCTCCCCACCCGGATGATGCAGTGGGTGGGGCATTTCTCGATACAGAGCCCACAGAGGGTGCATTTTTCCCGGGAGATCACAATCTTTCCGTTCTCGAAGGTAATGGCACCCTCTGGACAGGTTCGAACGCAGACCTGGCACTTGATGCAGCCTCTTGCGCAGACTTTCCGGACTTCTCTGGCCGAATCAGGAGAAACGCAGGCTACCGTGACCTGCTCTTTTCTGGGGACAAGAGCGAGGATTTTTCTGGGACATTCGGCCACGCATTTCCCGCACCCTGTGCACTTCTCCCAGTCCACAACCGGAAGCCCGCTCTCCGGGTCGATGTGCATGGCCGAAAAGGGGCACACTCGGACGCAGTCGCCAAGGCCGAGACACCCAAAACGACACCCCTTGAAGGACCCGGGGAGGAGGTTTGCCGCCTTACAGCTTGCCACGCCGCTGTACTCGGCAACTACCTGGGCCACGCCTTTCCCTCCCTGGCAGAGCACCACCGCCCTTTTGACCTCCCAGTTGCCGCCTTCCTGTCCGAGGAGGCGGGTGAGCTCCGCCCACACCTTCGGTCCCCCAGCGGGGCAAGCGTTCACCGGTGCCTCGCCTGAAGCGATTTTTTCGGCAAGACCGCTGCAGCCTGGGAAACCACAGGCGCCGCAGTTTGCCCCCGGGAGAACCCGTTCCACCTCCTGCACGAGGGGATTCACCGGGACGGCGAATTTTTTGGCAAGAAAGGAGAGCATGAGCCCAAAAGCAAGACCCAGAGCGCCAACGAGCACTGTTGGGATGAGAATGTTCATACGACCTTTCCTCCTACTTCACAAGTCCCTTAAAGCCCAAAAAGGCGATGGCTAAAAGGCACGTCGCCACAAAGACAATCGGATACCCCTGCCAGAACTTGGGCACCCGAGCGAGGCGCAGGCGCTCCCGGATACCGGCAAGGAGCACCAGGGCCACCGTGAACCCTAAAGCGACGCTTATGCTGTACACCACAACCTGGAGGAGGGTGTACCCGTAGTCCACCCCAAGGAAGGTAACGGCAAGGATAGCACAGTTTGTGGTGATGAGAGGGAGGTAGATACCCATCGCCCGGTAGAGGTTGGGGACGTTCTTTTTGAGGAGGATTTCCACAAGCTGCACGAGGGTCGCAATCACAAGGATAAACACCATGATGCGGAGGTACTCAAGCCCCAGAGGGACGAAGATGAAGTTCCAGAGGACCCAGGTCACGATAGAGGCGAGCACCATCACGAAGGTCACGGCCATTCCCATGCCGATGGAGTTTGCGACACTCGAGGACATGCCGATATAGGGACAGAGCCCGATGTAGCGGGCGAGGATGATGTTGTCGACAAAAGCAGCGCTGATGATGATTTTGAAGAGCGTGAGGAATCCGGTATTCATGATTTCACCTTCCTCAGCGACCAGTTAAGGAGCGCGATGGAGATGCCGATGAGGAGAAAAGCTCCAGGAGGCAGAATCATCGCCATCATGCCCTGGTAGGCTCTGGGGAACACGGGATGGGAGAGGATTTCCCCGTAGCCAAAGAGCTCTCGCACAACGCCGATGGCAGTGATGACGAGGGTGTACCCCACACCCATTCCTAAGGCATCGGCCACGGCAAGAAGGGGGGGTTTCCTTGAGGCAAAGGCTTCAGCCCGGGCCATGATGATGCAATTCACCACGATGAGGGGGATGAAAATGCCCATGGCTTTCGAGAGCGGTGGGAGGTAAGCTTTCATCACAAGGTCCACGATGGTGGTGAAAGTGGAGATGACCACGATGAAAATAGGGATGCGCACCTCATTGGGGACGAAATTCCGGATAAGAGAAATCACAAGGCTTGAGCAGGTCAGCACGAAAATCACCGCAGCCCCCATCCCGAGGCAATTCTCAACCCGCACTGAAACGGCAAGGACCGAACACAGCCCGATCATGAGCTTCAGCACCGGGTTTTCTCCCAAAAGCCCATTCCGGAAGTAGTGCCAGAACTCCCGCATCATCGTCCTTCACCTCGCACGATCTCGGCAACCTTCGCACACGCCCGCGCCACAGCGCGGCTTGAAATGGTGGCACCGCTCACTGCCTGGACATCCTCCCCCACCCTGAAGGGGCTCTCTAAGGATTTCCCCAGGAACTGGGAGAGGAAACCCGCCTCGGCGACGTTTGAACCGAGTCCGGGGGTCTCCTGGTGTTCCAAAACCTTGAGACCGGTAATTTTCCCCTCTTTTGTATCCACCCCCACAAGGAGCACGATGGGACCACCGTAACCAGTGCTTGCCACCTTGAAAACGAGTCCTTGACGTTCCCCGCCGCTTTGTGCCTCGTAGGCTTCAAGGAACTGGATGTCCTTCGATTCGGGGAGGGTCCCGAAAGCCGCAAGGTCAAGGGGGGTGAAGGTTTCCGCTTTGGGGAAGACGACTCCAAGGGCTTCTTTGAGCTCTTTCTTCGCCTCCTCGGCGATTTTTTCTTTCGTCACCACGTGCACCACAGAGAGCGCGCAAGCGGCCACCACACACACTACCGTCAGTGCCAGCGCCACACGCAGGATGTTCTTCATGCCTTCTTCACCCCAAATCTCCGCGGTAGCATCCGGTCAAGAAGCGGCACCAGGGCATTCATGGTGAGGATACCGAAGGTCACCCCCTCGGGGTACCCCCCAAGCCACCGGATGATGCCCGTTAGGGCTCCAGCGCCAAAGCCGAAAATCATCCTCCCCCGGGAGGTCATGGGGGAGGTGGTGTAGTCGGTGGCCATGAAACACGCCCCCATGATGGCGCCACCGGCGAAGAGATGGAAGAGGGGGTTCTGACGGGCAAGAAGTGCCACGAGCGAGAGCCCGAGAGCGTAAAAGAGGGGGATATCCCACTGCACAACTTTCCGCAAAAGCAGGTACAGGAACCCCAAAAGCAAAAGAAGTGCCGAAATCTCCCCGATACAGCCCGGAATAAGGCCCAAAAAGAGCCGGAAAAGGAGGTTCGGCCCTGTTTCCCACACGGCGGGATACCCGTAGGCCTTGACAATCCCAAGGGGTGTGGCGCTCGTCACAACGTCCACCGGGGTGACGTACGTTGCGGCCTGAGCAGGCTGGAGGACGAAGGCCGGGCGGACGTACCAGGTGGCCATGATTTTCGGCCAGGAGATGAGGAGCACGGCCCGTCCCACCAGGGCCGGGTTGAAGGTGTTCTGTCCTATCCCTCCGAACATCTGCTTCCCAAGGAGTATGGCTACACCCCCGCCCACAAGGGGAATCCAGAAAGGGCACCCCGGGGGGAGGGAAAGCCCAAGGAGCATTCCCGTGACCACGGCGCTCCAGTCGCCCACCGTGAGGGGACGGCGGAAGGCCAGGCAATCCAGTGCTTCAAACCCCACGCAGGCGAGAACAGAGAGCACAAGAGGTGGTAGCGCCAGACGCGGTCCGAAGAACACCACACCCCAGACAGCGGCAGGAAGGAGCGCAAAGACCACCTGCTGCATGATCCAGGGGACGGTGACCGGACTTTTCAGGTGCGGCGGGGCAGAGGTGACGAGTTTGAGTTCTTCCACGTCATTTCCCTCCTAGTTTCCGGCGCATCACTTCGAACTTTGCCAGCTTCAGGAGGTGCACTAAGGCAATCCCAGCAGGGCAAACGTACGCGCAGGATCCACACTCCACACAGTCGAGGACCCGGTTGTCCTCGGCTTCGGCAAAAAGGCTTTCTTCGGCGAGCCTCCCCAAAAGATACGGCAGAAGGCGCATGGGACAGTGGGCAACGCACCGCCCGCAGCGGATGCAGGGGTACTCTCGCTTTTTTGGGACGTTCCGGAAAAAGAGGAAACCCGAAGTTCCCTTGATGACGGGAACGGCCAGGGACACCTGGGTGATGCCGGTCATCGGTCCACCCATGATGATTTTTCGGGGTGGAGCGGTGAACCCTTCACAGAAGTCCACGAGGTCCTCAAGGAGCATCCCCAGGGGAACTTCGAAGTTCCCTCGCTTGTTCAGGCAGTCCCCAGAGAGCGTGATAACCCGTTCCACAAGAGGAAGGCCTGTTCTGGCCATCCGGCCGAGTGCCGCTGCAGTCTGCACGTTGTTCACCACAACGCCCACGTCAAGGGGAAGGCCTCCTGGAGGGACCTCGCGGCCCAGGATGGCAAGAATCAGGTGTTTCTCCGAGCCCTGGGGGTATTTGGTCCTTAAGGGGACAACCTCTGCGGGGATGGGGAAGTTCCGGAGGAGATTCGCCACATGGTCAATGCAATCTTTTTTATTGTCCTCAATGCCGATGTAGGCCCGTTTGGCTCCGCAGGCCCGAACCATAATACGGAGTCCAAGGAGCATCTCTTCGGTGCGCTCCAGCATCACCCGGTGGTCACAGGTGAGGTAGGGCTCGCATTCGGCTCCGTTGAGGATGAAAGAATCAATGGGTTTCCCCTGAGGTGGGGAGAGCTTCACATGGGTCGGGAAGGCTGCTCCCCCAAGCCCCACGAACCCTCCCTCCCGAACGAAGACTCGCAGGCGCTCCGGTTCGAGGTCCTCGATGGTTTCCGGAAGCGGTTCGTAACGTTCCTCTTCACCCTTGCCATCGTTCTCGATGACAATGGCCTGAAATTTCCCCATTGTTGGATGCGCCCACTCCTCAATCCCTGCGACCTTCCCGCTCAGCGGGGCATGGACCGGTGCAGCCACAAAGGCATCGGCGTCGGCGATTTTCTGCCCCCGCTTCACCGTATCCCCCTTGTTCACCAGGGGCTTCAGGGGGGCACCGGTGTGCTGGATGAGGGGAAGGACAACACGGGAAGGTTCGGGGACGCGAACAATAGGGAGGTGTGCGGTGTCTTCCTTGTGGTGAGGAAGGAAGACTCCCTGAGGAAAGGTTCGTAGCTTCATCGTCGCACATCGCCTCCTTTGACGTCCTCCTGCCACACCTCTTCGACGAAACGGGTGTGGAGATTACCTTCGAGGAAATCGGGGTGCGAGAGAATCCGGAGGTGGAAGGGAATGGTGGTGGCGATACCCTCGACGAAAAAGGATCGCAAAGCCTCCCGGGAACGGCGGATAGCAAATTCCCGGTTCACATCCCACACGATGAGTTTTGCGATAAGGGAATCGTAATGGGGTGGGACGGTGTAGCCGCTATAGCAGTGAGAGTCCACACGGATTCCCGGACCCCGGGGGATCTCGAATTGCACAATACGCCCCGGGGAAGGGGCAAAACGTTTCTCAGGGTCTTCAGCGTTGATACGCATCTCAATGGCGTGGCCCCGCAAGATGATGTCTTCCTGACGGAGGGCGAGTTCCTCTCCTGCGGCCAGGCGAATCTGTTCCCGCACAAGATCCACTCCGGAGATTTCTTCCGTCACCGGGTGTTCCACCTGGATGCGGGCGTTGAGCTCCATGAAGTAGAAGTTCCCCTCAGGGGTTACCAGGAACTCAAAGGTCCCACAGGTCACATACCCCAGGGCCTTCGCTGCCCGGACGGCGGCGTCGAGAATCTTTGCGCGGAGGGCGGGCGGAAGGCCAGTAGCCGGAGCCTCCTCGAGGATTTTCTGGCGACGCCGCTGGAGGGAACACTCCCGTTCCCCAACGTGGATGACGTTACCGAACCGGTCGGCGAGAATCTGTACCTCGATGTGCCGGGCCCGATCAATGAGCTTTTCGATGTAGAGCTCCTCGTTCCCGAAGGCCGCCTGGGCCTCCCGGCGAGCGCTGTCAAAGGACTTTTTGAGGTCGTCTTCGCTGGCGATCACCCGGATGCCCCGGCCTCCTCCACCCAGGCAGGCCTTGAGGAGGAGGGGGTATCCGATTTCCCTGGCAATATCATGAGCATCGGCAAAGGTCTTTACTGGTTCTAAGGACCCGGGGATTACCGGAACTCCGGCCTCGTGCATGAGGCGTTTGGCCTGGAGCTTGTTCTTCATTTTCCTCAGGACATCAGGTCCCGGACCGATGAAGGCGATACCCCGTTTCTCGAGCTCTTCGGCGAAAGTAGCGTTTTCTGCCAGGAATCCGTATCCCGGATGCACGGCATCGGCTCCGGTGATTTCACAGGCCCGGACGATTTTGGGGACGTTCAGGTACGTTTCGATTGCCGAATTCCCGCCCAGGGCAACCTTCTGGTCGACGAAGCGAAGATGGAGGAGATTCGCGTCGGGGTCGGAGAATACCCCCACGGTTTTGAGTCCGAGCTCCTTGCAGGCCCGGACGACCCGCAGGGCGATTTCTCCCCGGTTGGCGATGAGGACCTTGGAGAACAAAAAAATCCCCCCTAAATGAGCACTCGCTCCTCGGGATAGACGAACAGTTCCTTCCGTTCTCGAGCAACACCCATAGCCACCAGGGCGGTGAAAATTCCCACTCGCCCAAGGAACATCGTTACAATAATACCAAGCTTCCCCAGGTCTGACAAGTTCGGCGTAACTCCCCGGGAAAGCCCCACCGTGCCGAAGGCCGAAACGACCTCGAAGGCGAGGTCAAGGGGATCCCCCTTTTCGGTAGCGAAAAGGAGCGTGGTGGAGCAGAAGACCAGCCCCAGACCGAAGCAAAACACAGCCAGGGCCCTGCGGACGGCGCTTCGGGCTACCCGCCGGTGGAAAAGCGCCACGCCCTCCTGACCCCGAAGGGTGCTCCGAACAAGGGCCAGAAGGAGCGCCAGAGTGGTGGTTTTCACACCTCCTCCTGTGCCCCCTGGAGAAGCGCCCACGAACATGAGGAATATGAGGAGAAGCGCCGAGACCGGGCGGAGATAAGCAATGGGAACGGTGTCGAACCCCGCAGTTCTCGGTGTGATTGCCTGGAAGAACGCGGCCATGACCTTGCCCCAGAAGGGGAAAGCACCCAGAGTTCTGGGATTTGAGGATTCCGCCAAAAGGAGGAAGAATGCCCCAAAAGCGATGAGGACAGCGGTGGTGACCACTACCGTTTTAGCGTGCAGGGAGTTCAGGCGGCGGTGCTCCACAAGTTCCCGAATCACCACAAATCCGATACCCCCAATCACAATGAGCCCCATAATGGTGAGGTTCACGAGAGGGTCGAGGGCAAAGCCTTCGAGGTTGTTTGAGAACACCGAGATCCCGGCGTTGCAGAAGGCAGATACCGAGTGGAAGAGGGCGGAAAAGAGCGCCCACGGGAGAGGAAAGCGCCGCAGAAAGGCTACAGAGAGGAGGAGAAATCCCACGCCTTCGACCCAGAGGACGTACCGCAGAACATCTAAGACGAAGCGCACCGCCCCCCCGGGGACGTCGAGGCTGAAGGAATCCCGTATGGCCAGACGATCCCGGTACTCGATACGACGCCTCAGGGCAAGGGCAAGGAGCGTTGCCACCGTCATGTACCCCAGTCCTCCAAACTGGATGAGAACGAGGATAATCACCTGACCCCAGAGGGAGAAGAACGTCCCGGTGTCCACGACGACAAGACCCGTCACGCACACCGCAGAGGTGGCGGTGAAGAGGGCGTCGATGAACCGTATGGAGTTCCCTGAAGCCACGGAGAAAGGAAGAAGCAGGAGGAGCGCCCCAATGAGGATGAGGGCAGAGAACCCCAAAAGCACCAGGGAAGCCGGGGAGAGCAAGGTCAGGCGTCTTCTCAAGCTTCGGAGAAGGAATGTTAGAAGACTTTCGCTGACCACCCTATCACCTTCTTATGCGAAGACCCCGAAACGTCGGGCTTCGTCGTACATGGCGACGACGTTCTCCGGAGGAACGTCTGGTTGGATGTCGTGCACCGCGCAGAGCACGTACCCCTCAGGACCGAGGTCCTCGATGCGGCGGCGAACCTCCCGGCGCACGTCTTCTGTCCTCCCCCGGGGGAGGACAAAGGTCGTGTCAACGGCCCCCCAGAAACACAGGTCCTTGCCGAAGCGCTCTTTGAGGACCTTCGTGTCCATTCCCTGAGCAGAAACCTGGACGGGGTTGAGAATGTCCACTCCGATTTCGATGAGGTCAGGGATGAAGGGGACGATGCTCCCACAGGAGTGGTAGAGGAGTTTCGCCCTGGGTGCCATTTTCTTAAGGTTTTTGAAGTACTCCTTGTGGTATGGTTTCACGATGTCCCGGTAGGTCTTCGGGCTCATGATGGTGCTCTCGGCAGTGGCTAAGTCGTCACCCACGAAGATCACGTCGAGGAACTCCCCGCACTTGGCAAGGAACAGCGAGTACCGCTTGAGTTGGTACTCGTACATCTTTTCAAGAAGCGCCGTGGCGAAATCCACGTTGCAGACAAGGTCAACGAGGAAATTCTCAAACCCCCGCAGGTACCAGCAGGGTTCGAAAATCCCCGTGTCGATCATATCCCCCACAAGGAGGTACTTTCCCTCTTTTGCGAGCGCCTCCGCCCGCTCCCGTACTCCCTTAAGGTTCATGGTCCTTGCAGGGTCCGGCCATTCGTAATCCTCGAGTTCTTCCAGGGTTTTCCCCGCCAGGGGATGCTCCACCATGTCATAGTAGAGCCCGTCTTCGGGCATCCGGTATTTGATGCCGAATTCGTTGTAGTACGTTCGCTCATCGACCCACCGCTTTTGCGGAAGGGGTTCAGGGTGGATGCCTCGGGTGTCGATGCCCAGGATTTCGAGGACCTCCTCGTCCACGAAGACGATCTGGAAGTTCTCCATCATGAGACGGGTTTCTTTCTCAATCCCAAGATAGGCCTTGAGGTTCTCGTAGGCTTTCTTCGTGAGGGTGGTGCAGTTCGTCGTCCCAAGGTCCAGAGGAATACGGTCGGGAACTTCATGGTTCAGCGCGCGCAGCGCCCGCTCTCTCGGTGTCATGGCAACTCCCTCCAGAGCACGCAACTAAAAAGAATTATACCACACAGGAGCGTTTCAGAAAGCTCTTTCGAAAAACATCCTGCATGGTACAATGGAGACTAAAGTTCTGTGGATTTCGTCCGATAGAAATGAAGGGAAGGGGTGCCTGGTGCTTCTTGTTGCCAGCGGCGAGGAGACCATGAATCCTAAAGAACTTTTGCTTTCCGCTTTTGAGGATGTGGTCTTTCTCCAGGACCTTGTGGCACGGGTGGGGTTACCTCTTCCGATGGTGTGGGAAGTTGTCCTGAGCCTGGAGAAGGAGGGGAAGGTGACGTACTTCTCCTGGCGGGGAAGAACTGTGATCGTAAAGAGGAGGTGAGGCTGATGCCTCAGGAACTGCAGCTTGTGGCCTTTCAGCTTGCTCAGGAAGTGTATGGGGTGGATATCGCCCAGGTCCAGGAAATCATCAGGATGCAGCCCATCACTAAAGTCCCCGGAGCTCCCGACTTTGTTGAAGGAGTGATCAACCTCCGGGGTCGGGTCATTCCGGTCATCGACCTCCGCAAGCGTTTTCGCCTTCCTAAGGGTGAGGAGACCAAATCCACCCGCATCATCGTCGTTGACGTCCCCCCCCACACGGTTGGGATGATTGTGGACAGCGTCGATGAGGTTCTCCGCTTGAGTGAGGACAAGATTGAACCGCCCTCACCCCTTATTGCCTCCATTGACACCGAGTACATCAAGGGGGTGGGAAAGCTCGAAGGGAAACTCCTCATCCTCCTTGACCTTGCCAAGGTTCTGACCAAAGAGGAGAAATACGCTCTTGAGGACCTGAAGGGGACTCTGGAGAAGGCCTAAAGAGCGAGCTTCTGAAGTTCCAGGATTTGCTCAGTTCTCCCAAGGACAATCAGCGTGTCCTGGGGACCAAGGCGGGTGTTGCCCTGGGGGGTTGAAGAGGAAGCTCCCTTTCTCTCTATCCCTGATGGCCACAACAAGGATGCCAAATCTCTCCGGGAGGTTGGCCTCCCCAAGGGTTTTCCCGCAAAGAGACGACTGCGGCTGGATTTCGATTTCCTCAATGGCGAGGTCCAGCGTCTCACTGCGAAGGAGGAGGTCAAGGAAAAACGAGGCCTGAGGTCGTAAGGCTGCAGCGGCCAGGCGCAGTGCGCCAATTTTCTGGGGGCAGATGACGTAGTCGGCTCCGGCACGGCGGAGGATTTCCACGGATTCAGGGGCAATGGCCCGGGCCACAATCCGGAGGTGAGGATTGAGGTGCCCCCACCACTCCGCATCCGCAGACGATGAAGTGCCCCTTGATGGTTTTGAGCATCCGCCTCACCTCCTGCCTTCGCCAGTACTCGCCGAGCTTCCCCTCAGAAAATAGCCTCACCAGGGAGGACACACCGTACGTCACGGTGAGCACCCCTGACCCCACGATGCCGATCGTAAAGGCTCGTCCCGCGGGGCTTAAGGGGCGGATTTCTCCAAATCCCACAGTGGTCAAGGTGATGACCGTCATGTAGAGGGCATCGAAAAAGGGCCACCGCTCGATGAGGACGTACCCTAAGCTCCCTCCAAGGACCAGGCCCAGAATGACGCCGCCGAGGGTTAGAAACTGCCGGATCATGGCGTGTTCGTTTCCCGCCGAAAATCGAGAGGGTCAAAGGGTTCCTCTTCGTCGAAGAGGCTCTCGCTTCGTTGAGGTTTGTCAAACCCGGAGAAGTTCACCGCTACAAAAAGGTCGCCCTCAGGGTCGAAAAACGAAAGTTCCAGGCTGACGCAGTCCTCGATGTTCCGGCGCAGGAAGTACCGCTTTTCCGTGAGGGTCCCCTTTTCCGGGGAGTACACCCCCTCAATCCCCAGGGACATTGCCCCGTTCCCGATACCGATGCCGAAGGTCCAGTCCTTCAGGGCTCCGGCATTCAGGTCGTACCGTCCCCGGAGGCGGAGGAAACTCTCCTCCACGTTCCCCAGGAGGCATTCGAGGACGAGGGTGGATTCGCTCTCGGGGTCAAAGAAAAAAGGAGACGCCTCCCCTTCCACGAAACGCCACCGGAAACGGGCCCAGAATTCCGGGGAAAGGTTCTTTTCCCAGAATACCTCTGCGCCCCACCGCGCGGTTTGCTCTCCACTCCCAAAGAGCGTTCCCCACCCGAAAATGGTGGCACCGGCGTTCTCTCCCTTCAGGGAGAGGCTCAGGCGGGCGTCGAAGCGGGTATCCTGCACGGTTTCGGTGGCAAAGTACCCGTAGCTCAGCTTGCTCAAAAGGGTGAGGGAACCCCCTGCGGGCTTTTCGAAGGAAGCCACAATCTGAGGGGAGCGAGAAAGGGTATGCGAATCGACCTCCTCGTTGTGGGTGCTAAGGAGAGACAGAGAGAAGTCCCCGCTTCGTAGAGTAGCCACTGCTCCGAATGAGTCCTCACCCGCAAAGCGGGTATCCCAGAAGGCCCGTCCGGTGAAGGAATCCCCCGAAAGAACGAGGTCCGTCTGGAGTTTCTGCCCTTTCCGGCTCCCCAGGGTGTACCGGGCAAGGAAAAGTGCCTCCGGCGACAGAGCGTACTCGTAGCGGAAACCTGTGTACCACCCCTTCTCCCGGGAAAAGCCAAAAGCAGGGAGGAGGAACCCTCCCTCACCGGCGAAGGTTCGGGTGTACCAGGGAATTTCCAGGATTTTCTTCTCCCGAACGTACAGGGCAAGCCCCTTGACGACCACTTTCCCCTCGGGGAACACCGTTGCTTCTTTCGCCCGGAGACTCACAAGGGGCGGTTCTCTCCTGCACCCCGTGCAGAGGATGCTCTCTCCACGCCAGGTTCCTGCTGTGTACTCGAGACGTTTCCCTCGAAAGACGAGCTCCCCCCTTTCCCCAAGGGCATACCTGAGAGAAGCGTTTTCCACAAACCCCTGACGTCGAGCAAAAGAGTAGTACAGTGCCTCTCCCCGTACCTTCGCGCTTCCCCAGGAGGCCTCAAAGGGGGTGTCAACGAAAAGCTCAAGCGCAGGAATAGAGAAACGAATGTGCTCGGTGGTGAGGGCGAAATCTCCCCACTCCACCGTTACTCCCCCCAGGGCCTCAAGGACCTCGCTGGCCTCGTCATACAGGAGGGTTGCCGCCTTGATGTGGATGCCCTCCCCGGCGAAAAGGAGGGGCGTCCACAGAAAGAGTAAAGCTACTGTCCACGCTGCCTTTTGAGCTCTTCGAGGCGCTCCTGGACCCTCCTCTCCTCTTCCTCGAGTTGCCTCAGGTTCTCTTCGAGTTGCTTTTTCCGGTACTCCAGGTCTTTCAGGCGTTCCTCAAGGCGGAGGATTTCCTCTTCGAGAACGGGTTTCCACTCCGGCCGGGAGAAGTCGGGAGGAATGTAGGGATGGTCAAAGCGGAGCTCAACCTCATGGGCGAAGAGCGAAGCTTCGGGCGAGAGTTGACTCAGGTGGAGCACGATGTACCTGGTTTCGGGGGTGATAAAGGGATTGCCGTCTTTGTCGAAACGGGGGAAGAAGATTTTCCCGGTGAATTCCCGGAGAATCTTTTCCTCAAACCCTTTGTCGTAGTCGGCAGGGAAAATCTTGCGGCCTTTGTCATCCACAAGGTAGGTGTTCTGGGCAAAGCGCAGAGGGTAGAGGGGAGCTCCCTTGAGTTTCTTCAGGGTGACCTCAAAGACAAGGTACCGGTTGAGACGCTCTCGCTGGATGAAATCCCGATGGTACGCAAGCTCCTCTTCAGAAGAAAGAAGGTTCTCCTTGCCGTACTTTGCCACCCAGGCCTGGGTCACCTCTTCGTTCCAGAAAAGGGCCGAAACGGCAAAGCTCTCCTGAACAGTGACCGAACGGGTCCACCGGGCCACCGTATCTTTGTAGATTTTCTCGTAATCTCTGGTTTCCGCTTTTGCGACAGAAAACCCAAGGCACAGGACACAGATGACAAGAAGAACACTCGCGGCTGCGCGTCTCATGGTTCACCTCTCCTTACCATTCTTCAAAGGGTTGCACTTCAATCTCCACCTGAGGGGTTGGGGTAGCCTCAGGGAGAGTCTCCTCGGTTTCAGGGAGTTCCTCAATGCCGTTCTCCTCAGGAGTCGAGGGGAGAGGAGTAGCCGGTGGAGGGGTTTCCTCGGGTTTTTCACATCGGGGGACTTCCAGAGGTCCTGCGACCTCCCGGTCTTCTGCAACCTCGAGGTAGAACTCTTTCCCCTTTTCTACTCTCGCCGGTTCTCCCTGGACGAAGACTCCGGCAACAGCTCCCACGGGGCCGAAAATGGCGAGTCCAGCGATGCTTGCTCCCACCGCGTACGCCAGGGCCTTGTTCTCCTGGATGGCCCGCTCACCCATGGTGAGGGGGATGGGAGTCCCGTCGACGGCCTCCACAGTCCCGAAGTCAATTTCAATCCGCCCTGGTCTCCCGAAGGCTCCCCGCCGGCGGACTTTCACGATTCTGCCCTGACCCCGGGTGTTCTTGGCAATGACCAGTACCCCCTCAATCCGCACATCCTCTAAGACCACGTAAGGCACCGGATCCCCCGCTTCATTTCGTTCGGAATTGAGCTCGGTTTCCAAGGCCACCTTCACCAGGGTTTCCCTGGGGACGAGAACGGTGAAGCTCGCGGCTTTCGTTGGGTCCACACAGGTTCGGTAGAGCCGGTCCACCCGAACACCAATGGGGTCACTGCTTGCCGCACCGAAGATCAGGCGTTCCAGTTCCTCGAGTTCGGCAAGGAGCACACCGCTTTTTGGCGGTTCGGAACGGAGGGTGAGACGGATAGTCCGCATTTTGAAGGCCAGAGATGGCTCGTCCTTTGTGCCGTCGAGAATGAAGGTTTTCAGCCGTCCCACCCGCTCCATGAGTGTTCCGGAGAGGGTGTCTCCGGTTAGATCTTTTTCGATCTTCTCCACCCGGGCGAGGACGCTGCCACTTTGGGGTGTTCCGTAGAGGACCTTCTCCATCTCCTCAAGGTCCCGCACGATTGGCGAGACCACCGTTCCCTCTTGGGCGTGGGCCAAAACCACCGAAAAAAGGAATACCCAGAGCACTGCAAGACCGACAATTCTCCGCATTATGCGTCACGCTCCTTTGCTGTCCACTCCTCTTCCTCCTGAAGCTCCTCAAAGGCCACTACCCGGTTTCGTCCTCTCTTTTTGGCCTCGTACAGCGCACGGTCTGCCCAGGTGAAGAGGTCTCCGGCGCTTCTTGCGTGTTCCCGGCCGCAGACGCCGCAGGAGACCGTTACCACTTTGGCTATCGGGCTTTTGGGGTGAGGGAACGACCGTTCCTCGACGTTTTTCCTGAGGCGCTCGGCCACCACCAGGCCTTCCTCTTCCCGGGCGCCGAAGCAGAGGACCGTAAATTCCTCTCCACCGAAGCGGGACACGAAATCCCCACCCCGCACAGAATGCAAAAAGACTTGGGCGAGGGACCGCAAGAGCTCATCTCCCCTGTGGTGTCCGAGAGTGTCGTTGTAGTACTTGAAGTGGTCGATGTCGATGACGATGAGGGCGTAAGGGGTCCCGTAGCGGAGGTGATTGGCCTCCATCTCCGCAAGGCGCTGGTCGAAGGAGCGGCGGTTGGGAATACCGGTGAGGGCGTCAAAGAAGGCCAGGTGTTCGAGCTCTGCGGTGAGCTCCTCGAGTTTGCGGTTCTTCTCCTCAAGTTCCCGCAGGTACTTCCGTAGCTTCGCGTGGGTCCTGACCCGGGCTAAAAGTTCCTGGGGGTGGATGGGTTTGACCAGGTAATCGTTCCCTCCCACCTCGAAACTCTTTACCCTGGCGTCCTGCGTTTCGAGGGCAGTGAGGAAAATGACCGGCAGGTGGGCAAGCTCAGGATGCATCCTGAGCTTGCGGCACAGGGTGAAACCATCGGTATCTGGAAGGACAACATCAAGGAGCAAGACATCGGCTGCCTCGAGGTCTTTGCAGGCCAGAAGCGTCTGGCCGTCGGGAAAGGCCGTTACGGTGAACCCTTCCCGCTCGAGGACGTCTTTCACAAGGTAGCGAATGAACTGGGAGTCGTCAACGACGATGACCTTCCCTTCCGTCTCACCCATGCATGGCGCACCTTTCTGTGGAACACTCCGGATATGATGCGAGGGAGGAGAGGGTTTCACCCTCTTCCTCGAAGCGAACCGTGGCCGTCTCCGGAGTCCATTTGCCACAGCGGCTACCCCAGAGAGCCTTCACCCGGTCATCTTCCTTGAGGACCACAATCTCACAGGTGTTGGGACAGTCGGTGCAGATGAAGCTCTGGCTTTTGAAGTTCCGTTCTACAACCGAGAATCCCTGGAAGGCCGTTTCTTGAGGAGCGTATTCCATGGCGAGAATTGCCGCACCCCATGCTCCCATGACACCGTGCTCCGGAGGGACGATGATGCGCTTTTTTCCTCCGAAGAAGTCCCGAAAAGCCTGCACCATTCCCTGGTTGGCAGCTACACCCCCCTGGAAGACGATGGGGTCTTCAATCTCCCGTCCTGAGGCGAGATTGTTGATGAAGTTCCGCACCAGAGCCTCGCAGAGCCCTTTCACGATTTCCGCTTTCCCAAAGCCTAACTGCTGCTTGTGGATCATATCCGATTCGGCGAACACGGTGCAGCGCCCTGCAATCCGGACTGACTGCCTGGCCTGGAGGGCGAGTTTCCCGAACTCTTCAATGGGGACGTTGAGACGAACCGCCTGGTGCTCCAGGAACGACCCGGTTCCGGCGGCACAGACGGTGTTCATGGCAAAGTCCTCGACGACGCCGTTGCGGATGATGATGAGCTTAGAGTCCTGCCCACCGATTTCGAAAACCGTTCGCACGTCGGGAACCCGGGTAATAGCGGCTATGGCGTGAGCAGTGATTTCGTTTTTCACGATATCGGCGCCCACAATGACTCCGGCTAAGTGCCGGGCACTTCCTGTAGTGCCCACACCCCTGATGACCCCTCCCTGGGGCATGCGGTGCTCGATGTAGCGCAGGCCCTCTTTCAGGGCGGCGATGGGGTCGCCACTTGTCCTGAGGTAACAGCTTGCCAGGATGCGCTTTTCTCTATCCATGAGCACGAATTTCGTGGTCACCGAACCCACATCAACTCCGAGAAAGAGATCCATTCCGCTTCAGCCCCCGTTTTTTCTCCTGTTTTCTCCGTTCTAAAACGTCTACAAAGGCCTCCACCCTGGTAACGAGTCCTGCTTCTCCTGAGTGCTCGTCGATGGCCAGGTGGAGCACCGGAAGGTCAAAGTCCCGGCTCACTGCCTGGAGCACTCCTTTGGCCACAATCTCCGGCATACAGGTGAAAGGATACAGGTGCACCACCCCGTCAAAGCCCTCCCGGGCGTAGCGGATGGTGCTCCCCACGCTGTCGATGCCCTCTCCCCCCACAAACCTCTTGAGGTAAGGTTTTGCAAGCTCCCAGGCTTCGAGTTTCTCCCGGGAGCGGGTAAGGGGCCGAAAGGTGTGGAGGATGTATTCCACCGTTGAGACCGAGTTGTGGACGTAGACTCCGAGGTCCCCGAGGAGTTTCTCCACGTTGAAGTTCACCCGCGTCTCCTGGGCGATGTACACCTCCCCGACGATCCCCACCTTCAGGAAGTCCTTCCTCCCATTCCGGGGGAGGGCGTCGAGTTTTTCCAGGGTACTTGTTTTGAGCGCCTCGAGTTCTCTGAGGGTTTTTACCCGCCGCAGGGCTTCGATGGTTCCATCGATGACCCGGTCGAGCTCCTGCGGGTCCCTCACCTGGCAGCGCAGTGCCCGACGGTGGGCTTCGAGTTCTTCGGTAAAACGCAGCACCGCAAAGCTCAGGCGGGCGACCCGAACGATTTCAGGCAGGAACAGCCGTTCCCCCGTCATGGCCCGGAGGGCTGAGAGAAACGACCGCACCCCATACCGGGGATGGTCTAAAAGGACAAACTGCACCCTGTACCCCAAATCTTCAAGAATGATTCGCTGGATCTGTCCGTAGTATCCGAAGCGACACGGCCCCACGCCCCCGACCATGAAGATGGTATCGGCCCCCCGCTCGATTGCCTCGATGAAATTGCCCAGGGTCACCTTCAGAGGGAAACAGGCATTTTGGGGTGCGAATTTCACCCCGATTTCGATGGTCTTCTGGGTAATTGGGGGAGGCGGAACGATCTCAATCCCCAGGCTGGGGTAGAGAATACCCAGGGCCACGTCAAGGTGCAGAAGGTGTGGGAAGGTGGCTCGCATGGTGGGCGTTCCTCCACTCCATCATGTCCACAAAGGCCTCAAGGCGCGTTACAAGCCCTGCCTCTCCAGTGTGCTCGTCAATTTCCAGACGCAGGTACGGGAAGGCTCGTTTCTCCCGCTTGATGTACCGTTCGACGACCTCACCAACCAGGGAATCCGGCCCGCATTCAAAGGAGACAAGGTGCACAAAGCCCCGGACGTTCTGGTCTTCCTTTTTGAGGAACGAGAATGCCGTACCCACGATTTCGTTTGAGATGGTCCAGAAACTCGCCTTGGGGAGGATGGCGAGGGCCTTCCTTATGGTCCTTTCAGGGACCATGTCCGGGGTGATCACCGAGTACCCGAGGTCATGGATTTTCTGCACGATGTTCATGTTGATGTAGCTGTCACCAAGAAGGTACGGATGCCCCAAAAGCACAACCTGTTTTTCCCTTCGGGGGAAAACGGGACGATGGTCGATGAGGTTTTCGGGGAGGAATCCTTCCTGGAGCTTTTTCCGGTACTCCCGGTGGGCCTTTTCTGCACGGTTCAGGGCCCGAGCGATTTTCCAGTCATCCCGGGTGAATCGCCGCCCGATGGCCAGAAACCCTTCCCACCATCCCCGGATTCCCCGGTCCCGCATGTTGACTTCCTCGTCGATGATGGCTTCGCTTCTCACCTGAAAGAGATTCCGCACGAGATCAGGAAGCCCCAGGATTTTGGGGCAATTGTACTCGTTTTTGTGGAAGCTCACCATCCGGGGGATGAAGAGGGCATCGACCTTCCCAAGGAGCGTGTACGCATGCCCGAGGAAGACCTTCACGGGGAAGCAGATTTCCTCAACCCCGTACACAAGGCCATGCTGAATGATGGCCTTGTTCGAGGGTGGGGAAACCACCACCTCCACCCCGAGTTCTTCGAGGAACGTTTTCCAGAGCGCAAAGAAGCGGTAGAACAGTAAACCCCGGGGAATACCGACACGCATACCTCTTCCTCCCGATGGTGACGCTACTTTATTATACCGTAGAACCGAGAAAAGACAAAAAGACTTCCCGGAGCCTCTCGAGCTCCGCGATGCTCACGCACTCTCTCTCCGAGTGGGCCAGGGCGAGATCCCCCGCGCCGAAGACCACACTCGGGACCCCGCGCATGGCAAGATACGTCGCATCAGTCCAGGAGGGCATCCCCGCGTACACCACACCCCTTGCGTCGACCTGTTCCAAGGCACTCCTGAGACGGACGACGACAGGGTTTTCGGGGGAAATAGCGAATGCCGGGTTCGTATCGAGGAACACCACCTGCAGGGGGTACCGCCTGGTGAGGGCTAAGACCCGCTCTTTGACCTCCTCAACACCGTATGGAGGGGGGAAGGGGAGCGCGCACTCAAGCATACAGCGCTCCGGAATGACGTAGCTCGACTCGCCCCCCTCGATTTTCCCCAGCATCAGACGGAGGGGAGGGACAAAGAGGGGGTGCCGGGCAAAAGAAGCCACAATACCCTCGCATTCCCGGGCCACCTCCATGGCCAACGCAATGGCGTTCTGCGCCGCGTGGGGATACGCTCCGTGGCCGCTTAGGCCCTCGACGAAGAACCGCACTTCCACATCTCCGGCCAGGGCCACGCAGAGGCTGAAACTCGTGGGCTCGAGGACCAGAGCACCCTCAAAGGGCCTGTGGGGTTCAAAATGCCAGGAACCCGCCCCTGTGGTTTCCTCCTCGGAGAAGAACACGAGCTCTGCAGGGCTTGTGGTACGCTGCACGGCATCAAGGAGCGCTGCAATCTGCCCCCGGGTATCCAGGACTCCGGCGCCGAAGACAAAACCATCCCGCACAGTGAAATCCTGCTTTCTTCCAGCATAGTGCACGTCCACATGGGTGGCGACAAGGAACGGCGAAGTCCCCCGCCGGGCATAGAGGTTCCATTTCCCTGGGTCGTACTCCTGCCAGTGGAGGTCTTCGAACCCGCAGTCCTCAAGAAACGAGGCAATCCACTGGAGGACCGGGAATTCCTCACCGCTTGCTCCGCCCAAAAGAAGGAGCTTCTCCAGAATCTCGAGGAGATACAGAGGCCGTCACCTCCTTCACCATGCGGACCCATTTCCCGTACTGGCCGGATTTTTGGAAGCCCCGCCGGAGGTAGAACTGTATGGCGCTGTCGTTTTTCTCTCCCACCCAGAGGCCAATCTTCGTCCTTCCGGATCTCTCGAGGTACTCCAGGGCATGAGCGAAGAGGGTGCTGCCGATGCCTCTCCCCTGAAAGTCGGGGTCTACCACGAATTCGTGGACCTCTCCAAAGAGTTCCCCGTCCTCCCACCACCGGGAGTGCACGCCGATGAATCCGACGATACGTTCCCCAAGGCGGGCGACGAAGAACCCCTCTGGGTCTCCTCGCCACAGCCAGCGGATGTACCCTTCGATGCGCTGAGGAAGATGGTACCCGTATTCGGGAAGCACGGCATAGGCTCGCTGGTAGAGGGAGACGAGTGCCGGCATCGCTTCCTCGAGTTCTTTTTCCGTGAGGGTCGTGATGCAGAGCTCCTCCATAGGTAACCCACACCACCATTATAGATGGCCTGCCGGAAAAAGTACACCCTTTTCATTGGAGGCACAGGCGTTCGCGGATCTTTTGAGCGATTTCGCTTTCGAAGGCAAAAAGGTACGCCTCAAGGGTTTCCCTGTGGTGGGCAAAAAGGAGCGGGGTTGCGTTCTGCACTGCGTTGCGAAGGGACGATTTTTCCAGGATACCGGGGAGTTCCCGGTCGGGCACGGTTTCAAGGGCAAAGGACACCCCGGATGCCTCGAGGGCTTCTTCGAGAAGGCGGCGGAAGAGGTCGGGGTCTTCCAGGGCGATGACCTCGAGGAGCACAGGGAATCCCAGATGCGCCGAGAAAAGGTGGAGCATCCCCCTGGGCTCTTCGGGGAAAGGGGGGAGAGATTTCGGATCGCGGCAGGAGAACCCCAGACGGTAGCCACCGATGGTGCGGGCAAGGAGGGTATGGAAGGGGAGATCAGAATCCCCTTCGGAAGCTCCGGGGAACAGCACGTGGAAATCCACCCCCCGGCGGTGGAGTTCTTCGGCAAGGAAGAAGTGCGCTTCAGGAGGGAGTTTTTCGAAAGATACGCCAAGGTCAAAGGGAATGTCCTGGCTTTCAAGGAACGCGAAACCCTCCTCCAGGATGTCAAGAAGCGGAAAATAGGCAAAAAGCATTCGCAGGCAGCGCTCTTCAGGGAAGGAGAGCACGAAATCCCGCGAGAAACGAAAGCTCCGGTCACAGTAACGCTTCCAGGCCTCTTTTTCCCAGGAAGAAAGACGGAAGAAAGCCTCTTTGAGCTGCGCTTCTTCCCAGGTGAAGGCCTCTTTCCTTATGTGCTCTTCGCTCTCGAGGATGTACGCCGTGTACCCCAGAGACGACGCTTCTTTGAAGAACTGCCAGGCTCTTTCCTGGGAAAACACCCCGAACCTCCCCCGCCCTCCTCCTGCAAAGGCACCCCAGAGGGAGGATCGCAGGGCTTTTTCGAGTTCTTCTCTCTTTCCCTCGGCGGCACATGTCCCGGAGAGAGGGAAAACTCCCTTTTCCCAGAGGGCGCCAAAGACCAGGGAGAGGAGCACAGGGCTTTCCTCCACCACACCCCAGGACACCTCTTTGCAGAGTGTCGTGGGGGTGAGTTCTGGGATGACATCCCGCAGGCGGAGGGCGTTGTCCAGGGTGAAGGGGAAAACGAAGAGTTTCCTCCCCTGAAAACTCAGGGTCACAAGCTTCCCTTCAAAGGGAGGCTCTTCCGTGGGGAGAGCGCCAAAATACTGCACTCCCCGGGATTCGAAGGGGAAGAACACCCAGTCTCTCCCAGGGAATGCCAAAGAACAGCGGAGTTCCTGTCCCAGGCGCTCGGCAACCTGGTGTATGCCCTGCCGGAGTTCCTCGACCATCCTAAAGGGCAAGGCGCTCTATGACCGGAATACCTTTCTCTTCGAGGATTTTCTTTGCCGTTTCGAGGTCCTCCACCCGCAGAACGACGTAGGCCCGGTCTCCTTTTGGAGAAACAAAGGCGTAGAGGTATTCGATGGAGATTCCGGCCTTTGTCAGGACTTCAACGACATCGCAGAGCCCTCCGGGGCGGTCCTCCACCCCTACAGCGAGGACCTCGGTGAGCGTGGCGGCAAAATGTTCTTCCTTGAGTCTGGCCACAAGGTCTTCGGGGTGCTCCACGATAAAGCGCAGAACACCGAACTCTGCCGTATCGGCCAGAGACAGGGCTCGCAGGTTGACGTTCCACTCCTTGAGCTTTCTGAGTACCGCGTAGAGACTTCCCGGCTTGTTCTCGAGGAACACTGAAATCTGCTTCATGCCATCCCCTCTTTTTTCCGCAGGTCAACGACCCGTCTGGCTTTCCCTTCGCTTCGGGCCAGGGACTTGGGTTCTAAGAGCTTCACCTCACAGTGGACGTTAAGCTCGGCTTTGAGGCGTTCCTCAATCTGCTTTTTGAGGCGCTCCAGGACTTTTACTTCGTCAGAGAAGAACTGGGGTGCCACCTCCACCTGAACCTCGAGGAGATCAAGGTAGTTCTCCCGCCGGACCACAATCTGGTAGTGGGGTTCAACGCCGTCGAAGCTCAAGAGGACGCTTTCGATTTGAGAAGGATACACGTTCACTCCCCGGATGATGAGCATATCGTCGGTGCGGGATGCCACCCGCTTCATGCGCACAAGCGTCCGGCCGCAGGAACACGGCTCGTACATGAGGGCAGAGAGGTCTCCGGTGCGGTAGCGAATGACCGGGGCACCCTCCTTTGTGAGGGTGGTGAAGACGAGTTCTCCCACCTCCCCCGGGGGCAGGACCTTTCCCGTCTGGGGATCGATGACTTCGGGGAGGAAGTGGTCTTCGGAAATGTGGAGGCCGCACCGTGCCTCACACTCAAAGGCTACCCCGGGCCCAATAACCTCGCTGAGCCCGTAGATGTCACAAGCCCTGATGGGGAGATTCCGCTCGATTTCTGCCCGCATTTCCTCCGACCAGGGTTCGGCTCCGAAAATCCCCAGGCGGAGCTTTGTCTTCCCCCAGTCGACGCCGTTTTCCCGGGCGACTTCGGCGAGGTACAGGGCATAAGAGGGGGTACAGCAGAGCACTGAAACCCCGAAATCCCGCATGATCTGGATTTGCCGAAGGGTGTTCCCGGTGGACATTGGGACAACGGTGGCGCCGAGTTTCTCCGCTCCGTAGTGAACGCCAAGACCTCCGGTGAAAAGGCCGTATCCGAAGGCCACCTGAATGACGTCTTCGGCTGTGACCCCGCAGCCGCACAGCGTCCGGGCCATGAGCTCGGCCCAGGTGTCGATGTCCTTTCTGGTGTAGCCGACGACCGTTGCCGTCCCGGTTGTTCCGGATGAGGAGTGGATGCGGACGATGTTCCGCATGGGCTCGGCAATGGCCCCGAAAGGATACGCCCGCCGGAGGTCGTCCTTGGTTGTGAAGGGGAGGTATCTGAGGTCTTCAAGGGAGCGGATGTCGTACACGTTCACCCCGGCGTCTTCGAGCTTTTTCCGGTAGTACGGGAGGCTGTGGTATGCCCGGATAAGGACCTTTTTCAGGCGGTTGAGCTGGATTTTCTCCATGTCCTCCCGGGGCAAAAGCTCAAAATATTCATCCCAGAACGTAGGCGTCACCCCCTTCCTTTTTTCACCGTGTACAATACAATAAAGACAACGAAAAGGGAAGAGGAGAAAGGCAGGAGTGGGAGGATGCAGGAGCTCCGACTCATCTGGAGAAATGGAAAGCTCGTTGACTGGAAGGAAGCGACAACGCACGTTTTGACCCATGCGCTCCATTACGGGACGGCAGTCTTTGAGGGTATCCGCTGTTACAAAACACAAAAAGGCCCAGCTATCTTTCGCCTCAAAGAACACGTGCGACGCCTCTTTGACTCTGCCCACATTATCAAAATGAGCATTCCCTACACCCCTCAGGAGATCGAAGAAGCCATTGTGGCAACCGTGCGGGCGAATGCGGTCGAGGAGTGCTACATCCGCCCGGTCGTTTTCCGGGGGTATGGCGAGATGGGGGTGGACCCAAGCCGCTGCGAAGTGGATTGCGCCATTGCCGCCTGGTGCTGGGGAGCCTATATGGGAGATAAGGCCCTGAAGGAAGGAATTCGGGCCAAGATTTCCTCCTACGTCCGCATTTACGCCAACTCCGGTTCTCCCCGGGCCAAAACGAGTGCGAACTACCTCAATTCTGCCCTGGCAAAACTCGAGGCGAAAGAACTCGGGTATGATGAGGCCATTCTCCTTGACGCCCATGGCTTTGTGGCGGAAGGAAGCGGAGAGAACATCTTCTACGTGAAGGACGGCGTCCTCTACACACCGCACCCCTACTCTATCCTCCTTGGGATCACGCGCGACACGGTCATGCGCCTTGCCGAGGACCTTGGGATCCCCGTGCGGGAAACCCTCTGCACCCGGGATGACCTCTACCTTGCTGATGAGGCCTTCTTCACCGGTACTGCTGCGGAAATCACCCCCATCGTGGAGATTGATGGGCGGAGGATTGGTGAGGGGAAACCCGGGCCCGTCACCCGGAGGCTCCAGGAGGTGTTCTTCCGGGTGGTCCGGGGAGAGGAAGAAAGGTATGCACACTGGTTGACCTATGTCAACCCGTAGAGAGGAGGAAAGAATATGTGCTACGTGGGACCGCTTTCGGGAGCCATCATCGCCTCGATTCTCTGGAAGCGGACAAAAAGCCACAAGATGTTCTGGCTCAACCTGCTCTTTTGGGGAGGGGCGCTCTTTGGGGTTATCGACCACCTTCTGAACGGCGAGCTCTTCCTCATTTCAGAAGACGTCTTCCGGGACCTTCTCATTGGTGGCGTCATCACTGGGGCCATCCTTGCCGCATGGGGTGGCGTGCTGTACGTTTTTCGGAAGCGCCCCGAGCTTTTGAAGACCCTCTCATCTTGAAGGCTTTCCTGCCCCGGAATTCCGGGGCAGGAAAATCCCTTTTGCCGTGGCTTTTCTCCTTTTTCTCTTCCATTTCTTCGTGGACTGGGCGAGTTCCTTTCCAGCGCCGCTTGGTCCGTATTTCGTGGAACACTACCACCTGAGCACGAAGATGGTATCTACGGCCATCACGGCTTTAGGGTTCCTCGGGTCGATCACCCAGCCTCTTTTTGCCCTCTGGGCCGGGAGGATGAAGAACCACCTCCTGAGCCTCTATCTCTCCCTCTCTGGTATTGCTCTGGCGCTTTCGCTTCTCGCTTTGCCGCTCTCTTTTGTCTTGCTTTTCGGCGCCTTTCTTTTGCTTTTCCTCGCGAATGCCTCTTTCCATCCTGTGGGAGCGGCGCTTTCGGGGGTGCGGGGGAACGCCTTCGGGGTGGCATTCTTTACCGCCGGGGGCATTGCGGGGGGAGCTGTGGGGCCGCTTTTCATCACCTGGTTTGCCTCTCGCTTTCCCCTTTCTGCCATCGTATGGGTGGTTCTTTTGCTCTGGGGGCTTTTGAGCTTTGGTTTCTGGAGGTTTCGGGGAATTAGCCTTCGTGTTCCCCACGCAGAGTTTTCCTGGCGCCTTTTCCGGGCGCTCTTTTCGGTGTTCCTCCTTGTGGGCATCCGCACCTTTTTTACGTCCCTCTTCCACACCTTCCTCCCCCTCTACGTGGCAACCTTTGCATCTTTTGTCCTTGGGGGGATGCTTCTGTCCTTTGGGGTGCTCGTGGGGTTTTTCGCCAATTTCCTTGGTGTTCGTCTTGCCCGGGTTTTCCCCATCTGGGTAGTGAACTTTCTCTCCTTCGTCGGTCTTGGGGTGGGGCTCTTCTTCCTTCCGGGGATGCGGAGTATCCCTGGACTTTTCCTCCTCTCACTCAGCGCCGACTTTTCGGCCTTTCTCACCATGAGCGTCAACGTCCACGAGGCCCAGGAAATCCTTCCGGAACACCGGGTTTTTGCTTCTTCAGTGGCTATGGGACTTGCCTGGTCTTTTGGGAATCTCCTGAGTTTCCTTTTTGCCAGTGCTTTTGGAGATAGCGTTGCGTTCGTGCTCAGGACGGTGGGTGTCCTGGGGATGGTGGTGGCCCTCTTCCTTCTTTTTGTACGTCCTCCCCACACAGCAAAGGGGTGACAGGGATGCTGCGGCGGTTTCTTCTTGGGCTTTTACTGATTTTTGGTTTTGGCGTGCTGGTTTATGCTGGGGAGCTTCCTGAGCTTCGGGGTGTCTGGATTGACGTGCGGAGCATTCCGGGGGATGAAGCGGGTGTGCGGCACATGGTGGAGCGGCTTTCCCAAGCGCACTTCAACGCCCTCTTTGTGGAGTCCTTCTACCGGGGGGAGACCATTTACCCTTCGGAGTTCCTTGAAAGCACCGGTCTTCCTGCGCAGATGGAACATTTCAGGCGCCTTGGGTTTGATCCCCTCAGGGTGTTCGTCGAGGAGGCCCATCGGCGCAACATGCAGGTTCACGCCTGGTTCCATATGTTCTACGTGGGGCTTGATGCGCCGGGACCTATACTTTCAGCTTTTCCCCAGTGGGCGGCCCGGAACCGGGATGGGTCGTCCGGGTACACCCAGGGGGGCAAGCGGTTCTTCTTCGTGTGTCCCCTGCATGAGGGAGTGCTCGAGTTCTACAAAGGGCTTCTTGGGGAGGTTGTGGAACGCTACGACCTTGACGGGGTGCACTTCGATTACTTCCGCTTCCCCGATCCCACCATCGCCGATACCTGTTACTGTGAAGCCTGCCGTCAGGCGTTCCGAAAGGTAAAGGGGCTTGATCCCCTTGCTCTTGATCCGGTAGAGAACTTTGAGGTCTACCGGGAGTGGGTAGCCTTCAGGGCAGAAGGGCTTTCGGACTTTGCCGCTTCCCTTTCGGCACACCTCCGTCGCCTCCGGCCGGAGCTTCTTCTCTCCTGTGCGGTGAAGCCCTTCGGGTTTCCCCTTGAGGGGTATCCCGGGTTTTTGCAGGACTGGCCCACCTGGGGAAGGAAGGGGATTTTCGACTTCCTCGTCCCCATGACCTACAGTTCCCGACCGCAGGAATTTGAGGGGATGCTGCGCTTTGTTCGGACGTTCCTGCGGGGGGTCCCGTTCTGTGCGGGGGTGTGGTGCATGGGGATGGATGTGGCCACCGTTCTTGAAGAAATCCAGAGGGCCAGGAGGCACACCCCCTGCGGCATTGTCCTTTTCGCCTATCCTTACCTTGGAGATGACCTTCTTGCTGCCCTTTCCCGGGATGCTTTCGCCACTTTTTCTCCACCTCCCGGAAAGGAAGATTTTCCCCATCTCGTTTTTTCGCCCCTTGACCCTCAGGATTTCCTTGAGAAACGCCGGACCATAAGGGCAAAGAGGGTGGACGAGCCTTGTGTGGTGGATGGGGTACTTGAGGAACTCTGGCAGGAGGCGGACTGGCAGGGAGGTTTTTCCCTCATCGTGGGAGGAAAGCCCTCCCGGGATACAAAAGTTGCCGTGCTTTACGATGAAGAATGCCTTTATGTGGCCTACGTCCTTGAGGGGGAGCCCCAGAAGGGGAAAATCACCCAGCGCGACGGCCCGGTGTTCTACGACGACTCGGTGGAGCTCTTCCTCGATCCCTGGGCAAGCCGGAGCTTCTTCTTCCAGTTTGCAGCGAACCTCATCGGGACGCAGTACGACGGCTCTTCCTTCCTGGGGGCTCGTTTTGACGGAACCTGGCAGGTGGGCGTGGCGGAGGTGATGGGGGCAACGGTTGTGGAGATGGCCATACCCTTCGAAACGCTTGGCCGGGGTACTCCCCGGGTGGGGGAGTGCTTCGGGGTGAACTTTTGCCGGAACGACCTGACGCAGGGAGAATTCTCAACCTGGACGGAGATGCCCGGAATCTACGGGGCCTCGTTCTTTTTCGGAACCCTGGAATTTGGACCCTAAGAAACACCTATAGGGGAGCCGCCTCTCTGCGGGAAGGCAGCCCCCCTATAGGTGCAAGGAGGGGATTTTCGCTCGTCAGAAATCTTTTCTCAAACTCCAGGAGATAATTATAGAGGGTTTCCCCTACCTGTCAAGAGGGTGGGGGAGAATTTTTTAAAAAATTTTTAGAAACCCACAGAACCCTGAACTCATGCAGAGAGGCCTCTTTGCATTCCTCACTGGGTACACCGTGCTCATTCTGACAAAGGGGGCCAGTGGGCATTTTCCTGGTTCACAGCGTGCCGGAGAGGGTGGGAATCCGGGAAACGACCTTCTTTGTGGACAACTTGCAGGAATACCCGGACAAGGTCTGGGTCAAACTGTATCCCTGCACCTTTTGTGATTTCCTCCAGGGCTTCTGTTCGAGACAGGGCCTTCCGGTTGGGCCGGTCGCTGGTCATGGCTACAAAAGCATCGACGATGGCGATAATGCGGGCCAGAAGAGGGATTTCCCTACCTTTGAGCCCCCGGGGATACCCTGTGCCGTCGAAGCGCTCATGGTGAGCAAGAATGCCTTCGGCAACGGGGAGGAGTTCCGGGAAGACCCGGGCGATGCGGTACCCGATTTCCGGGTGTTTTCGAACTTCTTCCCACTCCTCCTGGGTGAGGGGACCGGGCTTGAAGAGTATGGCCCGGGGAATAGCAACTTTTCCAATGTCATGGAGCCGCGTAAGGAGGTCGAGGGTTTCGAGTTCTGCCTGGGAGAACCCAAGGGCCTCGCCCATTCTCCGGGCAAGGGTGCGCATCCTCCTGTAATGTGTTTCCATCTCTCCCGGGATTTCCCGAAGGGATTGTTCAAAAGAGAGGATGAGAGCAGCACGGGAGCTCTTTGCTTCGACGAGCTTGTTCCGGTACATGCGGTTTTCGGCTTCGCTGAGGACGGCGTCGATGTCTTCGCCCTCCCTTTCCTTGGTGGCGCACCCCAGGGCCACACTTACAGGGAAAGGACCTCCTTCTTTCTCGGACTCCTCCTCACAGAACTTCTGGATTCGCTGGAGAACGTCCTGTGAAGCCGGAGCAGAAGTCCTGGGAAGGAGGATGACGAATTCGTCCCCTCCCCAGCGGGCAACGATATCCTCTTTCCGGCAGGCACGGGTAAGGATTGCGGCCACCTTCTTTAGGAGTTTGTCGCCCATGGCATGACCAAAGGCATCGTTCACAAGCTTCAGGTTGTTGACATCGGCCATGACCACACTCAGGGGAAGTTGCCTTGGAACATCGAGTCGCTTGACGGCATCTTCAAAGTAGAGCCGGTTGTAGAGGCCGGTGAGGGGATCATGAAAGGTGAGGTAGAGGATGTGTTCTTCGACCCGCTTTCTGGCGGTGATGTTGGAGGAAACGGTAACCACCCGGAAGACCCGGCCTTCCTCGTCAAGGATGGGGTACGCCCTCTGGTGCCAGACAGTACCATCATGGGATATAACTTCGGCTTCTTCCGGTTTTCCGCTTTTGAAGGCTTTCATCGTTGCGCACCCGGGGCAAGGGGCATCCCGCTTCTCGAAGACCTCAAAGCAGTACTTCCCGATGATATTCCTGGGCTCAAGCTGGAAATTTCGAAATACAGCTCTGTTCACCCAGACGATTTTTGGTCCTTCTTCGTAGTACACAACCTGGTCCTCGAGCGCATCGAGGATGAGTACTTTCTCTCTCTCCGATGCTTGCAGCGCTTCTGCGATTCTCTTGAGCTCGGTGATATCCCAGTTTACCCCCACGATTCCTGTAACGGTTCCCCTCTCATCGAAAATGGGGATTTTATTCGTGGCAATCCAGATTTTCCGTTGCTCTCCGGTCGCAAGATCGGGGTCCTCTCGCTCCCGGTTGAGGAGGGGTTTCCCGGTGCGCAGAAGCTCTTCCTCTTCGTCCCAGTAGCGTCGGGCGAGCTCCTCCGGGTAGAGGTCGAAATCTGTTTTGCCAATCATCTCTTCGGGGGAGGAGAAGCCATGGTGTCTGGCGTCGGCTTCGTTCGCAAAGATGAAGCGGTGATTTGTGTCTTTGACATAGACGTGGGCAGGCAAGGCGTTGATAATCTTGAGGAAGAGGCCTTTTTCTTCGAGCCACTCTTTGGGGTTCTCAGGGTGTGTGATGTCCCAGAACACGAAGACGGTACCGAGTTGCCCGCAGGAGAGCGTGGTGATGCCAAGGGTCCTCCCACCCACCGTCCACGAAAAAGGCTCCTGAGGTGCCCGGGCAAGGAATTCCCCGAGCCGGAATGTGTCCTGTGGCTCGAGGGAGAGAAGACGGAAAGCCTCTTCGTTCGCAGCGACAACTGTTCCTCCCGTGTTGACGAAAACAATCCCTATCTTCCTCATAAAGAGAAACCCTTACTGAGCTTCTTCCCCATGTGGTGAACCCGTACCTTTTGTGCCAGGGCAAAAAGGAGGCCTTTTTCCGCTCTTCCTGCCTCCCAGACCATGTCGTTGCATGCTCCCGCGGCAGTGCCAAAGCGGAGAGCCTCACCGAGTGAACCGTAACGGGTGAGGCCGAAGACGAAACCCGCAAGGAAAGCGTCCCCCGAGCCTACCGGGTTCACCGTTGTGACCTCCTGGGGGCTTTGCGAAGAAGAGGCCTTCTTCTCCTCCAAGGATGGCTCCTCTCTGCCCCAGGGTGAGTATGACAACCTGTACCCCCGTTTGCAGAAGAACATAAAGAACATCTCCAGATCGTTCAGGGGCTGCTCGAAGGTGATGGCCTCCTCTTCCCGATTCATTTTCACCCCGAAAGGGTACAAGGGAGCTCGAGGGGCTTCTTCTCCCGACCATCAATAATAACCTTTCTCCCTCGACAGCGGAAGAGGGTGTATAGGTCCACATCATGTGGGACACTCAACAAGTCCGGTGTCTCTCAAGTACTCCCAAGGCTCCTCTTCCCAAGCTCCAGTGTGGTCTTTTCCTATTGTACACCTCTTCCGTCCACCTTTTAAGGTGGAACCTCATGGTTACAAGGTCCACCTCATCCTCATAGTGCGGAGAGAACTCCTCCCGGAAGGTCCGGTTGAG
>Ga0080004_1211749_pt1 | contig 42688 bp, 52 predicted proteins | sample WasSprMetagenome_FD_69207 | JGI IMG/M metagenome (GOLD analysis project Ga0080004, IMG submission 69207) | Sulfidic aquatic microbial communities from Washburn Spring, Yellowstone National Park, USA - WS (SPADES assembly) (version 2) | ecosystem: Environmental > Aquatic > Thermal springs > Hot...
GGATAGGGTGGCTCCGCCGTAGGCCGCCCGTGCAGGGTGGTCCTGGGGAAGCCTCCGGAAGTACCCGTCCAGCTCCTCGCCCCCGCCTGCTCCGAGCTCCGAGAGCATCCTGTAGGCGCTGGCGAGGTGTTTGGCCTCCTCAGGGGCCTGGTCCGCCACTGCCAGGGCTAAGGCTGCGGTAAGGCTTTCCTGTGCCTGCGGCCAGATGGGGTCTCCGTAGTGCGGGTACTGGTGGGTTATTATGTGCGCTATGTCCCAGGCCGCCTGGCTGGCCTCTACTGTGTCATTCCGTTTGAAGGCCTCCACTACAGGCAAGAGTGGGTTCCATATATTTCCCCTTAAGGGCTGGCGGAGGTCTATAAGTATTACCTCGTAGCCCTGGCGCTTCAAGTATCCGCTGGTCATGTGGTAAAGTTCAGCCTTAGGGTCGGTAATTATCATACTCTCTCCTGCCTGGGCCAGGACCCAAATGGTGGGTAAGATTATGCGCCTGGACTTACCCGACCTAGTTGCGCCAATGACTAGGCAATGTGTCTCAGAAGCATCGAGCCAGGCGGTAAAGTATCTATCATTTCCTGAGCCAACAACAAAGCCCCCAATGGGGGGCCTATCGGGATACCGCCATTCGGTTAGGGTCCTGGCTATCTCTTTTCTCGTCCTCCACCTTGCCGTGCCGAACTGTCCTCGACCTGCGGCCTCGGGGCCTCCCAAATCCCTTGCCTTACCCCTCGGCCTGCCCGAAGGCCAGAAAATAGCAAGCACGGCAGCCCCTACCGCCGGCTGGAGCCAGAGCCACGCTGTTCTGGTCTTCGTGTCCCGCATAAGTATCGCCGGACCTGTTAGGGGATGAGCCAGGAGTTCCTTTTTCCAGGCTTCCAGGCCGGGCTTAAAGCCGTAGGCCTTAAGGCTAAAGGGTAAAGTTAAAAGCCTGGGGGCCAGCAGCAGGTCCAAGAGCAGCAGGAGAAACAGCATTGCATGGCGGGGTCTTATTTTCATGCTCTCTCAGCAGCCTCCTCCCTTTCTCTCTTCTTGCGCCTTTCCATCTCCCTTTGCGCTAACAGCAAAGCCTGGGCCTCGGCCCGGGTGCGTTCCCGCTCCAGCGCCCGCCAGGCGGCTTTCCATACCTCATGGACTATACCGCTGGACCTCACCATAGTGCGGGGAACAGTTATCTCCCAGGGCAAAGGCGGGGCTTCCTCTATACCCAGGTTGCGCATGAGCCTGGACCAGCTCCTCTGCCCCATCCAGAACTCGCCCTGGTCTACTGTGGCCCGGTCTAAAACATCCATTAGCCTGGCTTCAGTTATCTCTACCCCAGCCCTCTGACACCAGGCGCGGACTATATTTTCTCTCTCCCCTTCCTCTACGCCCAGGGCTTTGAGGATGGAGGTTAGGGTCACCAGGGTCCAGCGGAGTTCATCAGGATCTTCGGGCCTGTCCCCGGCTTCTTTGAGGGCGGCCAGTGCCGGGGCAATCCGCCCTTCCACCAGGCGGGGATTTAAAAGCTCTTTCAGTTTTTGCTTCTCTTCTTTCTGTTCCGGCTCCGGCTGTTTTATGCCGAACCAGGGGTAGAGGAGCTCGTGTTCTTCTAAACCCAGGTTTTCAGTCAAGCGCTGCCAGGCGTCTCTGCTAATGTGCCGGGGAGCGCTCAGGCCCTGTTCCTCACATTTCCGGGCCAGCTCTTCCATGCGGCTGATCTCGCTGGCTATTAGTTCTTCGATTTTGTCTTCACCCAGCCCGGCCTGCCGGCCAAACTTCACCGCCGCTTGCCGGACTATCTCGGGAGGAGCTTCCAGGCGGGTCATGGTCCGGTAGATGGTGGCCACCGTCCAGTAGATCTCTCCGTAGTCGCCTTTAAGGAGGTCTGCCCTGGCCGCTAGGAGTTTTGCCGCGGCTTCCATTTGCCTGCGGGGGTGGAGCACCATTTCTATGTCCGGCACTTCCCTGGGTATCAGGTCATAGGCCCTGGCCACCACCTGGTCGGCTATGTATTCCAGGAGGCGGTTAGCTTTTTCCGGCCTAGCATCGTTAAGCTCTCCAAACCTGTTCTGTAGCTCTTCCTGGGTGAGAAGCAGCATGGCGAGGTCTCTGGCCTTCTCCTGGAGGTCTTCCGGGAGGTAGGCGAGGCCGGGCTTTCCCTGCTGGTCGGGCATTGCTTCGGCTAATTCTTTAAGGCGCTCAATTATTTCTTTTTGCAGCTCGTCCTGGAGTTCGGGCTTTATTACCTGGGCTTCGGGGTTTTCACTGCGGTAGGCCCTGTTTAGGCCGCGGCAGACACTCCGCCAGAGCTTTTCGCTGCTCTCTTCCGGGGTTGCACAAACTATGTGTCTCGGTATAAAATGTTTCTCCCCAGCCTGCCTCGTTACCAGGACCAGGGGTTTTTCTTCTGGCAGGATTTCTTCCGCCGGGGCTTCTTCTACTGCCCGGCTGGCGGGTTCCAGGCGCTCCAGGTGTTTCTGGACGGCAGCCGCTCCTTTTAAGATTTCCTGGGCCAGTCGGTCGCGGATGTCTTCGTAGGCCTTCCGGGCCGCTTCGTCCAGGTCCTCTGCCTTTAAGGTATGGTGGGAAGCAAGCTGGCGTACTATAGCTTTATACTTCTCAACCGACTGAATATATCCTGGCTGCCTGAGGATCCAGTCGGCTATTTCTCTGGCCTGGGTTTTAACTTCTTGGGGCATATAGGCTAAGGCTATCCTGCCGTGGCCGGGCATTATCGACGCGAGGCTTGATAGCTTACTAGCCAGCTCTTGCTCGGTTGCTGGATTTAGCTCCGGCGCTATTCCCGGTTCCTTTCCTGCCAGTGCCCTGACCTCCAGCCTGGCCTGTTTTATCTCCCTGGCGAGGGTTAAAACGTCTTGCCGGGCAGTTTCCCTGAGCAAATCCCTCAAGGCGGTTTTCTCGGCCAAGAGCCTGGACCGTTCTTCGGCGTAGATCTCCCTCACGAATACCCGTCGCATATCTTTCTTTTCACCTTCGGAAATAATGCCTCTGGTCCGGGTAGGGTTCTTCTCCCACCATACCAGGTGGACGTGGGGGTGGCCCTGAATTGCATGGAAGGCCGCCACCCAGCGGAGGTTATCTTCCCGTATCCCCATTTTGGTAGCGGCCTCCGCTACTGTAGCCCTAAGCATGGTTTCCCAGGCCTTCCTTGTGGTGTAGCCTAGCCTTACGGCGTCATCCTCCCGTAGAGAGAGAACCGCCCGCCAGACCACGCCCTTATGCTGTAGTAGCTCTTTCTGTACGGCCGTTAGGTCTGGGTGGTCCTCGTCCTGGCTGAATAAGCCGTGGCTTCCCGGCCGCTCCGCGGCATATTTGACGTGGGCTGCGGCAGTGCCAGGACCTATTCTCTCCGGTTCGAGCTCGCCCCGGTCTGCGCCCGGCCGGGTGGCAATGTACCTGATATGGTTAGCGTTTCTCTGCTGGTTCTGTCTGGTAGGAGCATAAAAGGCCAGTTTCAATACAAAAGGGGCATGGCTCATACTTCTTCATCCCGCTCCCGCATATAAGCTACAGCCCGTTTTTGAGCCTCCTCGTATACTCTTAAAACATCATGCTTGCCCAGTTCTCCTATTACCTCGACATTTAGATACATGCTAGTTGCTGCGGCCCTAGCCGCTTTGGAGGCTAGCTTCGCCATACGCTCTTCCACGGGCTTTAATACGTCCCGCATAGCTCGGCGGACCGCATCGGTGATCACGTCTTTGCCCTCACTAGCATTCTCCTCAGCCAGGGCACGGGAAAGCAGGTTTCGCACTACCACGGCCATAGGTTCTTTCCGACGGGCAGCCAAGGCCTTTAAAGCATTTAGGAGGTCCTCATCCATGCGGAGGAAAACACCCTTTAGCTTCACAAAGACCACCTCGCTTGAGAGATATACAAATAGATATACCTGGGAAATAAAAGAGACCAACGTACCGGAGGACAAAGTATATCTATTTGGGTACCGCCCTCTGTAAGAGCGATATACAGGGAGATACCTGTCACTTATTAATAGCGCCAGGCTTTGCCTGGCGTCTGGGATACTGCGGGCGATAGCTCGCCTTATCCTGCCTTCAAAAGGAGCGCCCTTGTGGCGCTCCTTTTGGGGTGGGAATCCACCCGAACAATCGTAGGGGTAAAGGCAATTATTCCCAGGCTTTCAGCCATACCTCGGGGTCAGGCCTCCTCCTTTCCTGGGCCTGGTCCTCCTGCCGTGGGCTGGCAATTGTTCCCTCTCGAAGGAGGCCTTCCAGCTTCTCAAGGCGCTCCTCCAGGGCTGTAAACCTTTGCTCCAGGTAAGCGGCCAGGTCCAGGTATTCCCGGGCCCGTTCCGCCCGCTGCCCGGGAGGCAGGGACCATATGGGATGGTCCGGAGGCAGGCGGAGCTCTAGCCTCCTCAGGCTGGGATTATTGGTCCTGCCCACGCTATCCCTCCTTTTCGCGCTATATACCGGTAAGCTCTCTGCCTTGTCGCTCTAAGAAGGAAGGGTCTTAGAACCGATAATGTTCCGGTATCCCTAACCTCTCACGTACCGGAAGGCTTCAGGGCTTTAGCTCCAAGGCCTAAAAGGCTCTAAAACGTGCAAAGTTCCGGTATAGGCCTGCAATTTCTACAGCTTGATTCTATGGCCGTTCCGGTAAACCCCAAAGTAAAAAACGGTCTCGGTATTTGATACAGACTGACTGGGGGCTTCCGGTAAAAAACTACCGGTATCAAGAAACCGTTGCCGCTAAACGGCTAAAGCGTTATTCACTACCCTTAAGCATCCGGATATATCCTAGGGCATTGGCGAACACTGGCTCCTCTACCACCACCGGGTTGGGCAGGGCCCGCATGATATGCTCTGCCAGGAGCAGAGCACCACCACCCGCCAGGTAGGTCACGCTGACCATATCTCCAATGTCCTTCCAGGCCGATAGGACTTGCCGGGTTATGGTGGCGGCCACATCCCGGACCGCTGCTTCATACTCCTTGGAGAGGTCCAGGGACTTCCCTCGGTAGGGTATGGCCTCGCCGTCCCGCAGGGCCTCCAGGACCCAACGCTCCATCCTCGGCGGCAGCGGCCTGCCTGTCTTAGAAAGAAAGGCCTGGCCCACCCTCTGGCCTACGAGGTGACAGCCGGCCTCTACGCTCCCACAGGCCTCCACTACCGGGGCCATAGTCTTAAGGTCCACTAGAAGGTAATCCGTAGTGTACTGGCCTATATCTACAACACCGGCGAAGCCACGCCCGTTGGGCAGGTCCTGGGCAAAGACTATTCCTGCCCCCTGGGGCACGACCAGCACCCGCCGGAAGGAGAAATACCGCTCCTCGGCGCCGTCCACGCTCACCCAGGCGGCCAGCCCTTCCAGCCTGGCTTTCAAGGCCTCCTTCTGGGCCCGGTAGAAGGCCAGGGGCAGGCCTACAGCAAGGTCGGACTGGCCTGGGTAGGGGGCGTTCCCTCCCGCCTTTACAAGGGCGCAGGCGGTGAGGAGGAGCACATCATGGAGGTCCGCCGGCTTCTCGGCCCCAAGGAAACCGGAGGCCAAAAAGCTCCCCTGGGCCGCCTCACCGACCAGATATTCCTGCCTTCTGCCGTCCAAGAAACGTACCCTCACCCTGTGGCCGGGCTGGCTACCGCCCAGGACGTTCTCCAACCCGAGGGTATCGCTACCACCAAAGGCCACCACGGACGGGAAGCACGCCCTGCAACCGGCAGCGGATACCGCTTTGGTAAAGCCGTAGCCCACGTCTACCGCCACCGCCTTCCTGGACCCATTGGGGGAATATTGCATACGTATACCACCTTCCCTTTCGAGGAGTGTTAAGGTCTATAGCCGGTCCAGAATCAGGAAGGCCTGCGCAGGCAGGCCCTCCATAGTGGTCCCCATATAAACATAGCGCCCGGCTGCTATCTGCCGGGCTGACCACTCACTATCGTGATATATTGGCTAGGAACGCGCTAACTTCGTCTATCAGGGACCTTACAGCGTCTTTAGCTTCCTCTGCTTCCTCCAGGGTAAAGCTCTTAAAGTCATCATAATCGGCCTCGGCCCTCAGGTTAAAAAGTCTCGACAAGGTCGTACTTGCCTCTTTGCTTATTAGGCCGGGCTTCACAAATTCCCGGTTAAACAGGGAAATAACACCGCTATGCTTGGCTGAATCCAGCCTCTTAAGGGCAAGCAATGCCCTTGCTGCATGAAATGCCGCATAGTAAAACCGGTTAATAGCACCGTTATAGGACCCGGCTTCTAATAGTTGCTCTCCCTCCCTGAAGGTTCGTTCCGCTTTTTCCAGGCGCCACCGGCTTAACTCTATGCTCATAAGGGAATTCCTTCTTCCTGGAGGGACTTATAGAAATGCGTCTCCCTGAACAGGGGAGCTGAATAGCGCTCAGCGGACATGATTACTGGTGATACTACAACGTCGTGCTTTAAATTTATCTCTACGGTCGCCCCGATTATGGCTTCTCTGGTAGCCCTGTCCTCCTTTTGCACAAGTACAAGTATATCAATGTCCGACTCCGGGGTAGCAGTGCCACGGGCCACTGAGCCGAACAAGCGCATCTCCAGAAGGTTCTCACCTAGCTCTCCCCTGAGAAGTTCATAGAATTCCTTAATCGCTCTGCTCATCTTATCTGGTATAATAGTTTCGGTCACGGTAGTAACCCCTCCTGGCTCCCATTATACACTATAGGCCAGCCGTTTACCAGTATTTTGAAGGTGATGGGGAGGCCTCCTTCGCCTCCCCAGAAAACTTTCCTGCGTCCTATGTGCGCTTATCCTTCGCCCATCTCGTCTGGTACATCTGCTAATTTTGCTACGCTGCCAAGCCTTTCTTTCTCCTTGCGTAACATGGCTGCAAGGAGGCCTCCGGGGTTGGTGATGTTCTGACCCCACCAGTACTTTTCTACACTACCATCCTCTCCAACTATAAAGCAGGCAAAGTCTTCGTGCCATCTCTGCCATTGGCCACGAGAGTCTTTAATCCACGTCGGATAATAAAATCTATGCTCCCTATCATTCCTTTTTTCAAAGGGCCCAGGAGTATGTTTTCTTAGTACGCTGGGGCAAACGCTTGCGATTTTCTCCAGGGCTGCCAAGGCGGTATCTGCTTCACTCAAAAGCTCGCGCAGTACTTGGTCTAGGATTTGCATTTTTTCATCGCTCATGGTTACATCCTCCTTCTCTTTAGGATATTTGGGGAAGGCCTCCTCTAGGTCTGCTTCTGGGAGGCCTCCCTGCTGTAGCGCTAGGCTTTCCGCTTCTTTACCCGCCTCTTGGGGTGGTCCGGGTGCTGGCATTGGCCGCCAAGGTACCACCCGCAGGCAGTACAGCTATCCCAGTGGCTCCCTGGGCAGTTCCGGGACCAGCACTTCATGGCTTCGGCAAAGTCCATCTCATGATAATTCTTAGGCCGCCTCCATTCCCAAGGAGTAAGGTAGAACATTCTCTCGCTTCCCCCTTTCCTTTTTGGCCTTCGGCCTCTGGCCTTCCGGCCTTGGCTGTAAAACACAGCCGCCCGGGCTGGCGGCAAGGGTCGCCGAAGGCGAGGTCGAGGAATAAATGGAGGGGACCCACGGAGCGAAGCGGAGTGGGGAGGAGGCCGTTTATGCCGCAGGCCCTTGCCCTTGCCACCTTAAGACCGGGCGGCAGTACAATGAGGAGGCAGCCGGAAGGCCAGGACCTCCCCAAAATCAAAGCAGCAGGAGGGCGGAAGCCTTCCTGCTGCTTACCGCTGCTTCAAAATACCCGCCGCGACGCTGGCCTGTAAAGGCCCGAGCGTGGCGGCGGCACAAGGCGTCCAGGTGAAGCAGGCTTTTAGACCTTAGACCGCAAAGGATAGAGGCTATTTTTTGGCGTGTAGTGAAGCACGTTTTTGGGGAGGGGCAAGAGTGCTTCACGCAGTTATCTTAAAATGGGCTAGAGGCCTTCAAAGGCAAGGGCGGATGCGGTGCTTCAGCCGGGCATGGTTTGGAATATTTATGGGTTAAGGTGAAGCAAGTCTTAAAGCTTTGGGTAGCAAGGGCTCAAGCCAGCTTTTTTAAGCTTTGTGAAGCAGTTTTGGCAGGGAATTCCAACGTGCTTCACAAAAGCCCTGGAAAGCTGTGCTAATCCTTGAGCGCCAACGGGTGGAAGGGTGCTTCAACCTGCTTCACTGTTGGACATATATCTTGCCATTGTCATAGCTAACCGTGGCTCCTGCAAATTCTGCCCAGTGCCGGAGAGGAATATAAGTCTTCCCATTGTATTTAAATCCTGCTGGTGGAGGACCAGGCTGGTCATTTCTGGTAATTTGGCACACCCAGTAGTATCCACCGTTCTCCCAGTCTAGAATTGCTATTCCGGCTCCTTTTTCGTTGTCTATAGCTACTACATTGCGTAAAAGGCTTAGCGCTTCTACTGGTACGTAGATCCTGCTATTGATCTGGACGGGTTTAAGGCTTGTATTAGGCACGAGCTTACCGTTAATATAAACTTCTACTGGCGGGTTATCGTATATTTCTGCCGCCAATGCGGCGTTATGGAGGGCGAGGGCTAGCAATAAGCATGCAAGCCCCAATAAAACCTTCTTACTCACCTTAGGATACCCCCTTGGTCTTGAATCTTATTGCACCTGCACCCTTGCTGCCGGCTGATAGTACCGCATCCGCACGTCTAAAAACTGTGGCCCTATAAAGGGCACATTCCCCAGAAAAACAGGTACGTTTAAAGTGGCCACAAACCCCGGCTGGCGGGCAGTGCCGCCCGGCACGGGCTCGCCCGGCCGGACGTAGCGGAACTCTTCCAGGGCCGCCGGAGCCTTTATGGGCGAAGGACCCAACGGCACAAAGCTCGTGCCGTTAAAAGTGGTATTCGTCATCCTGGAAAAAGCCAGGACGAAATACTGGCGGGCACGAGATTCGCTCTGCTCTAGGTTTCCCTCTATATCTCTGGAAGCCGATACAGCCGCAAAACCCACCGCTTCACCAAGCATATAGACCTCCAGGAAGCCACGCTGATCACGAAGCATTGTTACCACCCCGGGAATCATTTAGCTTCCGCAGCAAACCTTCGGCGGGCTTAAAGCGTATCCATAATCGTCGGGTGCCTTCTTTATTGCGACCGGAGGAGCGACCAGGGTAAAATGTGCCTAAATGCGCTATGTGAACTTTCTCCCCTCTAGAAAGAGCTTCTAGGAGCACGTGGAGGAAGTGTTCAAGCAAAAGTTCCCGCACGTCTTTCCGGTAGCATCCCATACGTTTCGCAATCTCTGTTATAACTTCATTGGTGTTCATGTTCTCACCTCCCAACACTAGGGCCGCCCCCACAAAAGGAGCGGCCCTTAATCAGTGGCTACCACACTATATTTATCCCCGTCCCGTTCACCAAAAGCTTTCCAGAAGCCGTGCCGGAAGCCGTAGCCTCCTTTCTCACCGTCCAGCACCCGTCTTCATCACATTCCGTATACTCGTATACGTACCTTATGGTATAGCTGGCGGTTATGGTGTAGTACGTCGCCGGCGGTGCCATCTGGCCAGTCGCCATATCATATATCGGTGCGCCCGCAAGGCTCCAGTCCTGCTCAAACTCCACCGTAGCCTCATGGCCGTTGGGTACCATAGATACTGTCACAGTACCCACCGGCTCGACCGGGTGACCGAACCAGAAGTCAGGATGGCGCTTTGGATAAGCCAACGTAGCCGACGTTATCTCCCACGACACCAGCCTGCCCCTCGGAGGAGTGGGAGGCTTCGGCCTCAGAACCGCCTTAACTATGTCCGCATACTTAGCGGTGTTCACCGGCCGGTCTTCAGGAGGCTTATAGTTCCCGTATATGTCCTGCCCGCCCTGGCTGCGGGCATAGAAAACCAGCTCGCCGGCTACAGAACCGGAGCCGTCCTCGCCACCGCCGGTGGTAGTGCCTCCCTGGTCGCCAGGCGGGAGGGGCACCTGGATGGGCTTGACCACCACGTCAACATAGTTGTCTTTATAAGTGGACTCAAAAATGCTTTTGCAAGAATTTACCGCCACCCTCACCTTATACGGGCGGTCTTCTACCTTGACTTTTAACGTTACTGGAGCTTTGCCCCACTTGTTTACCGGGACTTTTTCCGCTACGGTAACGTATTCGCCGCCTTCCCGTTTCATACCCACATCCGGGGTTAGGTCGGCGTTGCTCTCATTCGTAATGATAAACTGCGCTTCCTTTTCCTCGCCCGGGAGGCCCACTATCTCTGTCGGCCCTTCCAGCTTCAGGTTCGCCCAGGGCATTACCGCCCCGATGAAGCCTGGCACAGAAGCGGGGTTGGCCTTCAGTTGTTCGGACCAATCCTTGCCCCTGTAAAAGCCTATTCCGTCAGGCTTGTTTTCATCATAATACGGGCTGGTTTCTGCCGCTACGGCCCAGTTAGTAGCTTGCGGACCAGGGTTGAGGAGCAAATGGTAATAAAAAGTCGCCCCGTGGTCGAAAGCGTCCAAGGCCCGAAAGTATTGGACGCTCCCGTCGGCGGAGGGTATCAGCCCGTAAGGATATTCCTTGCTAGCTAAATAGGGCTTCCACTTCGCCGCGAGAGCTTCGTTCATCCCCGGTTCCTGTGCCAGGAAGTCTTCCCGCGAAGGCATGGGGATGTTCACGTAAACGCCCGACGAAGCGTCCCCAGCCCAGGTCATGTTTTTGTCGATCACTCGAACCTGGGGGGACACATGGAAAAACTGTGCAAGTAAGTTCAGCACCGCCGGGTCATCAAAGTCAGAGTCCGGCAGGATAACTTCTTTTGCACCTGATGCAGGTGCGGGCCGCATAGTGGAATCAATCGGAATGTAGAGCTCGTTCAGCCCGTACCGCGTGCTCTCCTGGGCCCAGCCGGGCTTAGTCCAGAGCTCGCCCCAGATCAAGTCCACACTGGAAAGCTTTATCTTGCCCCTAATACCGTCGAAATCTACGCTCATGTTTTCCGGCGTGTAAAGGATCACCGGGACCCGGCGGACGAACCACTCCATACCGTTAGAGCGAGGGGCTTGGGAGTCGGAAGGTACTCTTCTAAGGCCTCCGCCCCCTTCAAAGGCCAGTGCGGGAAATGCAAAGGAAGAAAAAAGGAGCAAAAATAAAAAAGCCCTAAACAAGGCTTTACGCAACACCATAATGTTTTTCCTCCCTCCAGTACAGTTTTCTTAAGCTACCAGCCTACCTTGCTAACATAACCCCATTCTTTGGTATTCTGCGGGGTACCGCCCTGGGTCATCATCCAGCGTCCATTTATCTTTTTGAAGCGGGAAACACTAATCCAAAAAGCGCCATTGTCGTTCCTCATCTTCGATACCACTATTGCGATGGAATTATGCTTCTCAGCTATACGTATATCCTCAGCCTTAGTTTGGTTATTTTTCCTTCCGTCGTCCCGGGTAGCATACATAAACTTTCGCTCGCCCTCAAAGTAGGTCTTTGTGACCCGTTTATAGGGCAACTTCTCATAAAAGGTGAGATCTACATTTTTGCGGGCCTCAAAGTCAGCCGCATTTGCATTAATGTCCTCGATCGCTTCCCGCCTGGCCTGAATAAGCTCCTCGTCCGAAGGCAGATCGGTATCCACGTTCTTTGCCACCCGGAGAAGGAGCACCGCCGCCTGGCCGCGGTTGAGGTTTTCACTTGCTCCCAGGACCCCGGCGCTCACGCCCTTGATCAGGCCGGTCTGGGCCGCGTAAATGGCGTCCTGGTCGGCAGTATCGCTAAAGGTAGCCCCAGGCTCTTTGACAGGGATGTTATAAACCTTTGCCAGCCTGCCCAGCCACTTGGCGGCCTCTAGGCGGGTGATAGGAGCGTCCCAATCGCCAGATTTGTCCGGGATTACCCCGGCCTTCACCAGCCCGTCCACCACAGCAGAATACCACTCGGGTCCGGGCTCGCCCGATACATCTACTACCCTGGAAAGCACCGCGGCAAATTCGGCCCGCGTGATGTTGTTGCCCAGGCGCAGGGTGTTATCCGGATAGCCGCCGTACAGCTCGAAATCGATCGCCTCAATGATGTCGTCCTTACCCCAGGCAAAGTCGGTCTCAATGGTCCCCTTATCGCTGAAGCGGTACTCCATCTCGGCGCGAGCCTGCAAGGGCACCGCAGTCAGGATTAGAATGGCGGCCAGAAGGCCGATGGTGAATTTTTTGAGCATGAGAAATCCCTCCCTTGGAAATTTTGGGTATAAAAATAGCGGGTAGCACCCGCCTTAAGGTTTAGCTTATCTTTGAAGTAGGGCGATAATTACACCGGCAAACCCGGCGATTAGCGTGATTACTGCGCCTATGGTCCAGAATCTAAGGGTATCTAGCTTTGCATCTAGCCTAACCTCCACTTCTTTTATCTCCCTGGACAGCTTCTCATCGAGGTTATCTATCCTGGCGGTTAACTTGAGGTCCACTTCTTTTATCTCCCTGGACAGCTTCTCGTCCAGCCTGTCTATCCGCTGGAGGAGGAAGAAAAACTCTGGCGAGGCTAGCCTGTTTGGCGGCTCACTGGTGGCCGCAGTTTCCTTCAACGCTTCCTCCGGCACGGCACTCACCTGCCTTCACCTCCATTCTAGCCAAAGGTTGCCAGGATAGCAAGGTCCATATAACCTCCCCCTTCCGCAGAATGCATTTGCAGAGTGGGGCCTGTTAGTACAGGCCCCAGGCCTCCTTCCATTCCATTTCTAGCTCATGGTTCCACCCAGAGTCCAGGACTTCCTCTAGGATGGCAATAAGCCTTTCAGCCCTTCGTCTGGGAATGGGTAGATATAAACGGCAAAACGAAGCGATAGGATACGCTATTGTTCCATCGGACCACTCCACGCGCTCGAGGCCCTGGGACTCCTGTACCCAATACCCGTCACTGAGGACGTGGATATCCTTGGCTGGAACAATCTCTGTAAGGGTTCGTAACAGCTTCTCACGGGCATAGATTCGCATTTTATCTCCTCCTTGCTTTGTTTTTTTGTTGTTGGCCTTTCGGCCTGAGGCCTTCCGGCCTTGGCTGCCCAGATACAGCCGCCCGGGGGCGCTGTCAAGGCCGTAAGCCGCCGCAGGCGGTGGCCCGAAGGGCCAGCCTCGACAGCAATAGGCCCAGGCGGCAGTAAAATGGGGAGGCAGCCGGAAGGCCGTAAAATGTTCTTGGCCTGCCTTACAAAATGTGGTATTATGAGCTTAGAGGTGCAAATGGTGATACCCGAAGCTAAAGAGTGGATTGACTAGGCTGAATATGATTTTTCTGCTGCTGAGGCCATGTTCAAGGCTAGGAAGTATATCTATTCCATCTTCATGGCCCAGCTAGCGGCTGTAGTGGCTTTCGCCGCCGCGGTAGCCGCAGACCTTCTCAGCTAGTTCGCGGGCTTCCCGGGCGGACACTTTAGGAAAGGCCGCGGAAGCGTCCTTGCCCCGGCGGGTTCTGGCACGAGCGCGCCGCCAAGCAGCGAGTTGGCCGTACCAGGCTAGATAGCGGGCATCTAGCCCAAGTAAGCGTGCTAGCACCGCAAGCCCGTCCTCCCCGTCCGCCGCGTAAACCATTCGGATAATTTTTTGTTTTTCGGATGCATATGTTCTTAGCCATTTTCTGGCTAATTCTTCCAATTGCGAAAAAGTCACGTGCATCCCCCTCCGATATTGCTTTGAGGAGCCTCTACGGGCTCGGCACGTCCATTCGTCTCCCGCGCCCGCGGAACAACGGCCCGCGGGCTGGCCCCACCGCCCCCCAGGCGGGGGAGGGACGCACCAGTGCAAGATGCACCACCATTCTTTGTGTTTTCCATATGTCCCCATATATGGGTTGGAGAGGAATGTTGGTCTCGCGCCCCTCCTCTCCACAGGGCGCTGACGCCCTAGCTTTCACGCCCTCCGGGTCCCTTCGGGTCTTTCCCTCCGTCCAGGCGTTCCACCGTCAGCGATTCGTGTCCTTTGCCCCTCCCTTTCAGGTTCCCGCGGCTTCGAGGCCACCCTCGGGGTAAGGGTGCCACACTAGGTCCGCGCTGGCGGGTTCAGGACGTCCGGGACTCTTCCGGCGTTTTAGCTATTGCGCACCATGGTTTTTGGTCTAACTTTCTAGACCATATTTTACCGCGAAAAAAAGTGGAGGTCAAGAGGATTTTGTATTATTACCGTAGAACATACTATCTATAATGATCTAAGAGCTCGTCTTTAGATTCTTGGAAAGGGAATTATTATGCCGATTCCAGTTATGACTGTTGTGGCCGCAGTACGTAGTTTGCGAGGTCTTACGGCTCGCGCTGCCGCAGCCGAACTCGGTATCGCACACGGCTTCTTGCAACAGTGCGAGCAGTTTGAGTACGTGCCGGCTCCCAATTATATTACTGCCCATAATATGGCACTAGCGGAAATGGTGGGGAATTTTCTGGCGGCACCTTACTCTTCGCCGCCACGCGTCTTATCTAATGTTATTGCCCCAATTATCCTCCACACCTCGTTTGCGCTTATCTGCGACGCCACTTTTCACTCGCTTGTTACGTCCAGTTTATTCGACGAAATCTTTATTTCGGTTTCTGGTAGTACCGCCTATGGGCCGTTATTTGAGCTACTGAAGAAATTTTTCTTTGTCCGGGATTCAACGGGAATATACCTCCGTGCAACCGGGGATAGCACTGTGGATTACTTTATAGATTTTGTTATGAACCGCTTCTGGTCTCGCAAAGCCCTTCAACGGCGTAAACACTACACTGGTTTTTATTACACGTCACTATATAACAGTGATGAGGAGTATTTAGGGGCTTTCCCAAACTGCCGAGATGAACGCGAAATTCTCTGGCGGAACCCCCGTTATTCCGCCAGAAAATCTTCGCTGCCCCACTTACTTCTATACATTTTGACCCAAAGTATCAACCTGTCCTTCCTTAGGCCTAGAGGGCGTTGTCCACGACAAGTAAGGGAGACTACAATCTACGAAGACCTGAGAATGCTATTACAGGAACCCGTTTGTCCGGAACAGACCTGCCACTCTATCACGTTTCTAGCGCCTCGTAGACACGAAGTAATTTTTCGTTGGCGGTCGTATTTAGATTATTGTGTATCAGTTAAGAGGTTGGAAGGCTCTTGACTTATGCCTCAAGTACCTTATCTAGCTCCCGATTGACTGAATACTTTAGCTTGGTAGCCTTACGTCTGGCTTCTTTGATCCGAGGAGCCGTCCCATAAACCGCCCTGGCCAGCCCGCCAGGGGTGGTTATTCCCCGTTCCAGGGCTTCCTGCATTAGCCGCTTGCGCGTTTTAAGCCTCCGCTGCTTTGCCATCGTTCATCTCCTCCTTGTTCATGAAAAAGCATTATCGTTGTTAGCATAAATAAAGCCTTCCCTTCAGCAGGACGAAGGAAGGCTTCCCTTGGTACAAGCTTTAGCACCAGCTAGATTACGTTTCGCCTTTCATCTGCCGGTACTCAGCGTAGGCCTGCTCAAGGGCCGCAAAATCAAGCTCGCGGTGGAAGACTTCCTCCCCGCATACGGTGCAAAATGCTACCGGGGCCTCTATCGTCACGGGCTCGCCCCGTACAGGGAAAGTCTGCTCCACCACTCTGAACTCAAGCTCCCTCTCGGCGTTACAGGTGTGGCAGTAAGCCTTCTTAGGTGGCACGATGTCACCTCCCGTAAGGGTACTCATAAATCAACCCTTCCCTTTGCCACAAAGACAGGAAGGCTTCGCCGAAGCCTCACCGCCCTTGAGAACAGGGACGCTTCACGGAGCAAATGCTTTTATGGAAAGTCCCTATTCTTACCGGCAGGTCTAGCCGAAGAAAAAGATTCCCCGGCTTGTGGAACCTGACGGAATGTGGACAACAAGGTTGCCCACATTCCTTGGACAACCCGTCGGGTTGCCCACAGGTTCCACAAGCCCGAGCAAGAAAGAAAAGAAGAAGGCTGATAGATCCACCCAGAATGATTGATTTTAGTAAAGATATGCTGTCGCGGGCGCAAAGCCGTGCGGGTGGTCGATAAGCGCGTCGATGTCGAATACTACCCTCACGGCCTCTCCTCCAGCCTCTCCTGTACCGCACGCCGCAGCCTGTAGACGTAATCTAGATCAACGTCTGGCCAGATGCCCGCCGTATCCCGGAGTATTCTCTGCCAGTCCGCGGTACCCCTGTTCTTTAAGGGTTCGAGGACTACTTTGCCGCCGACGGCATGAGCGGTCAGGAGGTCCCCCCTGTCTATACCGGCCTTCCGCCGCACTGCGGCAGGCAACACGATCTGTCCCTTGCTAGACACCTTTACGACGCTCCTCACCCAACACCGCTCCTCTCAAAGGTAAAACCTTCTTAGACGGCCTAATGTCACCTTCCCTGACACTTCTATCAAGGCAATTTTCTTTCTCTCGCTATCGCCTCCCGGAGCACCATGCGAAGGTAGGTTGTATAGCCAATACCCCTCTTCCGGGCAGCCCTCTTCAGGGCGAGAACATCCTCTTTGGGCAGGCGGACCGATATGTGGACCAGCTCAGGCCTCTTAAACTCAACATCTGCGTCCTCCCATTCGAGTTCCTGGGTATCAGTGCGGTCAAAGAATTCGGCAAGCCTTTCTATATCGTCGCCAGCAGGAAGATTAGGTTTTCTTGCCAAGGTAGTACCTCCTCTCACCCGGTGTCATATCCCGCGCTGTTACTTCAGCCCTCGGTAAAACTCTTCCTCGGTAATCCGGAGCTGGCGGGAAAGTATATGCTTCCAGAGGTGCTTCAGGATCTCTCTGTGCAGGGCCATGCTAACCCTGGTCCGTAGCACAGTGCCGTCCGGCAGCACCTTTTCGTAGTAAAAGTGGTCCGTTTTGCGGACCAGCACCCAGCCGTTTTTCTCGCAGTAGGCCTTCAGGTCCCTGAATCTTGGCGGCATACCAGCTCAACCAGGCCTTTGATTTCTTCGTCGCTACCGCATAAAGCGATACGCAGGATATAGGGCAGGTGGTGGCGGCGATTGGGGGCATTCAGGAAAAGCTGGATGCGGTCCAGGTAGTCCTGCGCGTAAAGTTTCAGCTCCCGCACGAGCTCGTCGAAGGCTTCCTCCAGCGTGGGGGCGTTCACGGCTATGTCAAGCTCATCCAGGGCCAGAGTGACCGACCCGTCGTCCTCTTCAAGTGCCTCCGCGCTCAGGACATACTTCTCCAGGGCTGACTTGAGCATATCCTTGCGGAGGAGCAGAACCTCCTCTTCCCGGCCCCGCCGGATGATTGCAGGCTTAAGGGCGTTATAGATGCTGTCGTAGAGGGCGCTAAACTGGCGCCGGGCCTCGGAAAACTGGTGTTCCTGGAGCATGGACCATCACCTCAAGGATATTATATCCCTTGCTGCTTAAAATGTGCAATTTGCTCAACAAAAGAGCCACAGGGTTGCCGGATCATACCAGCCGGTACAGGTCTCTATACTTGTCGTCCTGGCTGGTGTCGGGAAGTTTGGGAGCAGCGGGGCTTTTCCTCCCTGAGCGCTTCTTTTTTGCCTTTAAAGGCAAGTGCTGGTAGTCCTCGCGGCAGGCTTCAAGAAGCCAGCCCGTTGCGTTGATTTTATCTTTGCCTGATTCCACCATAGCGATTTTAGCCAGGACATATTCCAACGGATAATTTGCTAGTTCCTCCAGAGCCTTGTCATCCAAAGGTCGACCTGCTACCCTGGTAAATGCTTCCTGAATCTCACTAACCGGGCTGTTATCAGTTAAAGGAGCATCACAAAAAAGACGTTGCTGACTGTCCTTCTTGGGTTTTATTAGTCCTTGCCCGTTATACTCCAGGTTTGGGTTTACCCCTGTCATATCGTGACAGGGTAGGTCCTGTGGTAGCCTACTACCCTGGGTGGGTATTTTGCTTTCTGTGGTGGAGCTATTATTATATACAACAACGACGAAATTATTAATATTATTATCTGAGTCTTTTTTGTTCACACTAGCGTGTGAATCTAGAATCACACTAGCTTGTGAATCTTGATTCACACTCTCTTGTGAATCTGGATTCACACTAGCTTGTGAATCTGGGTTTCCCAAGGCTTTGGAAGGGTCATGGATATAGTAGACGTTGGGTCGGCCAAACCCCTGCCTCTTCCAGGAGACCAGTCCAAAATCCCGCAACTCCTTAAGGTATTTTTCGACTGTATTGACGTGCCATCCCGCCACTTCGGCTATACGTTCTTGACCAGGCCAGCACTCGTTTTCTTGCCAGGCGAAGGATAGGAGGATACAATATAGCCAGCGGGCCTGCACGGAAAGGCGCGACTCGTACAATACTGCATTGGGGGCGGCAGTAAACCCCTGCTTTAGCGTCGGGCTATCGATTATCAAGGTTTTTTGCATAGGTGCTTAACCTCCTTAACAAATTTGTGCTCTCAATAAAACAGCCGGTGGCGCTTGACGACCACCGGCTGGCTGTGGAGGGATGGAAAGGCCCTCCACAAAAACAGAGAGAGGGGGAATTGTTGCCCCCTCTCTCTCATTAAAGGTGTGCTGTTTTCTCAAAAACTATGTTGCAGGCCGGACAGGCGTGTGGTATATTATGTGCGGAGATTTCCCCTCAATAGCCTGCCTTTCATTCCAGCGGCAAACTGACCATAATGACCAATCCGGGCGTATTGGCTAGCGAAACAGCCTCGTTATTGACAGTTGCCTCGAAAACAGAACGGGTATACGAAGAACCTTAGATGTTCTGAAGAGCCATGCTAAGACACTTGCGGACACCGCCAAACTTGCGGTTAAACTTGAAGACCTGCAAATAAGCGTTGATCTCTTCCACACTAATTTGGACGAAGCCGCTGTTCTTAACTACGCTTTAGACCTCCCAGAGACTATTGCCACCCGCGACGGGAAAAACATGGTAGTAATGTTCGATGAATTTCAGGACATCACTCAAATAGCGGGCGATGATATATATAAAAAGATGCGATCATATTTCCAAAACCACCGCAGGGTATCTTACTTATTCCTGGGTTCAAAAGAAGGAATGATGAAGACCCTTTTTGGTAATCGTAGAGAAGCATTTTACCGTTTTGCCACTATTTTTTCTATACCACCTATCCCGCAAGAAGCTTGGATAGAATATATTTCTCGAAAGTTTGTGGAGCAAAATCTTACCATCGAAGAAGAAGCAATTAGGCAAATTTTGGAGATAACTCAAGGCCATCCTTATAACACGATGCTCTTGTGTTCCGAGATCTACTATGTATTACTCGAAACAGCAAAGTCTACCATTACACCAGGTATTATCAAAATTGCCTTTGACCGGGCAATGCTTAGTTTGGCCCCGATATACGAAGTAATTATTGAAGAACTCGGTCACCGGCCCGTCATCCGCCAGGTATTAAGAAGCATTGCGCAAGGGGCTAAAGTCTACACCCGAAAAGTCAATCCTAACGAAATTAAGCGGGCTATAGATTACTTGATTACGAAAGGTGTAATCGAGAAAACCGGACGAGGGACATATAGATTTATCGAGCCCATGTTCGGTGAATACGTCCGCCGTGAACTTCTTTAATGCCGTGAAGATAATAATTGCTATAATAATGTTAAAGGCCTTTTAAGGCCTTAATACATACTAGAAACCGGGGAGTTTGGAATGACCTGGCGAGAGTTTCAAAAAGAGCTAGCTGGTGGCTCAGTGGCTCCTGTCTACCTCTTTTACGGCCCAGAAAAATATCTTATTGCCCGGGCAGTTGAAGCCCTTAAAAATAAATTGCTCGGCCCGGGAGCCGAGCTTTTTGATTACCAAGAATTCGAAGGAAAAGAAATAAATCCTGAAAGCCTCCTCTCTGCCACGCATACGCCGCCGGTATTATCCGTTAAACGTTTAATCGTGGTTAAGGACGCCCCTTTAAACGAAGAAGCTCTCCTTAAGGCCTTCTCCCCGCCCTGCCCCACCTCCTGCCTGGTGTTTCTGGCCGGAGAGGAGATAGATAAAAGAAAAAAGCTTGTAAAAGCTATCCAACAAGCAGGGCGGGTAGTGGAATTCGGGAACCTGCCACCAGCCGAACTGGCCCAGTACTTTAAGGACGAAGCCCGGAAACTGGGGCGTCCCCTAGAAGAAGAGGCAGCCCAAGCCTTAGCTGAAACCGTTACCGGCCTTGAGCAGGGGTTAAAGGAACTAGAAAAGCTCGATCTTTATCTTCCGTCTGGAACCCCCATCACCCTTCATGATGTGGAAACTTTGGTCCCTGCCGCTTTAAGCTCCAAGACCATCTTCCAGCTTCTGGATGCCCTGACGGAAGGAGATCGCTCAACAGCTATAAACTTGTGCCGGAAGCTACTCGCTTCCGGTGAAGCTCCTTTGGCCATCCTGGGCATGATAGCCCGCCAGTTCCGTCTCCTACTCTTAGCCCATATCCACGATCCCGCTTCTCCCTTAGCGGAAGTCCTGGGCCTGCACCCCTGGGTGGCCAAAAAAATAGCGCGCCTGGCCAGAAAATATTCTTTAGCTTCTACTGCCTCCGCCCTAGAGAAAATCCTTAAAGCAGACGTGGCCCTGAAAACAGGGGCAAACGACCCACGCTTGATCTTAGAACAACTTATATGGAGCCTTACCCGGCCACGGCACGGTTAAAGCGCTGTTGCAGCCGCGATTTTTTCCTCGCCGCAGTATTGCGGTGCAACACTCCTTTAGTAACCGCCTTATCTATAATCCGTATAGCTTGGCGCAAATTTTCTCTGGCTTCTTCCAAGGCCCCACCGGCCAGCGCCTTCTCAAACTTCTTGATGGCTGTTTTTACTCTGGATTTTATAGCCTTATTCCTTAAAGTGCGCTTCTCAATAATCTTTATCCGTTTTTTGGCCGATTTAGTATGGGCCACCTATCCCTCACCTCCCGAGGTATTTTATCACACCGAAGATCCCCGTGCAACTTGATTTAAGCCTTAAAGAACAGCATTAAAAATGTCGCGGCAGCTAAAAGGAGCCGGTACCAGGCGAAAAGAGCAAAACTGCCCCGCCGTAAGTACCTAAGCAGAAACTTAATGGCCAAAAACCCTAGAAGGGCGGAGGTGAAGACGCCTCCGACGAAGGCAAAATCTATATGTCGCCACGATATGTGGCGTAATTCCCAGAGGGCGGCCCCCGCTATGATAGGAACTGAAAGTAGAAAGGAAAAATGTGCTGCCGCCTCCCTGGTTAATCCCCCTAATAAACCTGCCGTCATGGTTATACCTGAACGGGATACCCCAGGTATGATGGCCAGCGCCTGGGAAAAACCTACCAGAAGACTATCCCATATACTTATCTCTTTAAGCCCCCTCTTCTTGCGCCCCCAACGGTCAGAAGCCCAAAGAACTATACCCATCAGGGCAAGGGTAACAGCTATCAGGGCCGGTGTCCTGAAAACGGTCTGGGCATACTCCTCCAAAGTTACCCCAAATAGCCCGCCAGGCACCGACGCCAAGACGATGTACCAAAAAAGCCGCCCATCTCTGCTACGGGGCTGGGTTAAGCCAGCGAAGAAAAGCCCGGTCAATTCAGACCAGAAGTAAGCTAACACACCAACCAAAGTTCCCACATGAAGGGCTACATCAAAGGCCAAGCCTGGATCCGGCCAGCCAAAAAAAAAGCGGGCCAAGATAAGATGGGCTGAGCTGGAGATGGGCAAAAATTCAGCTAGTCCTTGTACAGCTCCTAAGACCAAGGCCTGAACTATAGTCATTTTGTCCTATCTTCCTTTACTCCGGAAATAAATCCCTTTTAGCTTTAATTTCAGTGTACGGTAATCAAATCTTTAAGGGTCTCCCAACGTTTTTCCCCGATACCAGGTACATTCTGCAGATCTTCAATGCTACGGAAGGGCCCGTGCTGCTGGCGGTATTCAATGATCCTTTGGGCTAAGCTTGGCCCGATACCCGGTAAGGTATCTAGCTCTTCTGGCCCAGCGGTATTTATGTTAATTTTTCCTTGAAGTTTGCCTGCCCCCGAACCTGCCGGTCCTTGGGTAATAATTTTCCCTTCTTCACCCACCCGGGGCACAATAATTTGCTGACCATCAGATAAAGGAGCAGCCAGATTAAGGGCGTGGGGATCGGCTTCCGGAAGGATACCCGCCAGTTTCAGGGCCTCGTTCACCCGTGCGCCTGCAGGCAACTGGTATACCCCTGGCCGCTCAACAGCTCCCGCTATATGAACTTGAATGAACTCCTCTTTTTTTGAAACGCTAGGCTTTGTCTCAGGCGTATCTCCTACCACCCCCCGTTCTACTATAGGTGCGCTTATCTTCTCGCTTTGCCTCCATTTCCCGTACTGTACCCCGGCACCAAACAGGAGAGCAGCAGCGATAAAGATAATCACCCACCGGGACCGGCTATCCCATTCCCACAATCTTCTTCACCCCAGCTAAAACCTTATCGCCCCTCTTAGAGCATAAGGCGCCTCATCACCTTAACCTTCCTGAAGCTTCTTACGGACGGATTCCAACTTGCCTTCCATGGTAAGCTCCTTATCCTTCCGATCATCTATGCTAATAGTAGTTATCACCCTTAAAGCTCCTTTTTTAAAAGGGAGCTCGTGCATCTGCCGGAAAACCCGAAAGAGAGTATCCAGATCCCCTTCTACCACTGTAGCCATAGGCGTAAGCTGGAACTTAATACCCGGCGTCTCTCCCAAAAGGCGTTGTAATTCCGCCACATAAGAGCTTATGCTGGGCGAACCCGGCCCCCCTAAAGGGACTACCGTTATCTGGGCTACAGGCATTAATTTTCCCCCCTTAACCAGCCTTCCGGACAACCAGGTTAACCAGTTTGTCCGGTACCACAATTATCTTAATCAACTGCTGGCCTTTTAACCAGGCAGCCACCTTCTCCCGGGAAAGGACAGCCTCCCGCAGCTCTTCCTCCTTGAGGCCGGCCGGTACCCGAATACGGTCACGAACCTTCCCGTTGATCTGGACTACCACCGTAACCTCCTCAGCCACAAGGGCGTGGGGATCATACTCCGGCCAGCTCTCCAAATGTACACTGCTCTCCTTACCTATCCCCTGCCAAAGTTCTTCCGCAATATGGGGAGTAAAGGGTGCCAGAAGGACGATCAGCTTGCTCAAAGCCTCCTTTAGTAAAGGCAAATTCTGCTCCGCAGGATCAACCTGCTCTTGGTAATCGTAAAGCCCGTTTACCAGTTCCATAATGGCGCTTATGGCCGTATTAAAGTTAAAACGCTCTTCTATATCCTCGGTTACCTTTTTAATGGTAGCATGAAGCAGGCGGTATAGCTCTTTGTCGGCCTTCCCAAGGAGTTTAATCTCTTTATTTTCTTCTATACCCCGCACCTTGTTGCTATAATGATAGACCAGTCGCCAAACTCGATTTAAAAAACGATAGCAACCTTCTACTCCTTGGTCGCTCCATTCCAGATCCCTTTCCGGCGGCGCGGCAAATAAGATAAAGAGGCGGGCAGTATCGGCGCCGTAGCGGTCGATGATCTCTTCCGGGCTCACCACATTCCCCTTAGACTTGGACATTTTGCCTCCATCCTTGAGGACCATGCCTTGGGTAAGCAGATTCTGGAAAGGCTCCTCCACCCCTACCAATCCGAAATCGTACAAGGCTTTGGTAAAGAACCGGGCATACATAAGGTGGAGGATAGCATGTTCTACACCACCGATATACTGATCTACGTTCATCCAGTAATCTACCTTTTCTCGTTCGAAGGGAACATCCTGGCTATGGGGACTGGTGTAGCGCAGGAAATACCAGGAAGAACAGACAAAAGTATCCATAGTGTCCGTTTCCCGCCGGGCCGGTGACCCGCAGGACGGGCAAGTAGTATGCACAAACTCAGGGCATTCCTTAAGGGGGGATTCCCCGGTAGGTTTAAACTCTACTCCCTCCGGCAGGATAACCGGCAGGTCTTCTTCCGGGACAGGTACGATACCGCAGCGGTCGCAGTAGATTATGGGAATGGGTGCCCCCCAGTACCGCTGCCGGGAAATGAGCCAATCCCGCAGCTTATAATTAACTTTCCGGCGCCCTACTCCCTTTTCCTCCAAGTAGTCTATCACCTTTTCTTTTCCTTCCTCGCTAGGCATTCCTGTAAAGGGCCCGGAATTCACCATTATACCCGGCTCCACGTAAGCCTGATCCATGACAGAAGGGTCGAGCTCACGGTCAGGCGGTTGGATAACTACCCTAATAGGCAGCCCGTACTTGCGGGCGAACTCGAAGTCCCGCTGGTCATGGGCTGGTACACCCATGACTGCCCCCGTGCCGTACTCCATGAGTACATAGTTAGCTATCCATATGGGCACCCTTTCTCCGTTTACCGGGTTCACCGCATAAGCGCCAATAAACATGCCTTCCTTTTCTTTTTCTGTGGCAGTACGGTCCAGGGTGCTTAAATGGCGGGCAGCCTCTACGAACCTATGCACTTCCTCTTCATACGGCGTCCCGCGCGTAAGCTTTTCCACTAAGGGGTGCTCCGGAGCCAAAACCATATAAGTTACACCGAAGAGGGTATCCGGCCGGGTGGTAAATACAGGTATTTCCTCTTCGCTCCCCTCTAAACGGAAAACCACCTCGGCACCGAAGCTTTTGCCGATCCAGTTTTCCTGCATTACCTTGACCTTTTCCGGCCAACCGGGGAGCTTCTTTAAATCTTCTAATAAGCGGTCTGCATACTTCGTAATGCGGAAGAACCACTGCTCCAGGTCACGGCGCGTTACAGGGGTACCACAGCGTTCACAGGCTCCTCCTACCACCTGCTCATTGGCCAGCACTGTAGCACAGGAAGGGCACCAGTTCACGGCAGCCTTTTTACGGTAGGCCAGTCCGTGTTTATACATCTGGAGGAACAGCCACTGGGTCCACTTATAGTAGCTGGGGTGACAGGTAGCTATCTCCCGGTCCCAATCATAACTTATACCCATGGACTTTAGCTGCCGGCGCATGTTGGCTATGTTCTTCCAGGTCCACTCCGCCGGATGTATCCCGTGCTTAATGGCAGCATTTTCCGCCGGCAGGCCGAAGGCATCCCAGCCCATGGGGTGCAGGACATTAAACCCTCGCATGCGCTTGAAACGGGCCACTACATCACCAATGGTATAGTTGCGCACATGCCCCATGTGGAGGTTGCCAGAAGGGTAGGGGAACATCTCCAGGCAGTAAAACTTAGGCCGGGGATCGTCCTCCCGGGCTTTATAAAGCTCATTTGCTTCCCAACGTCGTTGCCATTTAGGCTCTATTTCCTTAAAGTTATATCTAGCCTCCAAGGTTCCCTTTCACTCCCTCCGAAGCTACGCTTTAGAGCAGCCGTTTTCCTCTACCACCTCAGCATCCCCCCAAAGACGTTCCAGGTCGTAAAACTTGCGCTCCTCCTCCATAAATACATGTACCACTACGGCCCCAAAATCTAGGAGGATCCAGCGGGCAGAATCAAAACCTTCCCTCCGTAGAAGCTTTTCCCCTAAGGCCGTAACCTTTTCCTCCACTTCCCGGGCAATGGCCTGGACCTGGGGGATGGAGGTGCCATGGGTTATAACAAAGTAGTCGGCTATTAGAGAAATTTTACGTATGTCTAATATAACAACTTGTTGGCCCTTTTTATCACGGGCGGCCTGAGCAGCTACTCGGGCTACCCGTAAGGAATCTATCAAGCAGCCGAAACCCCCTTAAAAACTACTAATTATTCCCCTTCAGTAAAAGGTAATTCCTGGCCTCCACTGTAGCCGGGTGCAGTAGCTGGCCTTTCGCCAGGACATAAGATATGCTGCTTTCCAGCGCCTTAAGCAGCGCTTTATCTAGGTCTTCTTCCGCCAAGCGTCGCAGAACATCTACCCCCGGATAAAGACGGCCAGGTTCTAGGGCATCCGCCAGATAGATTATTTTATCCAGGAGAGTCATGTCCGGCGACCCTACAGTATGGCGGCTAATAGCCTGTAAAATCTCCTTATCATTTAAGCCTAGTTCCCTCTGTATGAGGTAAGCTCCCACCGGCCCATGTAGTAGCACAGGTAACCTTCTCTCTACTTCACAGGATATCAACCCGGCCTCTTCCGCCAGAGTTAATAACTTTTCCTCGGGTAGATCCCGGGCATAATCATGCAGCAATCCAGCAAGCCTAGCTTTACTTATATCCCCTTTATATTTTAAAGCTAATTCTGCCGCGTAAGAAGCCACTCCCTGACTATGCCGGTAACGCAAAGGGGACAATTTCCTGGCCAGAAGTTCATCATAACCATTTTCCTTCATTTTCGATATAACCCTTGCTCCCTTATATATTCCTCGACCGGCTCCGGCAAAAGATATTTAATGCTTTTACCTTCCCTTACACGTTGCCTAATATCTGTAGAAGAAATGGCCAAAGCCGGCACTTCTAAAAGATAGATACGCCCTTCTGCTTCCTTAGGCAGGCGAGGTTTAACTTCTTCTAGCCTGGCCAAAGGAAAGCCGGGCCGTGTGGCTGCTATAAAGTAACATGTATCTAAGAGTATATCTACATCTTTCCAGTGCAGAATCTCCAGGATAGCATCGGCCCCGGTTATAAAATAGATCTCAGGCTCAGGTCCCCATAGCCTACGGTATTCCCTTACCGTATCCACTGTATAGGAAAGGCCCGGGCGGTCTATCTCTATCCGCGACACCTCAAAGTACGGATTGCTGGCAGTAGCCAGCACGGTCATTTGATAGCGGTGCTCTGCTACCGTAACCTCATAATCCTTCTTATGGGGCGGGTGCCCCGAAGGAATAAAGATGACTTTATCTAAGTTAAACTCGCAACGGGCAACCTCAGCCGTGACCAAGTGGCCGTAATGAATGGGGTCAAAGGTGCCGCCCATCAAGCCAACGCGCTTAAAATTAGTCTCTACTAAGGACATAAATATCCTCCACGGGGCCTTAACTCTAGTGAGTTCAAAAGTATTTTAGCAATTACTGCCGGATCTGTCCACTGCCGAACACAATGTACTTAAAAGTCGTCAACTGCTCGGGGCCCATGGGGCCACGGGCATGGAGCTTTTGGGTACTGATACCGATTTCGGCGCCAAATCCGTACTGAAAGCCATCGGTAAAACGCGTAGAAGCATTAACATATACAGCCGCCGCATCTACTCGCTTAAGGAACTCCCAGGCTTTCGTATAATTGTTGGTGACAATGGCTTCCGAGTGCTTGGTACCATATTTTGCTATATGCTCTACAGCCTCTTCAAGGCTGTTCACTACTTTCACCGCCAGGATGAGATCCAGGTATTCCGTTGCCCAATCCTCTTCAGTTGCTTTTTTGGCAAAAGGTACTAAAGTACGGGTGTACTCGCAGCCCCTGATCTCCACCCCTAGATCCCGCAACTTCTCCGCCACCACGGGTAGAAAGGCCGGAGCTATATCTTTATGCACAAGCAAAGTTTCCATGGCGTTACATACACCGGGCCGCTGGGTCTTGGCATTAATCACGATCTTTTCGGCCATCTCCAGATCTGCCTCAGCGTCTACATAGACGTGACAGTTGCCCACACCCGTTTCAATAACCGGCACGGTAGCGTTTTCCACCACCGTCCGGATAAGGCCGGCTCCTCCCCTGGGGATGAGGACATCGATGTATTCATTAAGCCTTAGCATTACATGCACAGCCTCGCGGTCGATGGTATCTATGAGCTGTATGGCCCCTTCCGGGACACCGTGGGACGTTGCGGCTTCACTTATGATCCTGGTGATGGCCCGGTTAGAATTAATAGCCTCTGAACCGCCCCGCAAAATAACGGCATTTCCCGTTTTTAAACACAAACCCGCTGCATCTACCGTAACATTGGGCCTGGCCTCATAAATTATCCCTATTACGCCTAAAGGTACCCGCATCCGCCCGATTCTAAGGCCGTTGGGACGCGTCCACATGGATGTTATCTCTCCCACAGGGTCGGGAAGGCTGACCAAAGCCTCCAAGCCCTGGGCCATCTCCTCGATGCGCTTTTCATTAAGGAGCAGACGGTCCAGTAAAGCGCGGGATAAACCTTGGGCCTGTCCAGTTTCCATATCCTTAGCATTTGCTTCCAGGATTTCAGGAGCCCTTTCCCTCAAAGCACGGGCCATGGCCTTAAGGGCCCTGTCTTTTACTTCTGTGCTTAAGGTGGCGAGTTCTGCTGCGGCCGCCTTAGCCCGCTGGGCTAAAGCTATAACTTCCTCCTTTACGCCCATCCTTTACACCTCCGTTTACCCTAATATGATCAGATTATCTCTGTGCACCACTTCATCATAATCCTTATGGCCTAAAACAAAAAGGATCTCGCTCGTCTTTTTCCCCTTTATACGCCTTATCTCTTCTGCAGAGTAATTAGCTATACCCCGGGCGATCTCCTGCCCTTTAGGGCCTATTATACTTACCAGGCTCCCCTGCTCAAACTCACCCTCCACAGCCACGATACCACTAGGTAATAGGCTTTTCCCATTGCAAACTAAAGCTTGCTCCGCCCCGGCATCTACTAGGATCCTTCCCTGAACTGCGGGGCCATAGGCTAGCCAGCGTTTTCGGGCCTGGGCCCGGTGTTCCCGGGGAAGAAACAGGGTACCTATCTTTTCGCCCCGGAGGACGGCTGCTAACCTGCCCGGCAAAAGGCCGCTAGCAATAACGACCGGTATACCGAAGCTGGTAGCCAGACGGGCTGCCTGGATCTTGGTAACCATGCCCCCTGTGGACCAGGTAGAACCTGAGCCTCCTGCAAGGGCTTCTATCTCTGGTGTAATCTCTTCCACTACCGGAATAAGTTTTGCTTCAGAACAGGTCTGGGGGTCCGAGGTATACAAGCCTTCGCTATCGGTCAATAAAATAAGTACATCGGCATCCACTAGACCAGCCACTAGAGCTGATAAAGTATCATTATCTCCCACCCGGATCTCTTCCACTGCTACTGTATCATTTTCATTTATAATAGGTACTACACCCAAACGTAAAAGAGTGCTTAATGTATGCCGGGCGTTAAGGTAACGGCGCCGGTCGGCCAGATCATCCCGGGTAAGAAGGATCTGCGCTACAATTATTCCGTATTCAGCGAAAAACTTCTCGTACATGTGCATGAGAATTCCTTGGCCCACAGCGGCCGCCGCCTGTTTTTCGGGTAGTGTCCGGGGCTTCTCTTTAAGGCCCAGGCGGCCCATCCCGGCTCCTACGGCCCCAGAGGTTACAAGAACCACCTGCCGGCCGGCATTAACCTGATCAGCCAGCTCCCTTACCAACCTTTCCAGGCGCTCAAGATTAAGCTTACCAGAAGGATGCGTAAGGATGCTGGTACCTACCTTCACCACCAGCCGATGGCTATTTTTTAACGCCTGCCGGTATTCATCTGCAGTCACCGGGGATCCCCTGCCTCATCACTCTTGGAACTCAAACTCTTGCTTGCCGATGCGCACAATATCCCCAGGCCGGGCTCCAGCACGCCGCAAGGCCTCTTCTACTCCTATACGCTTCAAAAAGTGTTGAAGCCTGCGTACAGCTACTTCATTGTTAAAATCTGTCATGGCTACCCGCCGCTCCACCTCCGAACCGGAAACAAGGAAAACATCCCCCTGCCGTACTACGGTCACAGGGGGCTTTGTTATAGAAGCTTCTTCATATTCTTCTTTTAAGGTTACAGGTTCACTCTCCGGCAAACTGCTCAAAAGCTCAGCTAAATGCCAAAGAAGGGGTTCTAAACCCTCGCCCTTTAAAGCCGAGATAGGGAAAATACGGTAAGATGCTCCCAGGTTGGCCTTTAAAAACTCTACGTTTTCTTCCCCACCTGGCAGGTCGATCTTATTCGCAGCGATGACTTGGGGACGTTCCAGAAGCTTGGGGCTATAATGTTTTAGTTCTTCGTTTACAATTTTAAAGTTACGTAGTACTTCCTCTCCCGTGAGCATACCTACTTCTAACACATGGACCAAAACCCGTGTCCTCTCAATGTGCCGTAAAAACTTAAGACCCAAACCCGCTCCCCGGTGAGCACCTTCAATGAGGCCAGGAATATCCGCTACCACAAAGGAATGTTCCTCATCTAAACGCACTACACCTAAATTGGGGGTTAAAGTTGTAAAGGGATAATCGGCAATCTTGGGCCGGGCTGCTGAAATCCGCGAAAGCAGGGTGGACTTACCCGCGTTAGGTAATCCTATCAACCCTACATCGGCCAACAATTTCAGCTCTAAAAGAAGCCAACGTTCCTCTCCAGGTTCACCCTTTTCGGCAAAGGTGGGCGCCTGGTCCCAAGGAGTAGCAAAACGAGCATTACCCCTGCCCCCGCGCCCACCGGCCGCTACCACCACACGCTGTCCAGGATATACTAGATCGGCCAATATCTTATTAGTTTCCGCATCTTTTACTACGGTACCCACAGGTACGCGCAAGATCAGGTCAGGAGCGCTCCGGCCATGTTTATTTTTACCTTGTCCATGCTCGCCCCTTTCAGCACGGTAGTGGGTCCGGTAGTGGAAATCCACCAGGGTCCTAAGTCCGGGATCGGCCTCCAAAATTACACTGCCGCCCCGGCCACCATCTCCGCCGCTAGGCCCACCTCGGGGTACATATTTTTCCCGGCGAAAGGCTACCGCTCCGTTACCGCCGTCACCGCCACGGACGTAGATTTTAGCCTCGTCATAAAACACAAAAGACCGCTACTCCTTTCGCGGCAACCACAAGCTAAACTCCAGAGGATAAAGAGACCAGGAAAAAGGCACCTGGCATTCTTTAGCCTTTTCTTCTAATTGGGCCAGAGACAGGGCCAAATCTCCGTCCTCAAAATGGTCCGCCCCAGTATTAAAATGCCAGCAATACCCTTCGTCCGTCTCACTAATCGTTAAAAATAATTCCCTATCCTCAGGTTTTCTCCCTAGTGCCGCAAGGGCTAGATCCCATGCACGTTCCAGAAGTTCAGCCGCCACCTCACCAGGCAGAAGCAGATTATCCATTTCTGTTTCCATTTTTACCTCCACCGCCACCTGGTACCGGGCAGCCTCTTCCAGCTTTAGCTGACACTGGAAGGCTACTTCGGGAGGCTTAAGGCGCATTAGCCTTCCGTTCTTCTCGATTTTGGCTGCCACTTCTTTAGTATACATTAAAGCCCGCTCAGGTTTACCCAGTTGCAGAAATCCCAAAATAACCTGCAGATGATTTAAAAAATCGTGCTTCTGCCCCCGCAGCAACCTTAAAAAGTCTGTTGGCCCGTTACCCATTTTCCCACCCCAGGTCTCCCGTGGGCTCGGTATTTATTGACCCCTGGAGGCATCCAGGGGTCTTAAGGTTTAACAAGCTGCATAAACGCTTACCTGTTTTTTATCCCGGCCCTTCCTTTCAAATTTTACATATCCATCAATAAGGGCGTACAAGGTGTCATCCTTCCCTATGCCTACGTTGCGCCCCGGGTGTATTTTGGTGCCCCGCTGGCGGACAAGGATATTACCCGCGTAGACGAACTGTCCATCATACCGCTTAACTCCTAGGCGCTTAGATTCGCTGTCCCGGCCATTTCGGGAACTACCTACACCTTTTTTATGGGCAAATAGCTGGAGATCTATTCTCCGCATTTGCTCCACCTCCTTATCTCAATTTTGATATAAGAAGAGTAACTCTCTTTTATAGCCTGTAGGCCCAATTTCAAAGTACCTAGGATGGCTTGGGCCCGCTCCCGCTCCTGGAGAGAAAGATCCTGGGCCAGTTGGCAACACAACTTCCCTTTACACATCTCCACTGCGGGCTTCCTGCTTAAAAACTCTTCCAATCCTAAAACAGTAGCTTGAGCCAAAGCTGATACAGCCGCACATACAATGTCTCGACCATGAGGGGCATAACCCGCATGGCCGGTGATTTCAAACCCTATCAGATAGCCTTCCCTATCCTGCCAAAGGGTTGCGTGAATCATTTTAAATCGTTTTTAAAATCTACCCCAGTTCTATCCTCTCTATGCGCAAAGCAGTAAAGGGTTGCCTGTGCCCTTTCTTGCGCCGGTAATTTTTTTTAGGCTTATACTTAAAGACGATTATTTTTTCCCCTTTTCCTTGCGCTTCTACCTTACCTATAACCTTTACCTCGGGGAGATAAGGCCTGCCCACCCTTAACTCCTTTTCATCTTTTAAAGCCAGTACTTTATCCAAAACTACAGTCTCCCCTACCTCCACCGGTAGCTTTTCCACCCGCAGCAGGTCTCCTTCCTTTACGCGGTATTGCTTCCCCCCAGTTTCAATTATAGCGTACATATAAAATTCCTCCCGGGCTAAGACTTCCAGCATTTTAAGTGATCTAAAACTTAGTTTTCTGCCCTTGCAGTGTATCATAAGCAGTAAATACCTGTCAAGCTTCCGGCGGCTCTATTTCCCACCTCGTGGTGGCTAGAAGTGATTTTTTAAATACTTCAAGAAAAAATGTTGATAACTGTATCCTAGGACGCGGAATGTGGGTTATAATAGAGTTAAAAGGAGCGTGAGTAACTTTTGCTTGATCGCAGCTTTCTAGAGATGCGGCGCAAGGTACTGGAAGAAGAAAAAAGATGGGAAGAAAAGCGAAAAACAGAGGCTTTAGCCAAGGCTAAAGCTGTAGCCAAATGGTTAAAGAATAATTATACCATAGAAGAGGTCTACTTATACGGTTCTCTAGCGTGGGGGGGCTTTGGTAAACATTCCGATATTGACATACTGATACAAGGCTTTAAAGATAAAGAACTTTACTGGCAGATGCAATCGGGGGCTGAAAATGTAGCTCAACCCTTTAGACTCAATTTACTTTGTAAGGAAGAGGTACCGCAAGAGCTGTGGCGGAAAGTGAAAGCTAAGGGGATAAAACTAACATGAAATTACGAGACTTACTTATATTAGAAGCGAGACTAAAAGAGGAAGTAGAAAACCTAGAAAGACTTAAAAAAAGCCTTAAGGATAGGGGGTTCTGGGCTACTGCTTCTTATAAGCCGAGCCTTCAACACATCGACGAGTTCACTTTGCGCGCCCTGGCATCGGTACTTCTCGATTACTACACAGGGGTAGAGAACATATTTGAACAAATAGCCAAAATAGTAGACGGTAGTCTTCCCACCGGCCAAGAGTGGCATAAAGATTTACTCCTCCAGATGAAACTAGAAATCAACGGTATAAGGCCGGCGGTAATTAGTCATGAAACCTTTGCCACCCTTGACGAATATCGTAAATTTCGCCATTTAGTCCGCAATATTTATGGTTTTAACCTTATTCCGGAAAGGCTTGAGCCCTTGCTTATTAAACTCCCTCAGGTAGACCAGCGCTTCCGCAACGAAATCGAAGCTTTCCTTAAACGCATGTATAATATTATAACAATAACACAAAGCTCATATTAACCTACTTCCCTTTCCCTCCCTCAGAAGAAGATACTAAAGCGTTCTACCGGCCTCAAGACCAGAGCCTAGAGATGTCTCCCGTGCTCCAGGGGAATAAGTCTATCTGGCCCGCAGCTTATGTAGAGGGCCGTCCGGCGTATGTTTTTTATATTTAGAGAAGGATCTAAAGCCTGTACTACTTCTTCAGGCCGCACGCTACCTTCAGGGCTCAAAGATAATAGCATCTCTAAAGTAGCCTCCCCCTTCAGCTCAAGCTGATATAAGCCGGGCCGTATGTTGATCTTCCGGCCACCCTCCTTCCCCTTACGTAACACCCAGACTTCCTCCTGGGCAAGGAGTCTCTGTATGGCCTCTTTAATCTGGCCCGGCGCCAACCCCTCGACCTCTACCTGATAGGCTGCGCACCGTACTTGGGCCGTAATCGAAGGATTATCAAGAGGGATCTCCCAGGCAGCCAGTACTTTTAGCCCAACAGGAAGTTCCCGCGCTAAAGCCTCCAGCACCTGTCCTGGAGCTTGCGGTTCCTTTAATTCTAAGTCTACATATTCAGCTTCACTTTCTACACCTACTGCTAAAGCGGGGCCAAAGGACATGCGCGGGTGGGGATTAAAACCTTCGGTTAAAGCTAAAGGAAGCCCGGCTCTGCGGGCCGCCCTTTGCAGAGCTCGCATTACTTCCAGTTGGCTTAAAAACCTACCTATGCCCACTTTGGCGAATTTAACCCGTAGGCGCAAAGTTACGCGCCTCCCCCTTTAGCCTCATCTTTACCTTTAACCCTGGGCATACCCCGCAGGCCCAACACCGTCCCGAGCGGCAATCAGGGGTTACTTGCCCAGCCAGGGCCCGCTGGTAATCCTCCCATAAGAAGTCTTTACTTACACCGAAATCTAGGTGATCCCAGGGAAACTTCTCTTGATATTCCCGGCGGCGGTAAGCGTAAAAAGCTGGATCCAGCCCGCAAGCCTTAAAGGCCTTCTCCCAAGCCTCATACCGGAAATGTTCAGACCACCCTTCAAGCCTTGCTCCTTCCCGCCAGGCCACAAATAAAGCTTGTCCTAACCGGCGGTCTCCCCGGGCAAGAACCGCCTCTAAAAAGCTCATCTCCGGCTGGTGCCAGCTAAAATATAGACCAGGCCCCTTTAATCTTGACCTTAAAAACTTCTGTTTTTCCTTAAGTTCCCCTAAAGGAGCTTGGGGTTCCCATTGAAAGGGAGTATGGGGTTTGGGAACGAAGGAAGATACGCTTACTGTAACCCTGGGCTTTTTCCCTTTGGTTAAACGTCGCCCCTGTTCCAAGACCTGGCGGGCAAGCTCTGCTATCCCCTTAAGGTCCTCTTCCGTCTCCGTAGGTAAGCCGATCATGAAATATAGTTTGATATGCTGCCAGCCGGCAGAAAAAGCCTCCCCCGTAGCGCTCAAGAGATCTTCGGCCGTTACCCCTTTGTTGATTACATCCCTTAGGCGCTGGGTTCCGGCTTCAGGAGCCAAGGTCAAAGTGCCCTTTTTCCGGAACTTCTGCAGAGCATGGGCCAAACGCACGCTAAAGGTGTCTACCCTTAAGGAGGGAAAGGATATGCTTATACCTTCATTCCCATAAGCTTCAGCCAGGGCCAAGGCTAGCTCCTCTATACATGAGTAGTCGGCGCTGCTTAGTGAAGTAAGGGAGACCTCTTCATATCCGGTAGTACGGAGGAGTTCCGCCGCCTGGCGCAACAATACCTTAATATCCCTCTCCCGTACCGGGCGGTAGATGGCCCCAGCTTGGCAAAACCGGCATCCCCGGGTGCATCCCCGCATAATTTCCAGCATCAATCGATCATGGACTACCTCCAAATAAGGTACGATGGGCCGGGAAGGGAAGTAAGTTGTATCCAGATCAGCCACCACCGCCTTTTTTACCCTCTCCGGGACACCTAAAACCTTAGGCCGTACCTCCTTAAGGGTATCATCCTCCTGATAGACTACTTCGTAAAAGGAGGGGACATAGATGCCGGGTAGCCCGGCGGCCCGGCGCAAAAATTCCTCCCGGTTCACCCTCCCATTAGGAGTTCCCTTAAGTTCCCCTACCAGTTCTAGAAGCTTAAGCAAAACTTCCTCCCCATCGCCTAAAACAAAGCAATCGAAAAAAGGTGCTAAGGGTTCCGGGTTGCAGGCGCAGGGACCACCTCCGATAATTAAGGGGTGCTCCCGGCCGCGCTCCCGCGCTAAAAGGGGGATCCCTGCCAAATCTAGCATATTGAGAACGGTAGTATATGTAAGTTCGTACTGGAGGGTGAAACCAACTACATCAAAGTCACTTAGCGGACGATAGGATTCTAAAGAAAAAAGGGGCAATCCTTCTTGCCGCAGGATGGCTTCTAAATCGGGTGCCGGGGCAAAAACCCTCTCCAAAAGCATCCCATCCTGTTCATTAACCAGGCCGTAAAGTATAGCTAACCCTAAATGGGACATGCCTACTTCGTAAAGATCAGGAAAGGCAAAGGCCATACGCACTAAAGTGCTGTCCCAGTCTTTATGGACACTGTTCCACTCCGTACCCAAATAGCGGGCCGGCTTCTCCACGCGGGGTAAGACATTATCTACTATGTACGACTTTAATTCCTTGGAAGGCACCAGTGTCGCTCCTTTACAACCTTTAACCTTAGCAGCTTCTAGTATAGCAAAGATAAGGTTTACTTTATACCCTTTATATAGCTTTATACCTTCACCGCAACAATTTTTTTAGAGGTTCTGCCCAGCGTCCTTCTAAAAGCGCGTGAAGTATCTCCCTTTCTCCTACGAATCCGCATATCTTGCCCTGGCCATCTAGCACCGCCACCAAATTGTACCTTCCTGGCCGGAAACGGCGTACTATCCGCCCCAACGGTTGTTCAGCGCTGGCCACAAGCCATCTTGCTTCCTCCAGTATACCTTTTTCCCTGTCGTAGCGTGTACGCCAAAACTGCCTCCAAAACAAGTAAGGCCAAGCCTCCTTTTCTGTAGACGCTAAATTAAACAGAAAAAGGGCTAATATAACGCTCTGCAAATCCATGATGCCCCAGAAAAAGCCCGCAAACCCTGCAAGACCTAAAATTACGGCCCAGAATTGCCCCAATAATCCCCCTTCCCAAGTAGCTTGACCCGCTCCTACCCGGAAGGCACGCCATGTACGATAAAGCCGACCTCCATCCAGAGGTAGGCCGGGAAGCAGGTTAAAACACCCCAATACTAGATTGGCCTGTATAAAGAAGGAAAGCCAATCCTCCTCTATACCCGTAAGCCTCTTACATATAAAAGCCAGTAGGGCTAACCCGAAGCTTCCTAAAGGCCCGGCCAAAGCTATTCGTGCCTCTTTTAAAGGATAAAAGGCAAGGGGGACTGAAAAGCGGGCTACGCCACCCAAGGGAAAAAGTTCAAGGCTTTTCGGGGGAAGTCCTATTCGGTAGGCTACCAAGGCATGGCAGAGTTCGTGCCAGACTACACATATAAAAAGTACTAAAGCTTGAGGAAGTACCCCTAGTAAAAAATATACACCCAGGAGAAGGAGAAAATAATCGTTTAAAATTATTTCCGTTTTTGCTATCCTGCCCAACCACATATCAAATCTGGCCAGCCGGTAGCAGGAAAAGCAGGGGATCCACCGGGCGACCGTCTTGCCGTACCTCAAAATGTAGCTGTACTGCTGGCCCAGGGGCTAAAACCCCGAGGATGTCTCCCTGTCGCACCTTTTGACCTGGCTGAACATATATTTTGCCCAGCGTCCCGTAGACACTCACCAAACCCCTACCATGGTCTATTTCTATTACTCGTACTAGAAGTGGGTCGTCTCCCGCCCTTACCACCCGCCCATCTAAGACTGCCTTAACCGGGGCTTCCCCTTTAGCCTTTATATCAATACCTGGATGAAAACTACTGGCTTCCTTCTCCGTCACCCATCCATAGGGTTTTATGATTTCCCCAGAGACAGGTAAAGCCATAACCGGCAGCTCCCGGTTCTCGTCTACGGGTTTGTAAGCGGGCACGGCCTCTTTCCAGGATTTTAGCCCGTGGAAAACCCACCGGTCAAAGGTATCCAGCCATAGCCCCTCTTGTATTAGAGCGGCCACCATCTGCGTCTTATCAGAAGCTGTATCCCTTAGGTAGTAGCGCAGGGCCGTTTGTAGCCGGGCAGCTCCTGGACCTTCTAAGCGGAAAACAAAAGTCAAGGCCAGGAAAATTAAGCCGGCAGCCAGCGCTTGCTTTAAGAACTGCCGGAAAAACCGGGTGGGGGGAAGGGAACGCCCAGGACCAACCACCCCGCCTAAAGGCGTCCCCTTTATTTCTTCCCAATCCCAACTGGAACGCATATTTTTCTGCCCCCTGGATAGGCAAGCTCTATTTTAATGTTTATTGCCTGTCCACGGAGGATATGACTCTGACTAAAAAACTTTTAGAAATAAGTTAGCAATAAATATCGCGGTAACCCTGTTCAATCCTAGAAAGTTTAGCCTCTGTAGCTTGGCGCAAAGTTATATCTTCTATCTCCTCTAAAGCCTCCTTTATAACTTTTTCGCCTGCTTTGCGGAGGTCAGGTGTCCCCTTATCTAAAAGATACTCCTTAAAGCTTAAGAGGGCGTTAGGCAAGCAGAAGCGCTTTATATCCCCCTGGCGGGCAAGACCCGTGAAGCGGCCGCCCGTTCTACCCACCCGGTAACAGGCCGTGCAGAAGCTGGGAAGGTAACCTTGGGATAGTATAATTTCGAGGATGCGCTCTAGCGGCCGGTGGTCGCTTACCTCGAACTGGGCAGCCGGATCTTCTGGCTCCGCATAGCCTCCCGGGCTTACACAGGAACCGGCCGACATTTGGGAAATACCGATATGGATGAGCTCATCTCTGAACTCTGGCCGCTCGCGAGTAGTGAGCACCAGACCCACATAAGGCAAGGCCAGCCTATATACGGCTACCACCTTACGAAAATCAGTATCGCTTAAAGGATGGGGAACCTGGGTAAGGGCTGCGCCTTTAGCAGGCCGCATTCGGGGTACCGACATGGTATGAGGGCCTGCCCCATAATCTCGTTCTAAAGCCCAGGCATGGCTTATAGAAGCCAAGACCTCAAACCTGTAATCATATAGACCGAGTAAAGCCCCCATGCCCACGTCATCAAAGCCGCCTTCCATGGCCCGGTGCATGACCGTTAAGCGCCATCCATAATCAGCTTTGGGGCCACTGGGGTGAAGAAGCTTATAGGTGTCAGGATGATAGGTTTCCTGGAAGCACTGGTAGACACCAGCCCCGGCTTCCTTAAGCCGCTTGAAACCTTCCACCGTCTGGGGAGCAACATTGAGGTGAACTATGCGTAAAGGAGAATAGCGGTATACGGCCTGGACGGCCTCTACCAGATAATCGACATCGGTTCCCTCCCGGCCTTCCCCAGCTACTAGAAGCACCCTTTGGAAGCCTTTTCCAGCTAGAGCCCGGGCCTCCCGTCCGATCTCTTCCGGCGTTAACACTTTACGTTTAAGGTCGCGGTTATCCCTCCGGAAACCGCAGTAAAGACAGTTATTGCTGCAACGGTTGCTAATATAGAGGGGAGCAAACAATACGATGCGCCGCCCGTATACCTTCTGCTTAACCTCCCCGGCAGCAGCATACACGTCCTTTAGCTCGCTTTCTTCTTTAAGATTTAAGAGAGCAGCAGCCTCCTCTAAGGTCAAGCCTTTAAGCTCCCTGGCTTTACGCAATATACTCTTAAGACCTACCGGTCCCGGGGGAGGGGTGTCCAAAAGGTCAGCAACTAGCTTAGGATCAACTATGTCAGTAAGCTCCCTTTCCTGTTTCTGACCAGGATCTGCCATGGCCATAATACCGTTACCCCCTTATTTAAGCTTTAGGTCGGCCTATCATCCCTTCCGTCGGGCTGCTGGGGCTAGCAAAGCTTCGTTTAGGTATGCGTCCCGCCAGGAAGCACTTCCGCCCCGCCTCTACAGCCAGTTTCATGGCTTCAGCCATAGCTACCGGATCCTTAGCTTGGGCAATGGCTGTATTAATGAGGCAAGCATCAGCCCCTATCTCCATGGCTAAAGCAGCATCAGAAGGAGCCCCTATCCCAGCATCTACTATGACGGGCACATTCACCCGCTGGATAATAAGCTGGATATGTTCAAAGTTAGGCAATCCCTGGCCTGAGCCTATGGGTGAACCTAAGGGCATGACTGTAGCTGCCCCCGCCTCCACCAAGCGGCGAGCTACCACGGGATCCTGGTTAGTGTAGGGCAAAACAATAAAGCCCTCTTGGACGAGTATACGGGTGGCTTCAATGGTGGCTACAGGATCGGGGAGCAAAGTTTCTTCATCCCCTATAACTTCTAGCTTAATCATATCCGAAAGCCCGGCCTCCCTAGCCAGACGGGCCAGCCGCACAGCTTCATCTACGGTTGTAGCCCCGGCAGTGTTAGGAAGGAGGGTAATCTTCTTTAGGTCCAGATAGTCCAAAATAGAAGGCTCGCTGCTACCTAAGTTAAGCCTCCGCACCGCTACAGTAACGATCTCCGCGCCAGAAGCTTCAATGGCTTTGCGCATAATCTCTAAGGAAGGATATTTCCCTGTGCCCACCATAAGACGGGAATTAAACTCCCGGCCCGCGATCACAAGCTTATCAGCCATTTTTTAATCTCAACCTCCTTATGAAAATCTAGAGCTTTATGATATGATCTTCTATGTTTACTTTGCAATCTTACCCCCCTGAAAATCAGCAAGTATGATTTTCATGCCCTGGTGGTGCCGCAGGCGCCATGAGGCGCTTGATATTGGGCCGTTTTTATCCCCCGCCTACAAAACGTACTATCTCTATCTCGTCACCTTCTTCTAAAATCACACGGTCATAGTCTTGTTTAGGTACTATTACCCTGTTGCGCTCTACAGCTAAGTACCGGTAATCCACCCCCAATTCTTTAAGCAAAGCTCCTACAGTAGTCCCCGGCTTGATTTCCCTTTTTTCTCCGTTTATAAGGACCTCCATGCTCCTTTTCACCTCCTCCCCCACGTCAAAGAACAGTTCCTTCTTGCACGTTCGTCATCTTTTAGCTCACTCCTATGGCTACTAAAAAATTACTCTGGATTCAGGGCCTGGCGAAACTTAAATACTGCCTCCCGGGGGGATTCCGCCGCCATAATACCAGACATGACAGCTACCCCGCTGGCCCCGGCTTCTAAACAAAGACGGACCCTTTCCGGTGTTATGCCTCCTAAGGCTATAACTGGTATACCAACTTTACGTGCAACCTCGCCTAAAGCTATAAGTCCCCTCGGAGGTAGACCCTTTTTAGACTCTGTAGGAAAAACGTGGGCAAAAAGAAGGTAATCTGCTCCTGCCGAAGCTGCTCTCTGGGCTTCGGCCAAGTCATGGACCGAGACGCCAACGATTTTACCAGGTCCTAACAGGCGGCGGGCTACATCCACTGGTAAGGACGTCTGGCCTAAATGAACACCATCTGCTTTTACGGCCAGGGCTATATCTACCCGGTCATTAATGAGGAACTTGATGGTGGGAGGTAGAACTTCCTTAAGCTTACAAGCTAAGCGGTATAGCTCATTAGCCGGAAGCTCTTTTTCCCGTAGCTGGAAGAAGTCTATACCCTCTAGCTGGCCGGCTACGACTTCTAGGGGGTATCGCGTCAACCTTTGATTACTTATCACATATAGCCACGCCATTATTACCCCCTCCGGTTTCGCCTGCCTGGGAAACCGGTACCTGTAATGGATACAAAAAGGTGCACCCCGCGAGGAAAGTGCACCTTTTAAACGCCGGCTTTTTTCCCTCCGCAGGCATTACCCTGAACAGGTTCAGCGGGTCAGGTGCTCACTAGCCCTTTCTCAGCCCCTAACAGGAGCTCCCCGTTGTAAGATATGCATTTTAATTTTATCTACATTGTAAAATGCTTACAGATACACGTCAAGATGTTTTAGAAAAAAACCATATACCCAAACATATAAGGCCTGGCAAAGAGGAGGCTTTGGAAGTAAATGTAAAATTAAATCATGCTTAATTAGATCCTCTCCACTCCATCTCCGGATCATCTCCGTCCCATCTCCGTCTTTTGAACATATGTAAGATAAAGTAGCACTAAACCTGCTCCTATTAACCCCTTAGCCTGGTGATAAACCTAAGGAAACCTTCTCTCCGTGGCCTATGTTCTGGTTCGGGTACTTCTATTTGTTCACCACGGAGTAGGGCTAAAGCATTACGCCTGGTTATACCCTCAGCCTCTTGCTCTCCCATCAATTCAGCAATCTTCTTTCGCGCCTTGAGCATCCGCGGCGGTCTCTTCACAGAGTGGCCGTCTGAACCGAGAAAATGTACCATCCTCGCCTTGACCATAGCCTCAGCCACTGCTCGCACTTTACGGCCAAAAGCGCCAGTGAGGCTCCCTGCATTGACCTGCACCAATGCTCCCTGGCGAATCCACTTAGCCAGTATGGACAGATCTTCCCCGATCACCCGGTTGCGCTCGGGGTGGGCCAAAACAGGAACTATGTCTTTTACCCGAAGCTTAAATAGCACTTCGTCGGCAAAGGATGGAAGCTCCTCGAACGGTAGCTCTACCAGCAGGTATTTACTTTGACCACCTAAAAAAGGAAGATCATATATCCTCTCCGGTAACTCAGGCTCTAGATAAACCTCACCGCCGGGGTAGATCTGAAGGGAAATGTTCTGGCTGTTCAGCTTTTCCTGAAGCTGGGCTACCAGGTCGGCTATCCGGCTTTTACCAGGCCAGTTTCCGGGGAGAAAATGAGGCGTGGCCACCAGAATCTGGGTCCCCTCGCTGGCAGCCGCCCTGGCCATTTCTGTAGCCTCCTCCCAGGTAGAAGCCCCGTCGTCCAGCCCAGGCAGGATATGTACATGTATATCAATCATTCCCATAGTAGTAATAATAGTAGTGGCAGTATCCGCCGCCCTTGCGTTTAACCCCATTTAAAACAGCTCCCAGAATCCTAGCGTTAACCCTTTCCAATTGTTCTTTGGCCTCCTTAGCCATCTCCACTACTGCCGTCCCAGCCCTGAGGACCAAAAGCACCCCGCTTACCTGAGGGGCCAGGATCACCGCATCTGTAACAGCTATTATAGGAGGTGTGTCCAGTACGACAATATCATAACTGTTCTTAAGTTCCTGCAAGAGTTCAGCCATTCTCACTGAACCGAGGAGTTCAGCAGGGTTAGGAGGGATGGGCCCCGTAGTCAACAATTCCAGCCCTTCTGGCTCCAGCACATGCACCAATTCTTTGACACTCTTACCTTCCACCAAAACATTAGTAAGACCGCGGTGGTTTTTGAGCCCAAATATTTTGTGTTGCGCCGGCTTACGCATATCACAATCCATCAGCAGAACCCTATATCCCGCCTGGGCAAGGGTTACAGCGAAATTAGCTGCCACTGTAGATTTACCTTCTGAAGGACCGGGACTAGTGATGAGTATAGAGCGTAAGGGCTGGTCTACAGAAGCATACTTAATGTTAGTCCTTAAAGTCCTAAAGGCTTCAGCCACAGGCGACTTGGGCTGTACTCTCACTATCGGTG
>Ga0080004_1136975_pt1 | contig 42679 bp, 58 predicted proteins | sample WasSprMetagenome_FD_69207 | JGI IMG/M metagenome (GOLD analysis project Ga0080004, IMG submission 69207) | Sulfidic aquatic microbial communities from Washburn Spring, Yellowstone National Park, USA - WS (SPADES assembly) (version 2) | ecosystem: Environmental > Aquatic > Thermal springs > Hot...
TGTAAAAAATGAAAGAGATTAAAATTTATACAGATGGTGGAGCAATAAATAATCCTGGTCAAGGTGCAATAGGTGTTTATATAGATTTTGGAAATAAAATTAAAACTTATAAAGCTTATTTGAAAGAAACAACAAATAATGAAGCAGAATATCTTGCTGTAATTTTTGCATTAAAGAAAATCAAGCAATTGTTAGGAAAGAAAAATTTAAAAGATAAAAAAATTATTTTACATTTAGATAGTGAGCTTGTAGGAAATCAAATTTTAGGAAAATATAAAATTAAGGAAGAAAATTTACAAAAATTATTTATAAAATTTTGGAATTTAAAAATAGATATCCCAAATTTAGAAGTAAAAATAATAAAAAGGGAAGAAAATAAAGCAGCAGATAAATTAGTTAAAGATATTCTATATTCAAAAAAATTATTCTAAATTTATGATATAATTTTATTAAGCCAGAGTAGCTCAACGGTAGAGCAGCCGCCTTGTAAGCGGCAGGTTGTGGGTTCGAATCCCACCTCTGGCTCATATAAAAATGCTTCCCTCCTATCTTAATTTATCTAAAAAAGAACTAAAAGATAGAATAGATAGGCTTTTTAAAATTTTAGAAAATTGTAGATTATGCCCTAGAAAATGTAATGTAAATAGATTAAAAAATGAAAGAGGCTATTGTGGTTTAGGATATCTTCCTATGATATCAAGCTATCATCCACATTTTGGAGAGGAAAAACCATTAGTTGGCAAAAATGGATCAGGAACAATATTTTTTACATCTTGCAACCTTTCTTGTGTTTATTGCCAAAATTATGAGATATCTCAATTTAGGATAGGTAAAGAAATTTCTTTTGAAGAATTAAGTGATATAATGATTGAACTACAAAAAATTGGATGTCATAATATAAATTTAGTTACTCCTACTCCACAAATACCTCAAATTATAAAATCATTATCAATAGCAATAGAAAAAGGTTTAAAGATACCTTTAGTTTATAATACTAATACTTATGATAGTTTAGAGATTTTAAAACTCTTAGATGGAATTATTGATATATATTTGCCAGATTTAAAATATTCTGAAAATGAAATAGCATTAAAATATTCGAATGCAAAAAATTATTTTGAAATAATGAAAAAAAATGTGAAAGAAATGTATAGACAGGTAGGAAATTTAATTTTAGACGAAAATGGAATAGCAATAAAAGGTTTAATTGTGAGACATTTGGTATTGCCAAACAATTTAGCTGGTTCTGAAAAAATTTTTAAATTTTTAAAAGAAGAAATTTCAGAAGATGTGTTTTTAAATATTATGGATCAATATTATCCTTGTTATTTAGCTTTTCAATTTCCAGAAATTTCAAGGAGAATAACAGAAGAAGAATTTGAAAGAGTAGTAAATTTAGCAAGGGAAATCGGATTAAAAAGAATTTATATATGATTCAAGATATTGTAAAAATTTTAATTTTTATAGGATTCTTTTTGATATTTCTAGGAATATTTATTTTAATTTTTTCAAAATTTAATTTGAAAATTCCAGGAGATGTCTATATTAAAAAAGAAAATTTTGAATTTTATTTTCCATTAGGGACATCAATTTTAATTAGCTTAATTATTTCTCTTATTCTTTATATAATCTCAAAAATTAGATAATTTTTTATAATTTTTTAATGTTAGCAAATTATTTTTTCTTTGTTACATTATTTTTTCTTTTTGGAGTTTTGTCATACTATTTTACAATTTTTTGGCCATTTTTAGGTTTATTTTCATTATTTTTTAAAAAACCAAAGATAATATTAATTTTATTTTTAGCTTTTTTATCTGGGGGACTTTATGCTAATTTTAGAGAAAGCTTGAAACCAAATAATGAAGAAATAAAAATTTTGAAAATTTATTCACCATCTTATTACAAAAGATATCTTGGATTTTATAAAGGAAAAGAATATATAGTTTATGTGCCTTACTATGAAAATTTTTATATAGGAGATAGAGTTAAGGGGGATTTTAATATTTACAATGATAGGCTGTATATAAAGAAAGTTGAGGAGATTAAAAGAACAAAATTTTATAAGATCTATAGATTCAAGGATTATTTAAATAATATAATCAGAAATTCTTATTCAGTAAATTCATCTGAAATTATTTCTGGAATTTTGTATGGTGAAGATATAAAAATTAAAAATTTAAAAGATAGCTTTAAAAATTCAGGACTTTCACATATTACTGCTATGTCTGGTTTTAATTTAACAGTTTTATCATCAGCTTTATTTAATATATTAAAATTTTCTTCATTGCCTATAGCTACAATTAATATTTTTTCAATTTTTCTAATCTTAATTTTTATAGTTTTTACAGGATTTCAAAGCTCTGTTATAAGAGCAGGAATAATGACAATAGCATTAATTTTTTGTAAAACAATTGGAAGAATACCATTAAGCAGAAATATAATTTTACTTTCAGTTTTATTAATAACTCTTTTTGATCCCAAAGCTTTAATTTTTGATTTAGGGTTTCAACTATCATTTTTAGCTGTTATAGGAATTTTATATTTAGAAGAATATTTAAGAAGATTTTTAAAATATAAAATAATTTCAGAAACAATCTCTGCACAATTAATGGTCCTTCCTTTAATATGGTATAAGTTTGGAGAATTTAATTTGTTTTCATTTTTAAATAATGCCTTACTTGTTCCATTTATTCCATATTTAATGCTTTTAGGTTTTATTTCAATATTTTTATCTATTTTCCAACCTATAAATCAAATAATGAATATTCCCTTTGAGATTTTTTCTTTTTTAGTAGGTAATCTTTCAAAATTGCCCAAAATTTATTTACCATTACCTTTATTTTTAACTCTATCTTCCTATCTTTTGATTTTTTATATAATTTATAAAATTAACAAGGATGAAAAAGTTGATTTTAATTTTGCTTTGCATTAATATAGGAATTTTTTATCTTATTTTTGATTTTTCTAAAAGAGAAAGCAAAGTAGATTTTTTAAATGTCGGAGAGGGAAGTAGTGTTTTAATTTATAATCCAAGGCTTAAAATTTTGTATGATGCAGGCCCATATGGATTTAATACATTATCTGAAATAAATAAAGTTTTGCCATTTTATGATAGAAGAATTGATATTTTAATTATTTCACATCCTGATAAAGATCATTATGGAGGTGCATTTAATATTTTAGAAAGATTTAAGATAAGATTAGTTTTGGTTCCACCAATAAATCCACATGATTCAGGGTATTTGCAATTATTAAAAAATATAAAAGATAAAAATATTCCAATTCTTACCTTAGAAAAAGATGATATAATTGAAACCAATTATGAAAAAATTTTTGTTTTAAATCCAGAAGAAGGAATTTTTGATAAAGATAATGAAAACTCCATAGTTTTAAAATTAATTAAAAATAAAAAATCTTTTCTTTTAACAGGAGATATAGACAAAAAGGTTGAAGAATATTTAATAGATAAATATGGGAAATTTTTAGATATTGATTATTTACTTTTCCCTCATCATGGTTCAAAATATTCTTTAGATGAAAAATTTTTAAAGATAACAAGCCCGATTTTAGCAATAATTCAAGTAGGAGAAAATAAATATAATCATCCGCATAAAGAAGTTATAGAAAAATTAAAATCGTTTAAAATTAAATATTGGCGTACAGATTTGAATAAAGCATTAATAATAAAATGAAAAAAATTGAGATAATAGAAACAATAGACAAAATAGGCAAAAAAATAGAAATTTTCGGATGGGTTAATTCAATAAGAAAACATGGGAAAATAATTTTTATTGATTTAAGAGATAGAAGTGGAATTTTGCAATGTGTAATTGATAGTAATTCAAAATATTTTGATATAGCTGAAAATTTAAAACCAGAATATGTTGTAAGAATAAAAGGAATAATTAAAAAAAGGGATGAAAAACTAATTAATCCAAATATTGAAACAGGAAATATTGAACTTTCGATAGAAGAATTAGAGATTTTAAATGAAGCAGAAACTTTGCCTATTCCTATTGATAAAGATGGATATGAGATTAATGAAGAATTAAGATTAAGATACAGATATGTTGATTTAAAAAGGAAAAGATTGCAAAAAAATTTAATAAAAAGAAATGAAGCTATATTATTTATAAGAAATTGGTTAAATAAAAGAGGATTTATTGAGATTGAAACACCTATATTGTCAAAATCAACACCAGAAGGAGCAAGAGATTACTTAGTGCCATCAAGGATATATAAGGGAAAATTTTATGCTTTACCACAATCTCCACAGCAATATAAACAACTTTTGATGGTTTCTGGCTTTGAAAAATATTTCCAAATAGCAAGATGTTTTAGAGATGAAGATCCAAGAGGAGATAGGCAACCAGAATTTACTCAATTAGATATCGAGATGAGTTTTATTGAAAAAGATGATATTTTAAACTTAATTGAAGAATTAATGATAGATTTAGTAAAAAATATTTTTCCAGAAAAAATTATTGAATCTATCCCATTTCCAAGATTAAAATATGAAGATGTAATTAAAGAATATAATTCAGATAAACCAGATTTAAGGAAAAATAAAAATAATTTAGCTTTTTGTTTTATTATTGATTTCCCTATGTTTGAATGGAAAGAAAACGAAAATAGATGGGATGCAGTTCATCATCCATTCACTCATCCAAAAACAAAAGATGGGAAAAAAGATTTCGAAACCCTGATTAAATATTTGAAAGAAAAACCAGAAGAATTATTAAGTGAGCAATATGATTTAGTTTTAAATGGATTTGAGATAGGAGGTGGAAGCTTAAGAATTTATAACCCGGAATTATTAATTTCTGTTTTTGAAACAATGGGGAATAAAAGAGAGAAGGTTATTAAAAATTTTAATCACTTATTAACAGCATTTAAATATGGAGTTCCTCCCCATGGTGGAATAGCAATAGGATTAGACAGATTATTAGCGGTTTTGTTGAATGAAGAATCTATAAGAGAAGTTATAGCTTTTCCAAAAACAGGAGAAGGGAGAGATCCTATGATGAATATACCTTCAGAAGTTGAGAAAGAGCAATTAGATGAATTAGGAATAAAAATAAAAGATGAATGTAGAGGAAATAATTAATACAATTAAACAACTGATAAGATATGCTTTTTATGATGATTTAACAAAATGTTTAAATAGAAGAGGTTTAAAATGGAAAATAGAGGAATTTGAATTGTTTAGTAAAAAGGATAAAGAAAGAAGAAAAGAATTGCATGCTTTAATTTTGATCGACGTAGATAATTTAAAATATGTTAATGACAATTATGGGTATTATAAGGGAGATATGTTGATAAAAACAGTTGCTTCTAATTTAAAAAAAGAATTTAGAAAAGAGGATTTAATATGCAGATGGGGTGGAGATGAATTTTTGGTTATAGTGAAGCATATAAAAAAAGGAGGATTTGCAAAAAGACTTAAAGAGATTAAAAAGGATTTAAATTCTAAATTAAAAAAACTTAACTCTGGGATAAGCATAGGATATTCATTTTTTACACCATCTAATGATTTCAAAAAAGTTTTTGAAAAAGCAAATAAAGAGCTGAAAAAAGATAAAAAGAAAAAAATTATAAAAGTTAAAAGATGAAGAAAATATATTTAGATTATTCAGCAACAACACCAGTTGATCCAAGGGTTTTAAAAGCAATGATTCCTTATTTTTCTCAAAAATTTGGAAATACTATGTCATTACATTCTTTTGGTCAAGAAGCTAAAGATGCTTTAGAAAAAAGTAGAAAAATAATAGCTGATTTTATAAAAGCTAAACAAAATGAGATAATTTTTACTAGCTCTGCTACAGAAAGTAATAATTTAGCATTAAAAGGAATTGCTTTTGCAAACAAAGATAGAGGCAATCATATTATTATTTCTTCTATAGAACATCCTTGCATAATTGAAAGTGCAAGATGGTTAGAAAACCAAGGCTTTGAAATAACAAGATTAAAAGTTGATAAATATGGTTTAATAAATCTTAATGATCTTAAAAAAGCAATAAGAAAAGATACAATTTTAGTTTCAATAATGCATGCTAATAATGAAATAGGAACAATTGAGCCAATAAAAGAGATTGGGGAAATTATAAAAGCGGTAAGTCGTAAGCTGAAAGCTAAAATCTATTTCCATACTGATGCAGCACAAACTTTTGGGAAAATTCCAATAGATGTTAATAAAATGAATGTTGATTTATTAACTGCTTCTTCTCATAAAATGTATGGTCCAAAAGGAGCTGCTATTTTATATATAAGAGAAGGAGTCAAAATTGAACCAATTTTGCATGGAGGAGGCCATGAGTTTGGCTTAAGATCTTCTACAATAAATATTCCTTCAATTGTTGGTTTTGCTGAAGCTGTAAAAATTTGTAAAAAAGAAATGAAAGAAGAAGCTAGAAGGGAGATTAAATTAAGAGATAAATTGATAAAAGGTGTTTTAAAAGAAATTCCTGGCTCTTATTTAAATGGTCATCCTAAAAAAAGATTGCCAAATAATGCTAATTTTTGGTTTGAAAAGGTAGAAGGAGAATCAATTGTTATGGAATTAGATCTATTAGGAATTTCTGCTTCAACTGGTTCTGCTTGTTCTTCTGATAAATTAGAGCCTAGCCATGTTTTATTAGCAATTGGATTAAAACCCTGGCAAGCGCATGGATCATTAAGATTAAGTATAGGAAGATGGACAAAAGAAAAAGATATTGATTATGTTTTAAAAGTTTTGCCAAAGGTTATTAATAAATTAAGAAAAATTTCAGCAATAAAATAATGGCGCTTTATTCAAAAAAAATTATTGAGCATTTTAAAAATCCAAGGAATGTTGGGAAAATTAAAAATCCTTCAGGAATTGGCGAGGCTGGAAATATTCAATGCGGAGATCTGATGAAGCTTTATATTAAAATAGGGAAAAATAAAAAAGGTGAAGATATTATTGAAGATATAAAATTTGAAACATATGGTTGCATCATAGCTATTGCTAACGCTTCTTTATTAACAACAATTGTAAAAGGGAAAAGTTTAAATTATGCATTGAAGCTTAAAAAAGAAGATTTGATAAAAAAATTAGGTAAGCCATTACCACCATTTAAAATCCATTGTTCAGTTTTAGCCTTAGATGCCTTAAAAGAAGCTATTTATGATTATTACAAAAAAAGTAAAATTAAAATTCCTGATGAATTAGAAAAAGAACACAAAAGAATCGTCAAAATTAAAAAAGAAATAAGCAAAAGATATAAAACTCTCCAAAAGAAAAATAAGATATCTTAATTTCTGCTTTTTAGCGGGGGAGGCAGGATTCGAACCTGCAACCTGCGGTTTTGGAGACCGCTGCTCTACCAATTAGAGCTACTCCCCCTTGAAAATTTTTCTAATATTTGCTATAATTAAATTATATTCAATCTTTCAAAGAAAGCAAATTTTATATTAATTTTTTAATTTTTATTATGGCGTTAAAAGTGGTAAAATCAAGGGGTCCAGGGAAAAGAGTTGCTGTTCTTGTTGATTATAAAAAAGTTTTAACTACGGATGAACCGTATAAGCCTCTTTTAGTTGCTATTAAAAAAAGAACTGCTAGAAATTCATATGGAAGAATAACTACAAGATTTAGAAAAAATCCTGAGCACAGAAGATTATTGAGGAAAATAGATTTTTCAAGATTAGATAAAAAAGACATCCCAGGAGTTGTTGAAACAATTGAATATGATCCAAATAGAACAGCTTTTATTATGCTTGTTAAATATAAGGATGGTGAAAGAAGATATCACTTAGCACCAGAAGGGATAAATGTTGGGGATGAGATAATATGTTCTGAAAATGCTCCTTTAAAAATAGGAAATAGATTACCATTAAAAAATATTTTACCAGGAACAGAAATATATGAAATAGAGCTTGTACCAAAAGGAGGTGGGAAATTAGTAAGAGCCGCTGGTACAAAGGCAGTATTAATGGGTTGTGATGAAAAATATGCTATATTAAAAATGCCATCAGGAGAAATAAGAAAAGTTTCAAAAGAATGTTATGCTACAATAGGAACTGTTTCAAATGTTGATCATAAAAATATTGTTTTAGGAAAAGCAGGAAGAAAAATTTGGAAAGGGATAAGACCAAATGTTAGGGGTTCTGCTATGAATGCTAGAGATCACCCTTATGGTGGAGGTGAAGGTAAAACAACAAGAGGTACAAGAAGGCCAAAAACAAAATGGGGTAAAGTAACTGGTGGGAGAAAAACAAGAAAAAAGAGAAAGCCATATAGCAAATTAATTATCAAAAGAAGAAAATAAAATGGGGAGAAGCTTAAAAAAAGGAGTTTATGTTAATCCCAAATTGATGAAGAAAGTTGAAAAATTGTTGAAGTTGCCATTAGAAGAAAGAGATAAGTATCCAATAAAAACATGGTCAAGAGATTCAACAATAATTCCTGAAATGGTAGGAATGGTTTTTGATGTTCATAATGGAAAACAATTTATAAGAGTAAAAGTTATAGAAGATATGGTCGGGCATAGGTTAGGAGAGTTTGCCCCAACTAGGAAATTTATTAAGCATGGTGGTAAATTGCAAAGAGAATTAGAAGCTAAAGCAGCTAAAGCACAATCACAATGATCAAAGTTCAATTAAGAAGATTAAATATAGCACCAAGGAAAGTAAGATTAGTAGCAAAATTAATTAAGGGTATGGATGTCGAAAGAGCAGAAAAAGAGCTTTTATTTTGTAATAAAAGAGCAAGTGAACCATTATTAAAATTATTAAAATCTGCTATAGATATTGCTGAAAAACAAAAAAATTTAAAAAAGGAAGAATTAAAGATAAAAAATATAATTGTTAATGAAGGACCCAAATATAAAAGATATAGACCAATGTCAAGGGGGCATGTTGGAAGAATAATTAAAAGAACATCGCATATAGAATTAATATTAGATAAAAAATAAAAAAATGGGTAAAAAAGTTTCATCATACGGTTTAAGGTTAGGAATAAATGAGTATTGGAAATCAAGATGGTATTTTAGTAAAAATTATAGAGTTTATTTAGAGGCTGATTATATTATTAGAAAAACAATTGAAGAAATGTTTCCTAAAAGTGGAATAATTGATGTTATTATAGAAAGAAAAAGTCCTGAAAATTCAAAAGTTATTATAAAAACAGCAAAACCAGGTGTTTTAATAGGTAGGGAAGGACAAAAATTAAAAAAACTGCAAGAAAAAATCGAAGGAAAATTGAAAAAATTATTTGAAAAATATAAACTTGAAAATCCAACATTAGAAATAATAGTTGAAGAAGTCAGAAAACCAACAGCATATGCTGCTTATTTAGCACAACTTGCTGCTATTGATATTGAAAAAAATAAATCAGTAAGGGGTGTAATTAAAAAGATTATAGAAAAAGCAAGACAAAATAAAAATATCTTAGGGGTGAAAGTAAGAGTTTCTGGTAGATTAGGAGGGGCAAATATTCATAGGGCAGAAAATATAACCTGGGGTAGGTTACCTTTATCAAAATTAAAAGCAAAAATAGATTTTGCAAAAGAAACAGCTTTATGTAAATATGGTAAAATCGGAATTAAAGTTTGGTTATATAAAGGTGACTCAGAAGAGATAGAAGAATAAAAATGTTACAGCCAAGAAAATTAAAACATAGAAAATGGCAAAAGGGTAGAAGATTGAATAGAGAAATTACTACTAAAGGGTGTTATTTGGCTTTTAGTGATTATGGTTTGAAAAGTTTAGAAACAGCTTATGTTAAAGATAAACATATAGAAACTTGTATGAAAGAAATGAAAAGAATTTTGGGGAAAAAAGGAAGAATATGGTTAAGAATATTTCCACATCTAACAAGAACAAAAAAACCAGAAGGAGTTAGAATGGGTGGAGGCAAAGGTGATTTAGACCATTATGCGATTTTAGTAAGACCAGGTACAATCTTGTTTGAAGTAGAAAGTAAAGATAAAGATTTAGCAATTTCAGCATTAAAATCAGCATCTTATAAGTTGCCAATTAAAACAAAAATAGTCACAAATGAATAAAGAATTTAGTGCAAAAAACTTAAGATTAAAATCATTAAAAGAATTAGAAAATTTATTGAAAGAGCAAAGAAATTATTTACAAAGATTAAAATTAGAAAAGGATTTAAAAAAATTAAAACAGACACATCTGATTAAACAAACAAGAAAAATTATAGCAAGAATATTAACAATTATGAATGAAAAAAGAAAAAATGAGAAGAAGAGTTAAGGGAGTAGTAGTATCAGATAAAATGAAAAAGACAATTGTTGTAGTTTCTGAGACTTTAAGAAAACATCCATTGTATAAAAAATATTATAGGCATAGAACAAAATATTATGTTCATGATGAAAAAGAGGAAGCAAAAGTTGGTGATAAAGTTTTAATTGAAGAAACAAGACCTATATCAAAATTAAAAAGGTGGAGATTAGTAAAGATAATTGAGCGAAAATGATTACAAGAAGAACAATCTTAAAATGTGCAGATAATTCTGGCGCTTTAGAAGTTCAATGTATAGGGTTTGTCGGTTTGGGAAATAGAAATTATGCAACAATTGGAGATATTATTGTTTGCTCTGTTAAAAAAGCAGAACCCCATCGACAAATTAAAAAAGGTGATGTAGTTAAAGCAGTTGTTGTTAGACAAAAAAAACCATTTAAAAGAAAAGATGGAACATGGATAAGGTTTGAAGAAAATGCCTGTGTATTAATAAAAGATAAGAAAGAGCTGATAGGAAATAGAATATTCGGCCCCATACCAAGAGAGATAAAAGAAAAAGGATTTGATAAAATAGCAAATTTAGCATTAGAATTAGTTTAAAAATGAAGATAAAAAAAGGAGATACAGTTATTATGATAAAGGGAAAAGATAGAGGAAGAACTGGTGTTGTTATTAAAGCCTTGCCAAAAGAAAACAAAGTAATTGTTGATGGTTTAAATTTAGTTAAAAAACATATAAAACCAAGAAGAGTTGGAGAAAAAGGAGAAATTGTAGAAATTCCAAGAGCTGTTTATGTTTCAAATGTAAAATTAATATGCCCAATTTGCAAGCAGCCAACAAGGGTAGGATATATAAAAGAAGGAGATAAAAAAAGAAGGTTTTGCAAAAAATGCAAGTCTTCTTTTGATTAATAAAATGTTAAGAGAAGAATTTGAAAAAATAAAAGAAGAATTAAAGAAAGAATTAAACATAAAGAATGATTTAAGGGTACCAAGACCAAAATTTGCTGTAGTTACTATTGGAATAGGAAAATTAGTAACATCCCATTATGAAAATAAAGATAAGATTTTAGAGGAGGCAGAATATGTTTTGAGTATGATAACAGGGCAAAAACCTAAAGTTATTAAAGCAAGAAAATCTGTAGCAGGATTTAAGTTAAGAAAAAATATGCCTGTTTCAGTATTGGTAACCTTAAGAGGCAAAAAGCTTCTTGATTTTATAGAAAGACTTGTAACTTATGCTTTACCAAGAGCTAGAGAATTTAAAGGAATTAAAGAAAATAATATAGATAATAAAGGAAACTTAAATATAGGATTGAAAGAAGCAAATGTTTTTCCTGAAGCAATATCTGATAAAATTAAAAATAGTTTTGGTTTAGGTGTAACATTAGTAGGAACAGGCAAAACAAAAGAAGAAAATATTAAATTATGGGAGAAATTAGGTTTTCCAATAAAATTTTAAAATGCCAAGCAAAGCACAAAGAGTACGTTGGGAAAGATCAGGGAAAAAATATAAAACAAGGAAAGTGAATTATTGTTTTAGGTGTGGAAGAGCCAGAGGAGTTTTGAGAAAATTTGGTTTATGTAGAATTTGTTTTAGAGAATTAGCACATAAGGGTGAGATACCAGGAATTAAAAAATCAAGTTGGTAAAATGATTACTGATCCAATTGGAGATTTATTTGCAAGAATAAAAAATAATTGGAAAGTTAGAAAAGAAAGAATTGTTGTTCCTTATTCAAAAGTTAAAGTTGCAATTTTGAAGATATTTAAGGATAAAAATATTGTTAAAGATTTTAAAGTTAAAGAAAGCGGAAATAAAAAATTTTTAATTGTTTATTTAAATTACATAAATGATGAACCACCATATGAAGATATAATTAGAGTTTCAAAACCATCAAGAAGAGTTTATTATAAAGCAAAGGATTTAAAACCAGTAAGACAAGGATTTGGATTTAGAATAATTTCAACATCAAGAGGAATTATGTTAGATAGCGAGGCGAGAAGAAGAAAATTGGGCGGAGAAGTAATTTGTGAAGTTATATAATGTCAAAAATAGGTAAAAAGCCAATAATTATTCCAGAAGGTGTGAGTGTTGAAATTAATGATGGCAAAGTTTTAATAAAAGGACCATTAGGGGAGACAGAATTTGATATTCCTTATAGAATGAAGGTTATAAAAGAGAATAATATTTTAAAAGTTGAACCTGAGGTTTTGAATAAAATAACAAAAAAAATGTGGGGAACAACAAGAGCTTTGTTGAATAATAAAATTATTGGAGTTAAAGATGGATTTGAAAAAACATTAATTCTTGAAGGGTTAGGTTATTCAGCTGAATTATCTAACGATGAATTAACTTTTAAATTAGGTTTTTCCCATCCTGTAAAAGTTAAAGTTCCTGAAGATATTAAGGTAGAAATAAAACAAGAAAAAGGAAGATTTTATATAAAATTTAAAGGAATAGATAAAGAAAAAGTTGGTAAATTTGCTGCTGAAGTTAGAAAAATAAAGCCAAGAGATGTTTATAAGTTAAAAGGATTTAGATATATTGATGAAGTTGTTAAAACAAAACCAGTTAAAAAATTGGCAGGAAAATGAGATTAAAGTTAAGTAAAAAAATAAGGAGGAAGATAAGGCATAAAAGAATTAGAAAAAAAATTAAAGGCACAAAAGAAAGGCCAAGATTATTTGTTTATAAGACAAATCTTCATATATATGCTCAACTAATTGATGACACAGAGGGAAAAACATTAGCATCAGCTTCTTCTTTGGGGTTAAAAGAGAAAATGAGCGGGATGGAAAAAGCAAAAATGGTTGGGGAAATGATAGCTGATAAAATATTAGGTTTAGGGATTAAAAAAATAGTTTTTGATAGAGGAGGATATAAATATACGGGTCGGGTTAAAAAATTAGCAGAAACATTAAGAGAAAAAGGGTTAGAATTTTAAAATGATAGATAAAAAAACTGGTTGGTCATATAAAGTTTTAGAGATAAAAAGAGTTGCAAGGGTTACAAGAGGAGGGAAAAGATTTAAAATAAGAGCTATAGTTGTTGCTGGTAATAAAAAAGGTAGGGTTGGAATAGGTATTGAAAAGGGAATAGATGTATCACAAGCTGTTACTAAAGCATTAAATTCTGCAATAAAAAACTCTATAAGTGTCCCTATAGTAAATGGAACAATTCCCTACGAGGTTTGTAGTAAAAAAGGAGCAAGTAAGGTTTTAATAAAGCCTATAAAAAGTGGTTTAGGAATAAGAGCAGGTGGTGTTGTTAGGGTAATTTTAGAGTTAGCAGGGATAAAAGATGTTTCTTCTAAAATTTTAGGAGTTACAAAAAATCCATTATCAAATGCTTTATGTGCAATAGAGGCATTAAAAAAATTAAATAAATATTTCAAAATAGAAAATGCTAATAAATGAAATAAGATTCAAATTAAAAAAGAAAAAAAGAATAGGAAGGGGAGGTAAAAAAGGAAATTATTCTGGTAGAGGGATGAAAGGACAAAAATCAAGAGCCGGAAGAAAAATTAGGCCAGCTTTAAGAGATATAATTTTGAAATTTCCACAAATGAGAGGTAAAGGTTTTAAGCCTTTATCCGAAAAACCATATATAGTTAATCTAAAAGATATAAATGAAAAATTCGAAGAAGGAGATTATATAGATATTGAAGCTTTGAAAAAAATTATAAAAATTAGAAAAAGCGATAAGAATCCAAAGGTAAAAATATTAGGAAATGGTGAATTAACAAAAAAATTTATTTTTTCTTCAAAATTATTGTTTTCTAATAAAGCAAAAGAAAAGATAATTAATTCAGGATCAAAAATAGAATAAAAAATGATAAAAAATAAAATTGAAAAATTGAGGAAAATTAATGCTTTTTTAAGGGACCTAAAATATTCGATTTATGAAATTTTCTATAATCTCCTTATAAGCGAAACAAAAAATTTCCATCAATTAGCGCAAATATTAAATAATCATTATTTTAACTATAATTTTAATAAGCCATCAGAATTTAATAAAGCAAAAGAAAAGATAATTAATTCAGGATCAAAAATAGAATGATTAAAGATTCAGGAGCAAGAATTAGAGACATTAAAATTTGCAAGAATTTAAATGGTTTTTTTGATTGCGAAGCTTTTTACAAGATTATATTAGAGAGATTATTAAATTGTAATCTCCTTATAAGTGAAACAAAAAATTTTTACCAATCACCCCGAATATTAAATAATCATTATTTTAACTATAATTTTAATAAGCCATCAGAATTTAATAAAGCAAAAGAAAAGATAATTAATTCAGGATCAAAAATAGAATGATTAAAGATTTTTTTAAAAAAATAGTTTTACTTTTCAAATTAAAGGATTTGAAAAAGAGAGCTTTAATAACATTAGGTTTGCTTATTGTATTTAGATTGGTAGCTAATATCCCCCTACCAGACGTTGATTTAGAAAGATTAAAGGCTTTACTACAATCTAATCAATTTTTTGGATTATTAAATATCTTTACCGGAAATACTTTTGAAAACTTCTCGATAGCTTTATTAGGATTAGGTCCATATATTACAGCTACAATTATTATGCAACTTCTAACCTTAGTTTATCCAAGGATAAAAGAAATGTATTATGAAGAAGGAGAAACAGGAAGAGCTAAGTTTAATCAATATTGTAGAATTTTAACAGTCCCTCTTTGTATGCTACAATCATTTGGATTTTTGAAATTTTTAGAATCGCAAGGAATAATATTTTTCTCTTCATATTTTGCTTTGTTTAGAGATGTAATTTTAACTACTGCTGGCGCTATGTTTTTAATGTGGATAGGAGAATTAATAACAGAACAAAGATTAGCAAATGGGATCTCTTTATTAATATTTTCAGGAATTGTAGCAAGATTTCCTCAATTAGTTCAACAAGCAATTTTAAGTTTTTCAATTGATAAGATTAATAGTTATATAGTTCTTTTTGTAGTAGCATTAATTATATTAGCAGGTATCGTCTATGTTAATGAGGCAGAGAGGAGAGTTAGTTTAAATTATTCAAAAAGAGTTAGAGGAACAAAACTTTATGGTGGAGTTTCAACATATTTGCCAATAAGAGTTAACCAGGCAGGCGTAATTCCAATAATATTTGCTATTTCTATTTTACTTTTCCCTTCTACTTTTCTACAATTTTTATCAGCTTTAGGAATTTTTCCATTAAAAAATCTTGCTTTAGAAGTTAATAAATTTTTCCAAAACCAATTTATATTCTCGTTTTTATACTTTATTTTAGTTTTCGCTTTTACATACTTTTACACTTCAATAACATTTGAACCAAATGAAATGGCTTTAAATTTACAAAAAGCAGGAGCTTTTATACCAGGAATTAGACCAGGAAAAGAAACAGCAGAGTATTTAAAAAATATTGTAAATAGAATCAATCTTTTGGGTGGGCTATTTTTAGGAATTGTAGCAGTTTTACCTTATATAACTCAATCTATAACAGGATTAAAATTTGTTGGAATCGGTGGTACTTCAATATTAATATTAGTAGCTGTTGCTATTGAAACTATGAAACAAATAGAAGCTGAATTAAGCGCAAGAGAATATAAGATTTAATCTAAAACAAAGCTTCCTATTTTATATCCATTTAAAAACTCTCTTGAGTTCATTTTCTTTTTATTTTCAAGCTGTAACTCTTTTATTAAAATAAAACTATCAATTATTCTTAATGCTAAATAATTTTTAAATGAAAAAAATTCTCCCAATTTTATCTTTTCAGGGTCAATTTTCAAGCTTAAAATTTCTTTCTCATTTATTTTCTCTATATCAAAAATCTTTAAAATTTTTCTTTCATTATTTTTTAAAAACCTTAAATATATAAAAGTACCAGGCCAAGGGTTTAAAGCCCTAATTTTTCTTTCCCACAAAATATACCCATCATTGATATTTAAAAGACCTTCCTCCTTTTCTATTTTTCTAGTATAAGTAGCCTCTTTTTCATTTTGTTTTATTAATTCTATTTCGTTATTTAAATATTTTTCGATTATTTCATTAAATACTTTACCGCCCAAAATACCAAGTTCTTTTTCTAAATCTTTGTATTTTTCATTCCCTTTTAAAATATATCTTTCAGTTTTTATAATTGGGCCATTATCAACAAGATCATCTAACAAAAATATTGTTACACCTGTTTCTTTCTCTCCATTTAATATAACTTCTCTGATAGGATTTGGACCTCTATATTTAGGCAATAAAGATGGATGTATTCCTATCAATCCTTTTTCAAAATTATTAAAGATATTTTTAGGGATTATTTTACCAAAACCAGCAACAACACCAAATAAAAATTTATAATTAAAATTTTCAAAATTTTCAATTTCTATAACCGGTAATTTTTCTTTCAATGCATAAGAAAAAACAACATTAGGTTCTAATTTTAACCCCCTTCCTTTTCTTTTTGCAGGTAAAGTAAAAACAATCTCAGGTTTATATCTTTTTAAAATATTTTTTAAAACATAAACTGAAAAATCGCTTGATCCAAAAAAACAAAAATTTAATTTTTTAACCATTATACTCCTTTTAATTCAGGTTCCTCGCCTTCTTTTATCTCATAAATTTTTTGTGCTTTATCTAAAAACAATATTCCGTTTAAATGATCATACTCATGTTGGATAATATGAGCTAATAACCCTTTTGCTTTCATTTTTCTTTTTTTGCCACTTAAATCTTGATAGATTATCTTAACTTCAGGATGTCTTGGCACTAACCCTATCTTTGTAATTGCACTTAAACAGCTTTCTTCTTTTAATTCTGGCTCTTTTAATAATTCAATTTCAGGGTTAATAAAAACATAAAATTTTTCCTTTGGTTTTGCTATAAAAATAGCCATATCTAGTCCTATCTGATTAGCCGATAGGCCAACAGCATTTTCTCTTACCAAAATTTTTTTCATTTCTTCAACAATTTTTCTTAAATTTTTATCAAATTTCTCTACTTTTTTAGCCTTTTTCCTTAAAAGTTTATTTGGATATTCTAAAATTTTATACATAAAAATATTATAATATTATTATGAGCAAGAAAGAAATAAACCATTATGATATAGAAAAATTTTTAAAAGAGAATGGTTATTATTTAGAAGGGGTTTGGTATCCTCGAGTTACTGCTATTTGTAAGATTAAAAATAAACCTGGACTTTATAAATTTTATGCTGATCAAGAAAGTTATGAAGCAGCACAAAGTAAATTATCAAAAGCAAGTAATGAAGGAAAATATGTGCATGAAATTTTAGAAGCTATTATTTCTGGAAGAGAAGTTATTATACCCCAAGAATATATTGGGATAAAAAAATCTTTTGATGAATTTTTAAAAAACCATTATTTTTATTCTAAAAGAGAATGGTTAGAAAAAAGAGTTTTGCATAGAGAACATAGATATATTGGAACTTTTGATATAGTTGGCGAATTAGATGGTAAATTTTCTATTATAGATATTAAAACTTCAAAAGCAGTTTATAATGATTATGCTTTACAAACAGCAGCTTATATGTATGCTTTAAAAAATGAAACATGGTTAGTTGATAAAAAAGGTAATAAAATTTTGATACCTAAAGATATTGAAAAAAGATATATATTAAGAATATCACAAATAAGAATTTGTAATAAATGCGGTGCTAAAAAATTATTAAGAGGAATGGGAGATGAAATAACAGGAGGAGATCCAAATTGTGAACATGAATTTGGAGAAATCTTAGGAGAATGGGAATTGAAAGAATTTGAAAATCATGAAGAAGATTTTGAGGCATTTTTAAGCTGCAAAAAACTTTGGGAATGGGAGTATAAAGATTATTTAGAAGAAATAGGATATTTATAAAATGAGAACAGGGATAGCTACTTTTACTTTAGATGAAGGAAAATGTCCAAAATGGTTGTTTGAAAGAATGAAAAAACTTGCTGGAATTATGTCAGAAATAATAATTGAAGAATTTGGTGTAGAAGAATTTATTAAAAAATTGTCAGACCCTTATTGGTTTCAGGCTTTTGGTTGTGCATTAGCATTTGATTGGAATAGTAGTGGTTTAACAGTTGTTACAACAGCAGCATTAAAGCAAGCATTGAAAGAAAGAAATTTAGGAATATATATTTGTGGTGGCAAGGGAAAAACTTCAAGAAAAACACCAGAAGAATTAATGATATTAGGAGAAAAAATTGGTATTGATCCTCAAAACTATATAAAAATTTCTAAATTAACTGCAAAAATAGATAATTCTTTAATCCAAGACGGTTTTAATATTTATCATCATTCTTTTATATTTTATAAAGACAAAATCTGGGCAGTTATTCAGCAAGGAATGAATACAAACTATGGATTAGCAAGAAGATATCACTGGTTTTCAAAAAATATAAATGATATGACATTAGAGCCACATTCTGGAATAGTTTCTGAGATTAAATTTAAAAAAGTTTTAAACCTTACTCATAAAAATAGTTTAGAGAATAAAAATCTTATTGTCGAAATGATTAATGAGCCTAATGAGCTTATAAAAGATTTAAATTTAATAAACAATAAAATAGAAACAAAAAATATAAAAACACTTTTTCTGCCCGATGTAGAATTTAAATACCATCCAGTTTTAGAAGAAAAATTTGATATAAAAAGGTTAAGAAAAATTATTTATAAGGCATCATTTTTAGAACCAAAAACAATAGAAGATTTACTTTTGATAGAGGGAGTAGGACCAAAAACAATAAGAGCAATTTCTTTAGTCGGAGAATTGATTTATAATAAACCAACATCAAAGATAGATCCTGCTCGTTATACATTTGCTCATGGAGGGAAAGATGGAACACCTTATTTTGTTGATAGAAAAACATATGATGAAACAATAAAAATTTTGGATAAAGCAATAAAAATTAGTAAACAAAACAAAATTTTTGTATGATTTAAAATAATGGAGAAAACATTAAATTTGTATATAAAACTTTTTAAGATATTTTTAGAAGAGAGCAAAGAAAAGTTTTTAAATATTTTGTTTTATTTTTTAATCCTTTTTATAATTTACATTTTATGTAGGAAGATAATTTATAAAACCTTAAAAATAGGAACAAAACTAAAAAATGTTAAAGGAGAAGAAATTCAAAAAGAAAGAATATCCACATTGGCTTCTGTTTTAGACTCTATTTTAAGAGTAATAATATTTTTAATTTTCTTTTTCTTGATATTAAGAGAATTCGATATAAAATTAATTCCATTTGTTACTGGGCTGGGTTTTATAGGGGCTGGACTTGTTGTTATTTTTCAAAGTACTATTCAAGATATTATAAAAGGTTGGATAATTTTATTTGAAGATCAAATAAGAAATGGTGAATGGGTGATAATAAACAACACTCCACAATTTACAGGAAAGGTTGTGAAAATAAATTTAAGACATATTGTGTTGAAAGATTTAGAGGGAAATTTAATATTTTTTCCAAACAGCCAAATTTTATCAATTATAAACCTAAGTCGAGAAAACAAAAAGTTTTCTTTCAAAATAAAAGTTGATAGGAGCATAGAAATCGAAAGTTTTTTAGAAGATTTAAATAAATTGTTAGAAGAATTTGTAAAAGATAATCCTAAAATTTTAAAATGCAAAGTAGAAGAAGGAATTAATATTTTCTCAGATTTTTATGAAATTACAATTTCATTTAAAACACATTATTCTATGGGGAAAGAATATTTAGAAAAACTCAAACTCAAAATTTTTAATAGTTACAAAGATAAAATAAAAGAAATTGTATAATGGAAGCATTAATTATAATTTTTGTAGTTTTATATTCAATAATTTTACATGAATTGGCTCATGGTTATGTTGCAGATTATTTAGGAGATTATACCCCAAGATATTCAGGAAGATTAACGTTGAATCCATTAGCTCATTTAGATCCATTAGGCTCTATATTATTGCCAATCTTTACTTATTTAACAGGAGGATTTATTTTTGGATGGGCAAGACCAGTTCCAGTAAATCCATTTAATTTTAAAAATCCAAAGAAAGATATGGCAATTGTTGGGATCGCTGGGCCATTAACAAATATTTTTTTAGCTTTAATTTTCGCATTTTTATTTAAAACATTAAGCCCTATTTTACCATTAAATCAAGATATTTTTGTTTTTTTAATAAGAATAAATTTAGTATTAGCAATATTTAATCTCTTGCCAATTCCTCCATTGGATGGATCAAGAGTGTTTTTAAGCTTTTTGCCTATGGAAAAACAAATTTATTTAGAACAATTCGGTATAATATTAGTTTTTGTCTTTTTATATTTCGCTTTCCCCTTGATAATTTCAATTGTTAATTTTTTAACAAATCTTATTTTATAATTAATATAATAATGTTTATAAAACCCAAAGAAATTATAGATTTACTAACACAAAATTTTTTTATAAAACAAGGAGATAAGGTTGCTGAATTTGGATGCGGAGGTGGATATTTTACAATTTTATTAGCTGAAAAAGTTGGGCCAAATGGAAAAGTTTATGCGATAGATATTTTAGAAGATGCTATAAATGAAACAAAAGAATTAACAGAAATTTTTGGTTATAAAAATGTTATTTTCTTAAAATCAAATGTTAAAAATTTACCATATGATGATAATAGTTTTGATGTTGTTTATATAAGCCAATTGCTTTTTCAAAATGAAGAATATGAGAAAATATTAGAAGAGGGATTGAGAATTTTGAAAAATGGTGGTTATTTGATAATTTTAGAACCAAGCAAAAAATTGCCATTTCTTTCTGGAAACCCAATAGGATTAGATGTATTAAAAATATATTTTGATGTTAAAGGTAAAGAGGTAAAATTTCAAAAAAATTTTAATGATAAATATTATTTAATAGTAGTTGAAAAATGAAAACAAAAATAATAATTATAGGAGCATCAGCATTTATTTTCCTTATAATAATAATTTCAATTTTTCATTCTTTATCTTCTTCAAAAAAGAAAGCTGAACTGCCTTGCTACAATCAAACTATAACAGTTTGGTCTCCATATAAGCTTTATAAATATCCAGAAGTAGCAAAAGAATTAAAAAAATATTGTGTTAAATTAAATGTTGTTGAAAAAAGTTTAGATGATATAAAAAATAGTCTTCTACAAGAAATTTCTGCTGGAAATCCTCCCGATGTAGTCTATGTTGATTCAGAGTTTTTATTTGATAATTTAAATATATTTGCCCCTTATAAAGGAGATAAATTAAGATTTAAAGATTATCCAGACGTTATTTCTAAATTTTTTAATGGAAAGTTTATTGCATATCCAATAGACTATGATCCCTTAGTATTATTCTGGAACAAAGATTTGATTTATTCAGCTGGATATATAGAGCCACCAAAAACATATGAAGATCTTCGAAATCTAATACCAAAATCAAGGAAAATAATTGGCTTTTCTTCAATAGAATTAAGTCCAGTAGCATTGGGTACAGCAAATAACATTGATTCATTTTTTGAAATATTTTTAGTTTTACATAAATTATTGAATAAAGATGATTATAAATCAAGCTATGCCTTTGAAAAGACTTTGGACTATTATACACAATTTGCAGATAAAAATTCAGATTATTTTTCTTGGGATCAAAATATGGAAAACCAAATTGATTCATTCTCAAAAGAAAAAGTTATAATGATTATTGACTTTTATTCTAAAAAATCTGATATTTTAAAGAAAAATAGTAGATTAAATTTTGCGATAGCACAAATCCCAGAATTTTCACAAAATCCTAAAAAATTAAATTATTTCTATGGTCACTTTTTTGTTGTTCCTAAACAGAGCAAAAATAAACTTGGATGGCTATTTTTAGAAATTTTTGATAAATATTACAAAAATTTTGTTGATAAGATGAAAATCATTCCAACAAAAAAATCTTTTTATAATAAATTAGATGAAGAAAAGAAAATAGTTTTTCAAAGCATTTTAAATGGAGATACATTTTCTGAGTTTAATAAAGAATATACAAAAGAGATATTAAAAAAATGTATAGATGATTGGATTTATAGAAAAAAAGAAGCTAAAGGTTTATTACAAAAACAAATATTTAGGTTTTTTAAAAAATGAATAAAAAGATAATATTAACAATCTTTATATTTATAAATTTTGTATTTGCACAAACTTTCCCAATAGTTACAAAATCTTGTGAATTTGGGGCTTGTACATGGGCAGATTTTATAGAAGCTATAAGAAGAGCAATACAGGCCATTTTGGTTTTAGGGTTTTGGATAGCTTGTATATTTGGATTAGTAGGAGCAATTATGATAATGGTAGGAGGGGTTGCAAGAACAATTGAGTTAGGTAAAAAGCTTTTATTTACAGCAACAATTGGATATGCTATTTTATTATCAGCAGGAATAATCTTTGATCTATTTTTAGAATTTATTCAACCAAAATTGCATATTCCACAATGAAAAAAATAATTTTAATTTTAACAATTATTTTGATACCAAGCTATATTCTATTTGCCCAACAAGATTATACTAATCCTAAAAGCCCTTATGCTTGGGGATATTTTTATAAACAAATATCATCAGCAGCAATACCAAAATGCGCAAAAGGAAAAGATACTGCCCTTGGCAAAATAACAGCTTGCGTGAAAGAAATAACTAATGCTTTAAAGTATTTCTCAGTAATAATATTAACTTTAATGATTATTATTATTTCAGGATTTTTTATCTTTTCTCCTATGAAAAAAGATCTTGTTGAAAAAGGCAAAAAAGCTCTCTTTTATACCTTATTAGGGTTTATAATAATTTTTATAGCAGATAAAATATTAGAATTAATCCAAGATTTGACAAAATGAAAAAGATAATTATCCTTATAATTCTACTATTCATATTTATAAATTTTACTAATGCCCAAGAACCATCTTGTGAAGGTGTTACTTATGCCCAAGCTTTATATCAATTAAAAAGCACATTAAATAATTATTTAAGTAAAAATTTCAACTTTGCTTTTACAGGACCACGAGATTTTGAAATTAAAGGAAAATTAAAAGCTTTATTAAATAAAGATGTTTGCAAAGATTTAAAATTAAGCCAGGATTATTTCTACGGTTTTAATCAAGATACTTATGATCTTGTTTTTGGTGATCTCGGAGGAATGGTCTCTTTTACTTTACAATCATGGCTATTGGGGCTAAGGGATGTGTTTTATCTTATTTTTGTCTTTGATAAAAATCATGAATGGGCACAAGCTTTAAGAGCAAACCCTGATGCACAAACTGATTATTGTAATACATTAAGCTCTCTTAAAACTCCTATAAAATCTACCTTTAGTAACCTTTTTACTTTTATAGAAAAATATAATAAACTTAACACAAACCTTAAAGAACTTAGTAGCCTTGTTGGAGGGTTTAATGAACCCCCTACAGGATTAAAAAATTATTTAAGAAATTGTAATCTGGAGCTTAAATCTGCTACAGTAACTTGTGCTTTGGTAAATTTAAATAATTTGTTAAATGACCATCCAGTTTCAGATCTTTTTGATGAAGAAGGATTAAAGGCTTTATTAGGAGGCAAACCAGCAAAAGGCAATATAGATTCTTATTTTTTTAAACATGAAGGGGGAACAATACAAAAATTACAGAATCTCACTAAAATAGATCCTAGTTATGTTATTTATTATGACTTTGATGATTTTAATAATTACAAAACTTTTAAAGAAGATGTAATCACACGCTTAACTGCTTTTAATGATCAATTTGAAGGTTTTATTAAAAACTGTGCAGCTTGGGAAAGAGGAGGAAAGGATATCAAAATTCTTCAAAATACTCTTAAACCTATTGAAGATATATTAATTAAAGAATATGGAGGAAAGATTAAGGTTACTACTGTAACTGTTCCTATTGCTGTAAAGCCTCCAGGATTTTTTGGCAAAGAATTTTCAGAAATAACACCTGAAACGATATTTGATAAAATAAAAGGCTTTCTTTTTGACCTTGCTCCATATGTTTTCACGCTTTTACTAATAATTGGAGGCTTATTATATCTAATAACTCCTGTTTCAGATCAGATTAGAAAAGGAAGCGAGGTTATAAAATGGGCAATAATAGGCTACTTTTTGCTACTTGTAATAACCGGAGTTATTACATTATTAAAAACTGTTTTAGGAGGGCCTTAGCACCCTTGACAAAGAGGTGCCAATTTGTTATAATGATTATATAAGCAAAGGTCGGAATTAACCTTTTAAAACAAAAATGGAGATTATAAGATGGGATCCATTTAAAGATATAGAAAGATTCTTTTCAGAAGAATTTTTCCCAGCTTTAGTTCCAACATTTTCTTTACAACATTTTCCGGTCGATATTTATGAAACAGATAAAGAGCTTGTTGTAGAAATAGGAATTCCTGGATTGAAAAGTGAAGATATAAAATTAAGAGTAGAAGAAGATAAGTTAATTGTTGAAGGTAAAAAATCAGAGGAGAAAGAAGTTAAAGAAAAAAATTATTATAGAAAAGAGATAAGGAAAGGAGAATTTAGAAGAGTTATAGCATTGCCATATGAAGTTGATCCAGAAAATGCAAAAGCAAAGATGGAAGATGGTGTGCTAAGGGTAGTATTTCCAAAACCTGTTGAGAAAAAAGAAGGAAAAGAAATAAAAATAGAATGAGTACGCAAAATTTAAAAGAAAAAGTTTTTGATAAGTTAGTTAAAATCCATATTAGGACTGGAAAGCCTATTGGTTCAAAGATATTGAAAAGAAAATATTTTAGACATTTAGCAGATTCGACAATAAGATTATATCTTTCAAATCTTGTTTTAGAAAAATTGTTGGAGAATGTAAAATTTAGTGTTGGAAGAATACCAACAGATTTAGGATGGAGGTTTTATTTAGAAAAAAATTTAGATAAAATTAGTGAATATAATTTTGATGATTTCTTTAATAAGATAAAAGATGTTTTTGATATAGCTGATAATGTTTCTGAAAAATTTAAGTGTTATTGTATAATAAGAGAGAAAAGAATAATTTATGAAGCTGGATTAGAAAATATAGCTCAAAATTCAGAGTTTAAAAACCCTGATATATTAAAAGAGTTTGCTGAATTATTAAGAGAAATTAAAGAGAATAACGATTATTTTAAGGAAGATAGATTAAAAATTCTTATAGGTGGAGAAATCCCATTTAAAAAATTTAAAAACTTTTCATTAGGTATAGCAAATTACTATGATAAAAAGATTTTCATTATCACATTGAAAAGAGTAGATTATCCAAAAGTATATGGTTTATTAAATCATTTAGTAAAAAATGGATGAACAATTACCAACAGAAGAAGAAACAATAAAAGAATTGCAAGAGACAATTGAGAAGTTAAAGAAAGAAAATGAAGATCTGTTGGCTAATTTGAAAAAAATGAAGGCTGAACATTTGAATTATCAGAAAGAAACTGAGGAAAAAATGAAGAATATGATATATTTTGCTAATGCTGGTTTGATTTTAGAATTATTACCTGTTTTAGATAGTTTAGATTTAGCAATAAATTCTTTAAGTGATGATGAAAAAGAAAAAAGCTTAGGTAAAGGATATTATATGATTCAAGCTCAAATATGGAGTATATTAAAAAGATATGGTTTAGAAGTGATTGATCCTAAAGGAGAAAAATTTGACCCAAGATTCCATGAGGCTATTGCAACAAAAAAATGCGATAAAGAAAATTGTGATAAAAGTGATGACAATCTAATAATAGAAGTTTTTTCAAAGGGTTATAAATTAAATGATCAATTATTAAGACCAGCAAAAGTAGAAGTTATTATTCATTAAAATGCCAAAGATTTTAGGTATAGATTTAGGAACAACTAATAGAGTGAGAAAAAAATTAAGCGATGTTTATTTTAAAGGTGTTGAAAAAATTAAGAGTTTAAATATATTTTTGATGTTTTTGGATTTGTTTCTTTTAAAAGAAAAAATTTTAAAGAATAAAATTTTAATAAGCGATAATCAAAAGTTATCTTATAATTTTATCCCTTATAAGCAAAATATAATCAATACATTAAAAAATCATTATTTTAACAATATTTTTAAACAAATCAATATTAATTAATATTTATCCTCTGAAAAGATGCCAAAGATTTTAGGTATAGATTTAGGAACAACTAATTCAGTAGCAGCAATTGTTGAAGCTGGGACACCCAGAGTGATTGAAAATTCAGAGGGGAGTAGATTAACTCCTTCTGTTGTTGCTATTTCTAAATCAGGAGAAAGAATTGTTGGAATATTAGCAAAAAGGCAAGCTATAACAAACCCACAAAATACAATATTTTCAATAAAAAGATTAATTGGAAGAAGATATACTGATCCAGAAGTTCAAAAAGCAAAAAAAATTTTACCATATGAAATAAAAGAATCTGCAAATGGCGGAGTTGAGGTTAAAATGGGAGATAGATGGTATAGGCCAGAAGAAATATCTGCTATGATTTTGCAAAAGATAAAATTGGATGTTGAACAAAAATTAGGCGAGAAGATAACCGATGCAGTTATAACAGTTCCAGCTTATTTTGATGATTCACAAAGATCAGCAACAAAAGCAGCAGGAGAAATAGCAGGATTTAATGTTAGAAGAATATTGCCAGAACCAACTGCTGCTGCATTAGCATATGGATTAGATAAGAATGTTAATCAAAAAATTTTAGTTTATGATTTTGGTGGGGGTACTTTTGATGTTTCTGTTTTAGAAATAGGAGACAATGTTATAGAGACAAAAGGAATAGGAGGTGATACATATTTAGGAGGAGATGATTTCGACCAAGAAATAATTAAATTTTTATTAGAAGAATTTAAAAAACAGGAAGGCATAGATTTAAGCAATGATCCATTAGCAATGCAAAGATTAAAAGAAGCAGCTGAAAAGGCAAAACAAGAACTTTCAACATTATATGAAACAGAAATAAATCTTCCATTTATAACATCCTATGAAGGTCAGCCCAAACACTTGTATTTCAAGCTTACAAGAAAGCAATTAGAAGATTTAACAAGACATTTAGTAGAAAGATCAATAGAAATTGTAGATAAAACATTAAAAGAGATTGGTTTAACACCAAAAGATATTGATGAAGTTATTTTAGTAGGAGGGCAAACAAGAATGCCATTAATTCAGCAAATGGTGAAAGATTACTTTGGTAAAGAACCAAGAAAGGATATTAATCCAGATGAGGTTGTGGCAATAGGGGCAGCAATACAAGCAGGTATATTGCAAGGAGAAGTTAGGGAAGTTTTACTTTTAGATGTCACTCCATTAACTTTAGCTATTGAAACATTAGGAAGTATTGCTCATCCAATGATTCCTAAAAACACTCCAATTCCATGTTCTAAAACAGAAATATTTACAACAGCAGCAGATAACCAAACATCTGTAGAAATCCATGTAGTGCAAGGAGAGAGACCAATAGCAGATGATAATAAAACATTAGCAAGATTTATTTTAGATGGAATACCTCCAGCACCAAGAGGCGTTCCGCAAATAGAAGTTACTTTTGATATTGATGTTAATGGAATATTAACTGTTACAGCAAAAGATAAAGCAACCGGCAAATCTCAATCTGTTAGAATTGAAGGATCTACAAATTTGTCAAAAGAAGAAATAGAAAGGATGAAAAAGGAAGCAGAAATGCATGCTGAAGAAGATATGAGAAAAAGAAGATTAGCAGAAACAAAAAATCAAGCAGATAATATTATTTATCAAACGAGAAAAATATTAAATGAATATAAAGATAAAATTCCGGATGATTTAAGAGAGAAAATTGAAGAAAAAATAAAAGAATTGGAAGATGTAAAAAATAAAAGTAATGAAGCTGAAGAAATCGAAAATAAGATTAAAGAATTATCCACGTTAGTTTCACAAATAGGTCAACAATTCTATGGTCAAGCCCAACAAATATAGATGGTAATAAAAGCAGAAGAACTTTCAAAAATTTATAAAAAAACTTCAAAAGCATATATTATTTTATTTTCCATATTACTCTTTTACTCTCTTTTACTCTTTTTAATTTCTAATCCGTCATTAGTTTTTAATCCCAAAATTTTTATCTTAGCAATCTTAATTTTTATTTTATTTTTAAACCTTTCAATTGTAGGATTTTTAATTTTTGATTTTCCACAAATAACTACAGTTCTTTTATTAGAAGCTATAATTTTAGGCTCGTTTTTATATAAATTCAACTCTAACTTTCTATTGTTTTCAATAGCAGAGTTTTTAATCTTAAGTGCAATTTTAATTCTAAAATTGAGAGAGGATTATAAAAATTCATTAAAGATAAAATGGACAAATTACTTTAGAACAATCTGGAATTTTTATACTTTGATAATTTTATTAATAGCATTTTCGTATATTGTTTTTGTTTTTGATTTAAGTATCTTGGAAAAAACCAGAATAGAAAATATTGTTGGCTATTTTGGAAAAGTATCTTCCTTTTTTAGCAAAGAGGATTATTTTAATAAAAAAATTTCTGATATAGTTTCAAAAAATTTAGATATAAATTTAGGGGAAAAAGAAAAGAAAATGGCTATAAGGCTTTATATAGATGAACTAAACAAAAAATTTTCTTTAAATTTAAAAGAAGATTCTACTTTGAAAACAGCAATCTCAGAATATTTGTATAATCAAGCACAATTAATAAAAAATGATAAGAAAAAAGAAATGACAACAAAAATTATTTTAGGAATTTTTGTATTTTTAACAGCACAATCAATTCTTTATTTTCTTGGAATATTTATCTCATTCTTATCATATATTATCTATCTTATCTTTTTAGGTTTAAGAATTATTGAAATAGAAAAAGGAACAACAGAAAAAGATTTTATAAAAATCTAAAAAATGGAAGATTATTACCAAATATTAGGAGTACCAGAGAATGCATCTGAAGAAGAAATAAAGAAAAGGTTTAATGATATGGATTTTTTAAAAGTTAAAAAAGTACGATAAAAACAAGCGTTTTTAAAATACCATTAACAGAAGAAAAATAAAAAATCAGATCATTTAAAAGAAGAATGTTTTTATGTTATTATTTCTTATAAGGCATTAGAAGATGAAATGATAATTCAAACCCAATAGTTTAAAAAACACGAAAAATAAATAATTTTTACAATCAGCATTAACAAAAATCTAAAAAATGGAAGATTATTACCAAATATTAGGAGTACCAGAGAATGCATCTGAAGAAGAAATAAAGAAAAGGTTTAATGATATGGATTTTTTAAAAGTTAAAACGCAATAAAAACCGATATTTTTTAACCCCTTACTGGATGAAAAAATAAAAAATCACATCATTTAAAGGAAGAATGGTTTTATGTTATTATTTTTATAGAGTATAAGAAAAACAGAAAAAAAATAGCTCAAGCTTAATAGCATTAAAAAATACCGAAAAATAAATATTTTTTCGAAACAGCATTAACAAAAATCTAAAAAATGGAAGATTATTACCAAATATTAGGAGTACCAGAGAATGCATCTGAAGAAGAAATAAAGAAAAGGTTTAGGGAGCTTGCAAAGAAATATCATCCTGATGTTGGTGGTGATCCTGAAAAATTTAAAAAAATATTAGAAGCTTATAGGGTTTTATCAGACAAAAAATTAAGACAGGAATATGATATGAAAAGAAAAATGGGAAGCTTTGAGTTCCCCGGTTTTGGATTTGAAGATTTAGAAAGTTTCTTCAGGAAGCAAGATTTTGATGACCTATTAGCAGATTTGTTAGAAGATTTTTTCTCATTTTATCCAGAGGGAAAAGAAAGAAAAGATATTATTATAGATATTGAAGTTACAATTCCAGAGATTTTAAATGGTACAGAAAGAACTATAAACTTTAAAAGAAAAGTAATTTGTCCAGATTGTAATGGTACAGGAAGTGAAACAAAAAGATTAATAAAATGTCCTATTTGCAATGGTTATGGAAGGATAAGATCAAAATCAAGTTTTTTTACAGGGTTTATTTTTGAAACAAGCAAAATTTGTAAAAATTGCAATGGAACAGGTAAGGTTCCTGAAAAAGTATGCAATAGATGTCAAGGAAGAGGTTATATCATAAAAGACGAGATTGTAAAAATAAATTTACCACAAAACTTCAATCCATATGAAATTATAAAAATAGCAGGTTTAGGAGATCAAGATCCAAAGACTAAAAAATCTGGCGATCTTTTAATAAGAATAAATATCCAAAGACATCCACGATTTGAAATAAAGGGGAAAGATATAATAACATTTATTGATTTAGATATTATTGATGCTATATTAGGAAAAGATTTAAAAATAAATTTTTTTGGTAAAAATATCGATGTAAAAATACCAGAAAATTTTACTGGAGATTCAATAAGATTAAAAGGATACGGAATAAATGGAGGAGATTTAATAATAAAAGTAAATATAAAGCCAATTAAAAAATTAACACCCAAAATTAAAGAATTATTGAAGAAAATAAAAGAAGAATTAGAAAAATAGCCCCTATAGCTCAAGTGGAAGAGCGCCACCGTCCTAAGGTGGAGATAGAGGTTCGAATCCTCTTAGGGGCACCTTGCCAGGGCACCCTTTTATGGGAATATCCACAATTTATTAAGATTTCAAGGTTTTTAATTCAAATTTCGAGTTGATAAAATTAATTAAAATGCCAGAAGAAATTTATAAAACATTACCTCATAATATTGAAGCAGAAGAGGCTTTGTTAGGTTCTTTGTTAATAGATTCAGAGGCTATTTATAAAGTTGTTGATATTTTAAAACCAGATGATTTTTATAAACCTTCTCATCAGCTAATATATTCAGCAATTTTGTATTTATTTGAAAAAAGAGATGCTATAGATATAATAACCATTACAAATAGATTAAAAGAGATTGGAGAGTTAGAAAAAATAGGAGGCCCAGGCTACTTAATGGAGCTTATTAATAAAACACCTTCAGTAACAAATGTTATTAATTATGCAAAAATTATTAAAGATAAAAAAGCAAGAAGGGATCTAATACAAATTTCTAAAGAATTACAAGAAAAAGCTTTTGAAGAAGAAAAAACCCCAGAAGAATTATTGGATGAAGTTGAATCAAAAATTTTTACAGCAGCAGAAAAAATTTATCCTCATGAGCTTACTCCAATATCATCATTTTTAGAAGAAGCATATCAAAGAATAGAAAGCTTGCATACACAAGAAAGAAAATTAAGAGGAATACCAACCGGTTTCACATTATTAGATGAATATTTAGGTGGATTACAAAAATCTGATTTAATAATATTAGCATCAAGACCTTCTTTAGGTAAAAGTTCTTTTGCTTTAACGATTGCAAGAAATATTGCAATAAATGAAGAAATTCCTGTTGCCATTTTTAGTATAGAAATGTCAAAAGATCAAGTTATAGATAGATTAATAGCAGGAGAAGCAGGAGTTAGTTTATGGAGATTAAGAACAGGAAAATTAATGTATGAAGGAGAAGTAAATGAATTAGCAGCTATTTCAGAAGCATTAGATAGATTGAATCAAGCACCAATATATATTGATGATACCCCATCTTTAACAACATTACAATTAAGAACAATGGTAAGGAAATTAAAACATCAAATAGGTGATATAGGTTTAGTTATTATAGATTATTTACAACTTTTAAGAAGTCATAAAAATTATGATAGTAGGGTTCAGGAAATCACAGAAATATCAAGAAGCTTAAAAGATTTAGCAAGAGAATTAAATGTTCCAGTTTTGGCTATATCACAACTATCAAGAGCACCAGAACAAAGAATTTCACAAATACCAAAATTAAGTGATTTAAGAGAATCAGGGTCATTAGAGCAAGATGCAGATGTTGTTTTATTTATTCACAGGCCAAAAGAGCCTGGACAAATTGTTCCAAGCAATCAAGCTGATATTATAATAGCAAAACAAAGAAATGGCCCATTAGGAGTAGTAACTTTATATTTTGATCCAGAAACAACAGCTTTCTATTCAACAGAAGAATCTATTCAAGAAATAGAACTACACTAATGATATTCAATTTTTTCAAAAAAAGCAGGATAGATGAATGGAAACCAATTGTTGAGAAGATTAATAATTTAGAAAAGGATTTTGAGAAAATCCCTGATGATAAATTGAAAGAAAAAACTCTCGAATTTAAAGAGAGATTAAAAAAGGGAGAGACTTTAGATGATCTTTTACCAGAAGCATTTGCATTAGTGAGAGAATCAGCAAAAAGAACATTAAAACAAAGGCATTATGATGTTCAATTATTAGGTGGAATAGGATTACATAAAGGAATGGTTATAGAAATGGCTACTGGAGAAGGTAAAACACTTGTTGCTACACTTTCAGCATATTTAAATGCTTTAGAAGAAAAGGGTGTTCATATAGTAACTGTGAATGATTATTTAGCGAAAAGAGATACTGTTTGGATGGGGCAAATATATGATCTATTAGGATTAAAGGTTGGATGTATAGTTCATGAAGCAAGTTATATATACGATTCATCATATACAGAAGAAAAAGATAAAGAAAGAGACGAAACTGGATCATTCAAGGTTTTTTATGAATTTTTAAGACCTATATCAAGGAAAGAGGCATATTTATGCGATATAACTTATGGTACAAATCATGAATTCGGATTTGATTATTTAAGAGACAATTTAGAGATAAATGAAGAAAATTTAGTACAAAGAGAATTTAATTATGCTATAGTAGATGAAATAGATAGCATTTTAATAGATGAAGCAAGAACTCCACTAATTATTTCTGGATATGAAGAAAAACCCCAAGATATATATTATTTTTGGGATGCGATTGCTAAAAATTTGAAAAAAGAAGAAGACTTTGTTATTGATGAAAAAAGGAAAACAATTTATTTAACAGAAGAAGGACAAAATAAAATTGAAAAAGCTTTAGGATACAATCCATATAAAGTTGAAGATCTTGTATCTATTCATCATTTAGAGCAAGCATTAAGAGCAAATTATTTATTCTTTAGAGATAAAGATTATATAGTAAAAAATAATGAGGTTATTATTGTTGATGAATTTACAGGAAGATTAATGTTTGGAAGAAGATGGTCAGGAGGATTACATCAGGCAATAGAAGCAAAAGAAAGAGTTCCTATTCAACCAGAATCAAAAACAATAGCAGAAATAACTATTCAAAATTTATTTAGAAAATATAAAAAATTATCTGGAATGACAGGAACTGCTGTTACTTCAGCAGAAGAATTTTATAAAGTTTATGGTTTAGAGGTTGTTGTTATACCTACAAACAAACCATGCATAAGGATAGATCACCCAGATAAGATATATTTAACAAAAGAAGAAAAATGGAATGCGGTTGTTGAAAAGGTTAAAGAATTAAATAAAATAGGAAGGCCAGTTTTAATTGGCACAACCTCGATAGAGAATAATGAACTTTTGTCAAGGAAATTAGAATCTGCCGGCATAAAACATCAAGTTTTAAATGCTAAAAATCATGAAGAAGAAGGGAAAATAATTGCGCAAGCTGGTAAATTAGGTGCTGTTACTGTTGCCACAAATATGGCTGGTCGTGGAGTTGATATTTTATTAGGAGGTAATCCACAAGACAAAGAAGAATATGAAAAGATTAAAAAATTAGGAGGGCTTTTTGTAATAGGAACAGAAAGACATGAATCAAGAAGAATAGATAACCAATTAAGAGGGAGATGTGGAAGACAAGGAGATCCTGGAGAAACATGCTTTTTTATATCTTTAGAGGATGATTTAATTAGAATTTTTGGTGGAGATAAAATAAGAGCAATAATTGAAAGATTTAATATAAAAGAAGGACCAATAGAACATCCATTAATCACAAAAGCAATAGATGAAGCCCAAGCAAAGGTGGAGGGATTTAACTTTGATATAAGAAAGCATCTTTTAGAATATGATGATGTTATAAATTCACAAAGAGAAAAAATTTATTCAGAAAGAAGGAATATTTTATTGAATAAGGTTGATTTAGAAAAATTTATAGAAGAAGCATTTGAGAAGTTTTTAGAAGAAGATTTAAATCTAATTAAATATTCACTAAAAATAAAAGAAGATGAGAATATTATAGAAAATGCTAAAAAAATATTTTGGGATCATTATAATCATTTGAAAGAAAATTTTTACGAAGATGATTGGAGAAAATTGTTGAAGATAACAATATTAAGAATTTATGATTATTTATGGTCAGAACATTTGACATACTTAGACGAATTAAAAGAAAGTGTTAGCTGGAGAGGATATGCGCATAAAGATCCTCTAATAGAATTTAAAAAAGAAGCTTTAGAAAGTTTTGAAAATTTCCATAGATTTTTGAGAATAAATCTTGTTCAATATATATTCAATATGGAGATAAAAAGAGAAGAACCAAAAATAGGCAGAAACGATCCTTGTCCTTGTGGCTCTGGTAAAAAATGGAAAAAATGTGGGATGTTAAATACTCCTGAACATCAAGAAAGGATGAAACAGAAAAAATTAAGGCTTGACTTTTAAGATGAAATTTTTTATAATGATATAATATATTAACACCCTTAATTAAAAGGTGCTAATGAGAGTTTGGCACATTGTCCAAGCTCTCTTTAAAAAATTAATGAAAATAACACCATTGAATGACTATGTTTTAATAGAACCAATAAAGCAAGAAGAAGTTACAAAAGGAGGAATTGTTATACCAGAAACAGCAAGAGAGGAAAGGGCAATAAAAGGAAAGGTAATTGCTGTTGGTCCAGGAAGAATGAATGATCAAGGCCAACGACTTCCTATGAATGTTAAGGAGGGGCAAATTGTATTATTTAAAAAATATGCTCCTGATGAAGTAAAGATAGACGATAAGGAATATTATTTTATAAGAGAAGAAGATATAATAGCAATAATTGAATAATACTATATAGCCCACATTGTGGCTATATAGTAAAACAAAATGGCAAAGAAAATATTATTTGACGAAAAAGCAAGGAATAAGTTATTAAGCGGAATAAATAAATTAGCAAATGCTGTAAAAATAACATTGGGCCCAAAAGGAAGAGCCGTAGTTTTGGATAAAGGATATGGTACCCCTACTATAACTAGAGATGGTGTTACTATTGCTAAAGAAATTGAATTAGAAGATAAGATTGAAAATTTAGGGGCTGAACTTATAAAAGAGGTAGCATCAAAAACAAATGATACCGCAGGAGACGGAACAACAACAGCAACTTTACTAGCTCAAGTTTTAATAAATGAAGGTTTAAAGAATGTATCAGCTGGTGTTGATCCTATAGGAATGAAAAATGGAATGGAAAAAGCAATCGACTTTGTTTTAAAAGAGCTTAGAAAAATTTCTAAACCAGTTTCAGGAAAAGAAGATTATGCAAATGTAGCAACAATATCTGCTAGAGATCCTGAAATAGGAAAATTGATAGCAGAAGTTATAGATAAAGTTGGTAAAGATGGTGTTGTTACTGTTGAAGAAGGACAAACAGTTGGAATAACTTATGAATTGGCAGAAGGTATGCAATTTGACAGGGGTTATATCTCTCCCTATATGATTACAAATCCAGAAAGAATGGAGGCTGTTTTAGAAGATCCTTTAATTTTAATTACTGACAAAAAAATTTCAAATATCCAAGAACTTGTTCCTCTTTTAGAAAGAATTGTACAAGGAAGAAAAAGACCAATTTTAATAATTGCTGAAGATGTAGAAGGAGAAGCATTAGCAACATTAATACTCAATAAACTTAAAGGAATTTTACTTTCTGTAGCAGTTAAAGCACCTGCCTTTGGTGAAAGAAGAAAAGAAATTTTGCAAGACATTGCTATTTTAACTGGTGGTCAATTAATTTCCGAAGAGCTTGGATTAAAACTTGAAAATACAGATCTCCATCAATTAGGTGAAGCAAGAAAGGTTATAGTAACAAAAGATACAACAACTATTGTCGGTGGCAAAGGAAAGAAAGAGGAGATAGAAAAAAGAATAGCCCAAATTAAAAAACAATTAGAGACAACAACATCAGAATATGATAAAGAAAAATTACAAGAAAGATTAGCAAAATTAGCAGGTGGAGTAGCTGTTATAAAAGTAGGTGCTCCTACAGAAGTTCAACAAAAAGAATTGCAACATAGGGTAGAAGATGCTGTAAATGCTACAAAATCAGCAATAGAAGAAGGAATTGTACCTGGTGGTGGAGTTGCATTAGTTAGATGCTCTGCAAAACTTGATTCACTTATAGAGGAACTTTCTAAAAAAGATATAGCAGAATATATAGGAGCTTTAGTAGTTAAAAAAGCAATAGAAAGCCCATTAAAGCAAATAGCACAAAATGCTGGTTTAGATCCTGCTGTTGTTTTAGAAAAAGTTAAAGAGGGTAAAGATGATTTTGGATTTAATGCTATGACACTAAAATATGAAAACCTAATGGAAGCAGGAATAATTGATCCAACAAAGGTAGTAATAACAGCATTGCAAAATGCTGGATCAGTAGCATCTCTTCTTTTGATAACAGAAGTTGTTGTAGGAGAAATGCCAGAAGAAAAGAAAAAAGAAGAACATTATCATGAAGAATACTAATTTATGGAAATTAAAAGGATTATTTTGCTTCTCCTCTTTTTCTCAATTACTTTCATATATATAAAATATTTGAATTTCTCCAAAATACAAATTTCAGTTAATGATGATATTGTTTTTGATATTGTAAAAAATTTAGGAAAAAATAGAGTTGAAATTATAAAATCTGAAAATCCATTAATAAGCTTAAAAGAAAAATTTGATTATGAAAATTTTTGGATCCCTATTGAAAAATTAAAATTATCAGCATATGAGATTCTTATTCAATTAGAAAAAATTGACCCTAAAAACAAAGCATATTATGAGAGAAATTATTATTTTTATTTAAACAAGTTAGAAGAGTTTGATAATTCAATAAAAGAAAAAATTCAAAATCTTGAAAATAAAAATATTGTAGTATATTCAAATTTTATTGATGATTTTGCAAAAAATTATGGTCTTAATATTTTATGCTATATAGAAAGCTTAAAATCTCCAAATGAAATTTTAAATTGTTTTCAAATTGTTAAAGATAAAAAACCAAAAACAATGCTTATTTTGCCAAAAGATTTGAATAAAATATCAGAACAATATTCAAAATTATTAAATCTTAAATTGGTTATTCTTAAGCCAATAAAAACTGGAGAATATTTAAATGTTATGGAAGATAACTTTAATATGATTTATAATTCTTTAAATGAATAAATTGAAAAAATTTTTAGAGGAATTATTCAACGATATAAATAAATCAAAAGATATTTTGATAGCATCTCATATAGAACCTGATTTAGATTGTTTGGCATCACAATTAGGATTTTACTATATATTAAAAGATAAATTTAAAAATAAAAAATTTTATCTTTACAATAAAGATTTTAAAAACAATTTGACTGAAATTTTTAGAGATTTTAAATTGATAAAAAATAAATTACCAAAAAAATTTGATCTTATTATAGGAATAGAGCCTTCAAGCATAGAAAGATTGGGGATTGAGAAAATTGATTCAAAAATTTATATAATTGATCACCATAAATATTTAGATAATGATTACAAAGAAAATTTTTATGTGGATGAAAAATCAGAAAGCTGTGCAGAAATAATTTATGAAATAGCAAAAATTTTAAAATACAAAATTGATGAAAGGTTTAGAAAAATTATTTTGATCGGTATTTTAGGAGATTCTGGTTGGATAAGATACGCTAAAAATAAAAAAATACTAAAATTAATTTTTGAATTATATGATGAAAATATTTCCTTGAGAAATTTATACAAAAGTATCTTTGGTTTAAGCTTAAAAGAATTTTATCTTTTAAATAAAATTTTAGAATCAGGCAAGTTTTTTAAAAAAGAAAAATTTTTTATAGGTTATATTGATAGTGAAAAAATAAAAGATAATGAAACATTAAGGAAAATAATATATTTATTGACAATGGTAAAAGAAGCAAGCACTTTTGTTTTAATAGAAAAAAGAAAATATGAAATTTATGTCCACCTAAGATCTGACAAAATTAATGTTGGGAAAATTGCTAAAAAATTTGGAGGTGGAGGCCATAAATTTTCTTCTGGTTTTAAAATAAAAATATGAAAGGGTTTATTATATTTAATAAGCCTAAAAACTATACTTCTTTTCAAGTTGTAGAATATTTCAAAAAATTAACGAATGATAAGGTTGGGCATGGAGGAACATTAGATCCAATGGCAGAAGGAGTTTTGATTTTGGGAATAGGAAAAGATTATACAAAAAGGTTAGGAGAAATTTTAAAAAATAGTAGAAAAGTTTATATAGGAGAAATAATTTTAGGATATACTTCAAATACATATGATTCAGAAGGAGAGATAAAAAAAATAACTGATGAGCTCCCGAATTTTGAAAAAATTAATGAAGTTATAAAAAATTTTGTTGGTAAGATAAAACAAAAGCCTCCTAAATTTTCTGCTATAAAAATAAAAGGTAAAAGAGCATATAAATTAATAAGAGAGGGAAAAGATTTTGAAATTCCAGAAAAAGAGGTAGAGATTTATAATTTAGAAATTTTAGATTATTTACCGCCAAAATTATTATTAAAAGCAGAAGTTCAGTCAGGAGTTTATATAAGATCATTGGCTAATGATATTGGAGAAAAATTAGGCTGTGGAGGATATTTAAATAATCTTAAAAGAGTTGCGATTATTAATAAATTACCCGGATTAAAACCGGATACTATACCCGGATTTAAACCGGATGATTCGCCCGGATTAAAACCGGATACTATACCCGGATTTAAACCGGATCTATCCACTTCTCATCCGGGTAATCCATCCGTGAGTAATCCGGGTAACTCATCCGTTAACCATCCGGGTAATATTTTTACAATAGATGAAGCAATAACTTTTGAAGATATTGAAAAAGATTATTTAGAATTATACGCAAAAGTATATGGGATTGTTCAAGGGGTTGGATTTAGATATTTTGTTTATAAAAATGCGAAAGATCTTAATGTTTTAGGATATGTTAAAAATTTAGAAGATGGAACAGTTGAAGTTTTGGCTCAGGGAAAAGAAAAAGATTTGCAAAAGCTTATTGAATATTTAGAAAAAGGACCTAAGCTTTCTAAAGTTGAAAAATTAGATCTAATTTTTAAAAAACCTTTAAAATTCTATTATAATTTTGAGATAGAATGATACAACAATATTTATTTGAAAATTTATACCCAAAGCAAATTGTTTTAAAAAATACATTTTGGTTATGGCTTGGTAATATTTTAGGTAAATTATGTAAGCTTATCTTAATTTTATTTTCGGCAAGAATTTTAGGCCCAAGTGGTTATGGTTCATTTTCTTATGCTTTAGCTTTTTTAGGGATATTTTTTGTATTCTCCGATTGGGGGGTAGGCAATATTTTGGTGAGAGATTATCAACAAAGAGAAGATAAAAAAACAATTATAGACGTAGGTTTTACTATAAAAATTTTTTTATTAGTTTTAATTTCTGTTATTTCAATTTTAGGTTTCTTTTTTTTAAAAGATATTGAGGCAAGGAAAATATATTTTATATTACTTATTTTTCTTATTCTCGATCATATTAAATATTTCTTTTTCGCTATCTTTAAAGCATTACAAAAGATGGAAAAAGAAGCAATTGTTGATTTTATAGAAAGCTTGGCTATTTTAATTTTAGCAATTTTTTTGCTTATAAAGGTAAAATCAATAATTTCTCTTGCTTTAGCTTATTTGTTAGGAGGGATTTTGGCTTTTATTATTTCAAAACACTTTATAAATCTTTTAAATATAAAAATAAACTTTGATGTAAATCCAGAAAAAATAAAATACTTTTTAATAAATGGAACTCCACTTATGCTTTTTGGTGTTTTGGGTTATATATTTTTTACAACTGATCAATTGCTTTTAGGATATTTTAGAACAATGGAAGAAGTAGGTTATTATTCTGTAATCTCAAAGTTAATTTTAAATATCAATATTTTCCCATCTTTATTCCTTGCAGCACTATTTCCATATTTAGCAAGTAAAGTTAATGATATTTTAAAAATTAGAGAAATAACAAAAAAAATTTTGTTAATTTTAATATCATCAGCAATTTTAATTTCTTTAATTTTATATTTTTTAGCACCATATATTATTCCTTTATTTTTAGGATCAAAATATTATCAATCAATAAATGTTTTAAGGTATTTAATTTGGATTATAGTTTTTCTTTTCCCAACAATGTTTTTTGATAGTATTTTATTTGCATTTAATAAACAATGGCAAGATTTTGGTATAACATCTTTTACTGCAATATTAAATCTTTTATTAAACCTTATCACCATCCCAATTTATGGAATGTATGGAGCAATCTTTTCAAGTATATTAGCACAAATAGTAAATTTTGTTTTAAGCTATGTTTTGGTTCACAAAACAATATATATGTAATAATTGTGGATAAAATTGTGGATAAATCACTTGATTTTTCATTTAAAATAATTTATAATTTAAATATATACTTGAATAGAAGGCCGATGAGGCCTTTTTAAATTTTTATATCTCCAAAATTCTATAGGGGAAAATCTAAATTAGCCTTTTTATGTTAAAATTATTTTATGAAGCTTAAACATTATCCTGCTGAAAAATTAAAAGAAGATATTTTAAAAATTTTAAGCAAATATTTAGATCTTTCTCAATATAAAGTTTTTTTCTTCGGTTCAAGGGTCAAAGGAAATGCTGATGAAAGGGCTGATATCGATATTGGCATTGAAGGCCCAGAAATTCCAGCTCACATAAAACTTGAAATCGAAGAAGAATTAGAAAATTTACCAATTCTGTATAAAATTGATTTTGTCGATTTTAATAATGTTGATGAAAAATTTAAAAAAGTCGCAAAGCAGTATATTGAATATATAAATTAAAATGACTAAATTTGAATCATTATTAGAAGATTTTGAAAAGATTTTAACAAAACTTGATGAAGTTTTAAAATTAGAAAAAACAGAAATCAATAGAGACTCCGCCATACAAAGATTTGAGATTGCCGTAGATTTAGCTTGGAAAACTTTAAAAACTTATTTAGAAGAGTACAAAGGAATAATTTGTAGATCACCTAAAGGGTGTTTTCGTGAAGCATTTTCACAGGGTATTATTGATTACGACGATTATTGGATAAAAATTATTGATTTTCGAAATCAAACTGCTCATCTCTATAATGAAGCTCTGGCTGACAAAATTTATGACGAACTCCCAAAAGTTTTAGAATTTTTAAAAATTTTATATAACTCTTTAAAATCTGAAAAATAAAATTTTTATTAATTTATGACGAGATTTTTCAAGCTTAACTTTCAAAATTCTTGGGATAAAATGTAAGTCAAGTTTAATAAAATTTCAAAAAAATTTCAAATTGTGTTAAAATTGTTCTAATGAAGAAAAGCAAAAATTACATTTGGGATTATGACATAAAAAACCTCGATCTTTCTAAAGAAGAAGCAATTTTGTGGTATCTGAAAAGAAAAATTGAATATGGAGATTGGCAAGCTTTAGATAGAAAGACATTAAAAAAATACTTACCAAAACTTAAAATCGATCGTTATCTAAAAGAAATTCTAATAAGTTTTCTACATGGAAAGTAACAGAATTTTAACTAATTTTCAAATAGAGGTTTTGAAAGAAATAAGCAAAAGTCGACTTTCTCCTTTTATTGTTTGGTCAGGAGGAACAGCATTATCTTTTTATTATTTAAGACATCGTTTATCTTACGATTTAGATTTTCTTTCTCAAGAATTAATCCCGGACGATTATATTTTGGCAGAAATTAAAAAAATCTCCCAAAATTTAAAAATCAAAAAGGTTGAAGAACAAAAAAGATTTAATCGTTATGAATTTTGGTTTAAGAAAAATAAGGATTCTCTTAAAATAGAATTTGTTTTCTATCCTTTTCCCTTCATAGAAAAGCCTAAAAAAATTAAAGATTTAAATATAAAAATTGATTCTATCAAAGATATTCTTACAAACAAAGCCCATTCTATTTTTGAAAGATCAGAGCCAAAAGATGTTTTTGATTTTTACTGCATTTTGGTTTATTTTCCAAATATTAAACAAGCTCAAATTTTTAAATGGATAGAGAAGAAATTTGGGGTGATAATAGACCCAGTTTTATTTTATAGTAAGGTTTTGAGGGGTGCAGATAATTTGAATTTAATTAAGCCGCTAATTTTTAAAAAAGATATTTTAAACATAAAAAAAATAAAAGAATATTTTAAAAAACAGGCCGAAGATTATTTAAGAAAGAAAATAAAAAGATAATCGGTGGCAAGAACTCATTAAAAAGATTATATAGAAATTTAAAAATCTGTTAAAATTATCTTAATGAAGAAAATTAGCATTAGTGGTTTAGGTGTTGTCGGGAAAACTTTATTTTCTTGGTTAAGTAAATTTTGATCAAATATGTATTTAATTAAAAAATCAATTTTTGTTTTAAAAAATTACGGTTTTAAAGCTTTTATTAATAAAACAATTAGTT